>Ga0210054_1000784_pt1 | contig 28435 bp, 17 predicted proteins | sample CryGeymeta201516_FD_185470 | JGI IMG/M metagenome (GOLD analysis project Ga0210054, IMG submission 185470) | Groundwater microbial communities from Crystal Geyser aquifers in Utah, USA - Crystal Geyser metaG 2015-16 (SPAdes) (version 2) | ecosystem: Environmental > Aquatic > Deep subsurface >... | reverse complement strand
GATCCAGGCGTCGGTGGCGGCGTCGCGGTGCGACTTGGAGGCGACCACGCGCAGCGCGGCGTCGTCGGCGCGGACGGCGGCGATGAGCCGGGCGACGCCGTCCTCGCCCTCCTCCATCGCGCCGCCGGTGGGGTCGGTGCGGAACAGCCGTCCCTGCGCGGGGGCATAAACCACGCCCGCCACCGGCGCGCCGTTCTCGATCAGCGCGATGTTCACCGTGAAATCGCCACGGCGTTCGACGAACTCCCTGGTGCCGTCGAGCGGGTCGACGAGAAAATGTGTCCGCTCGGGGCCGTCGGCGTGGGTGGCGGCCTGTTCTTCGGTCACCACGGGAATGTCCGGAAACGCCGCAGCAAGGCCTGCGCACAGGATGGCGTCGGCCGCGAGATCGGCGTCTGTCACGGGGCTCGCGTCAGCCTTGGCGCGGGTTCCAAGGTCGGCTGCGGCGTAAACCTTCATGATCGCCGCGCCCGCTTCGCGGGCGAGGCGGGTCAGCGTCGCGGTCATGGCGGCGTCGCGCATCGCGTTCTCCCTCTGTCGCCCTGGCCTCAGCCGATCAGGCCCATCGATTCCAGCTTAAGCATCACGGCCTGCGCGCAATCGTCAGGCGTGACGCTCTGGGTCTCGACGCTCAGCTCGGGGTTCTCGGGCGTCTCATAGGGATCGGAGATTCCGGTGAACTCCTTGATCTTGCCCTCGCGGGCCAGCTTGTAGAGGCCCTTGCGGTCGCGCTTCTCGCATTCCTCGACCGGGGTGGCGACGTGGACCTCGAGGAAGGCGCCGTAGGCCTCCACCATGGCGCGCACGTCGGCGCGGGTCTGGGCGTAGGGCGCGATCGGCGCGCAGAGCGCGATACCGCCGTTCTTGGTGATCTCGGAGGCGACATAGCCGATGCGGCGGATGTTGGTGTCGCGGTCCTCCTTGGAGAAGCCCAGCTCCGAGGAGAGGTGCTTGCGCACCACGTCGCCGTCGAGGATCGTCACCGGCCGGCCGCCCAGCTCCATCAGCTTGACCATCAGCGCGTTGGCGATGGTCGACTTGCCCGAGCCGGACAGCCCGGTGAAGAACACCGTGAAGCCCTGCCTGGCGCGCGGCGGGCTGGTGCGGCGCAGCTCCGCCACCACGTCGGGAAAGCTGAACCAATCGGGGATCTCGAGACCTTCGCGCAAGCGTCGGCGCAGCTCTGTTCCCGAGATGTCGAGGATGGTCAACCCCGCCTCGACCTCGTCGCGCGGCTGATACTCGGCGCGCTCCTGTACATAGACCATCTGCTTGAAGTCGACCATCTCGACGCCGATCTCTGCCTCATGCGCGCCGAACAATTCCTGCGCCGCATAGGGATCGTAGAAGTCCTTGCCGGCGCTGTTCTTGCCCGGGCCGGCGTGGTCGCGGCCGATGATCATGTGCGTCACGCCGTGGTTGCGCCGGATCTGGCCGTGCCACACCGCTTCGCGCGGGCCGCCCATGCGCATCGCGAGGTTCAACAGCGACAGGTGCGTGGTCGCGGCGGGGTATTTGTCCAGCACCGCCTCGTAGCAGCGCACACGGGTGAAATGGTCCACGTCGCCGGGCTTGGTCATGCCGACCACGGGGTGGATCAGCAGGTTGGCCTGCGCCTCCTTGGCGGCGCGGAACGTCAGCTCCTGATGCGCGCGGTGCAGCGGGTTGCGGGTCTGGAAGGCGACCACGCGCCGCCAGCCCAGCTTGCGGAAGAAGGCGCGCAGCTCGTTTGGCGTATCGCGCCGGGCGCGGAAATCATAGTGCGTCGGCGGCTGGATGCCGGTGATCGGCCCGCCAAGATAGACCGGGCCGGAGCGGGCGTGCAGATAGTCCACCGCCGGATGGGCGCGATCGTCGGCGCCAAACACCTTGGCCGCCTCGCGGCTGCGATCAGGCGTCCAGCGGTCGGTGACCGACAGGATCGCCAGCACCACGCCCTCCGGGTCGCGCAGCGCGATGTCCTGACCCGGCTCGACCTTGGCCGCGAACGCCTCCGAGACGTCGAGCGTGATCGGCATCGGCCACAGCGACCCGTCGGCCAGCCGCATCTCTTCGACCACGCGGTCATAGTCGGCGCGGCTCATGAAGCCGGTCAGCGGCCGGAAGCCGCCGTTCATCAGGAGTTCAAGGTCGCAGATCTGGCGCGGGGTCAGGTCCCAGCTCTGCAGATCGCCCGCCTCGCGGCGCAGTTTGGTCGCGCTGTCGGGCGAGACGTAGAGTTCGGAAATTGGCGCCATGTTGGCCGAGATCGTTGACATGTGACGCTCCTGGACACGCAGAAATCGAGCACGCCACAGCCTTGCGCTGGACGGCCCGGCATCAATGATGGGTCAAGCGTTGACAAACAATCTCGACCTCGCATTTTTTGCGGGGCTGAGACTGAAATGCTGCACTGCGGCAGCGCGCAGCGCGCCGCAACGGCGTGCGATCGCGACGCTTGAACAGCGCGCCACTTCTTGAATGGGGCCTCACGGAACGGCGGGGCAGCGCAGGAAACGGACCTCTCCAGCGCCGACGTCATCACGCCAGCGCGCGCTTCAGGACGGACGCCATGACATCCCATCAATCAGGACGGCAAATAGCCATATCTTGAAAGCGTCGACGAACAAAATGCCTCTATCCTGGATTTTTGCTCGTGCGTGACATTCGCACTCGAAGCCTTGTTGGCGTCCTGACGCATGTGCCGCGCCACACCCTCAAGGCTGTAGAAGCCGTCGGACTTGGTGAGGCCTGTCACGCGGCCGCTGCCATTCTCTACGCGCCCCTTGTCCTGCAGGCATATGCCGTGAACATCTCGTGCATTCAGCTGACAAAACTGGAAGATCTCATCAATCACCCTGATCGGATCGCGCAGAAGATCCTCGAACCTGAACACCTTCAACGATAACCCTTCTTCATCGGCCTTGATGAAGACAGAGCCGACGTAGCTGTAGTCGGCGATGGCGGCGTCCAAACTGCCACCGCGGGCCAGACGACCGCCGCACACCGCCGTCGCGTCGCGCAGCACACCGACGAACCGGGCTGACGGATAGAGTCGGGCCAGCTCATTGACGAGGCCGACGTTGCCATTGACCAGCTTGACCACGACGCGTTCATCGCTCGGTTTGTCAGGATCGATGAAGCCATGATCGACGAGCGCCGCCTTGTATTCAGCGACTGCGCCCCGATTTGCGGTGACCGCCGTCGCAAGGGCGGCGTCGAACCATCGGCCCCGCCAACCGGCCAGAACGCCGTCACGCGGATGATTGCGTGGGTTGAGGACATCGCCGACGCTCAACGCCAGGGGCGCATATCGGATCGCCTTCGTGATGAGTGCGCCCGCCTCGCGGAGTTTGCGCCCACGAGGTCTGAAAATTTCATGGAGTTCTCCGTCTGGCCACACCGTGTCCGGATGCGAGCGTATGATGTTCAGGAATTGATTTGTCCCGCCACGTTGAAGTTCCAGAATAAATATGGGATTTTTCAGCATTGAATGATAGTATTAATTAATTCAGGCGTATCCTTGACGCAAGCGCAATATGGTGCTTTGCGGCTCCTTTACCTTCATGTCCGCAGCGCGGGATCAGGCAGTCGATCACGCCGCCGGGGTGATGTGGAAGGGGGTGTTCCGCGGCGGCGTCCGCGCAGCGCCGCGCCTGGCCCATGGTGGAGCGCCGCTATCGGTTCAGCGGGCGCTGCGCGATGAAATGGTCATGCCAATGCTTGAGGATGAGGACGCTGCTCAACAGGCCGACAGGCGGGGTTGTGGAGCGCTTGATGGTCGTCGAGAGGTTCTGCGTCAGTTGCGGATCAACCCGGCGCAGCGTGTCGCGCGCCTCCCGCAGGACGCGCTTGAGCAGCGACTGGCGCCGGGGCTTCGCTCTGAGGCCCGCCAGCAACCGCCGCGCCTCGCCCTGATCGAGATAGGCCCAAATGCCGCTGTCGCCGTCCTCGATCTGCCCGACGACATAGGCTTCCGCAGCCCCGCCGGGTGCGATCAAATCAGGTAGGTAGTGAAGGCCGTGATCCGTGGCATAAGGCACGACGGGACGATCACCCCAGAGCGCATTCATGACCGTATCAAATTCTCGCTTCTCAAGTCGGAATTCATCTGGTGTTTCCGAAACAAAATCTAGGATAGTATCATCGAGAATTGGGCTTCGTTCATCAAAGTATAATTGACGCCAGCAAACAGAAGATCCGAGATATGACTGAACATACACATCAAAATAAATTGAATCTTTCGCTGCATCGAACGGCATGTCTTGATATCTTTGATTCAAATCGCTAAACATTTGCTCAGATGCGCAAACTATATCTGATCGATGCTGGGGGTGTAAAAGGCTTATTGCATTGGATGCATCACGAAGGCGGCAAATCTTATAGCTTCTCCACGCCTGCTCGATACTAAATACACTCCCGTGAGTTGTCAGAATCTGGTCGCCACGGATTGAACGCTGGATGCCCTTTGCTGCAAGTCGCTCCATGATTTCGTGTTCTGACGGATGATCGATCGCCATGAGGCATCCACCACCAAGCAGGGTGTTCATGCGCTCAAACTTTCCGCCGAAGTCACTTTGGTCACGAACCATGAACTCATGCTGCACACCCGTTATCTTGGCCAGTTGTCGCGCAATGGCGAGGTCAGATGCGCCGTGAGTCTCGCTGTCAGCCCAAGTTACTGTCCTGATCTGCTCTGGTGTTATTCCCTTTGCGTAGAGAGCCGCCGCCAAGAGTGCTCGACTATCTTTGCCGCCACTCAAAAATAAAATTGTAGAAGCAGGATCCCCATAGTGTCGCGCAGTCGAATCGCGCAGTAGTGTCGCCATCTCCATGGCGAGGTCACGCATGCTGTCTTTCCTGACACGTCCCATACCGGGAACATAGCGCCAGTATTCCTCAACCTGCGCCGCCCCCGCTCCGATCCGGAGCCGCGCCCCGCCGCACAGCCGCTTCAGCCCAGCAAACAGCGTCTGATCACGATAGAGCGTGCGCGAGGCGAGCACCGTGCCGAACGCCCCAAAATCGATGTCGCGCGGCGCGCCTGGCAGGCTCAGGAGCGCGCTGATCTCCGGGGCGAAATGGACGCGGCCGTTCCAGGCGCCCCAGAACAGCCGGTGCGACCCGGTCCGGTCAGCCTGCAGCGTGACGCCGTCGTCATCCATGATCGCGGCGGCGTAGAAGCCCGAGAGCGCGCGCCCTTCAGCCAAACCGCCGGGGTGGCCCGAAACAAAGGCGGCGCCCACCGGCGTGGCCGACGGCCAGGCTGCGCCATGATGGTGCGCCAGACCGATGCGACCGATCGCAAGACCGCGTGACGCATCGACATGGCGATCGACGCTCTCGGCGGAATTATGGCGCAGCGCCGCTGCGAGAACGTCCAGCGTCGCATTCAGTTCGGCGGGGTCGGCGGGCCGGCGACCGTCGAGGGGCGCTACGCCAAAAATTCCGGGCATGTGACCTCACACTGCGCAAGCTTTCGATGGCGTGAGTTTCCTACGATACAACCGTTGCGCCGTCGATGATAATATGTGGGTTCTTGCGGCGCAAAAGGCGCGGGCGGCCCGTCGCACAGACCACGCCGCATCCCGGCATGAGCGATCTTCGCGGATGCAGTTTCTGCAGGCGGTTGGCGTGACGCGCGCCTTGGCGTAGATGAGAAGAGCGAACAGACCGCACGAGGATCAGCCGCCATGCAGACCGCGCAGCGCCAGAGCGCGACCCTCTCAGCGTCCGGACCCGCCGCAGCGCCACCAACCCATGGCGCCGTCGTCGCCGGTGACGCGCAAGCGGTCGCGCTGCGCGGCGCCGCCGTTGAGGACGCGGTTCGTCCGGGCCGCTTTGGCGGGCTGCGCCGTCGGCTGCGCGACGCGATGGCCGCGGTGAGGGGCCGGGCGCCTTTCCTGATCATCGTCGTGCTGCCGACAGCGCTCGCCGGGATCTATTTCGCCGCGATCGCCGCTGATCGATATGTCGCCGAAGCCCGCTTTGTGGTGCGCGGCGCCGAGCGCGGCCCCGCCTCGGGGATCGGGGCGCTGCTGCAGACCACCGGGATCGCTGCGGCGCCCGACGACGCCTTCATCGTACGCGCCTATATCGAGTCGCGCGACGCGCTCGCCGAACTCGATGAAAGGGTTGACTTCGCCGACATGATGGGGAGCGATGTCGCCGATCCGCTCGCACGCTGGCCCAACCTGCTGGAGGGCGACAGCTTCGAGGCGCTCTATGATTATTACAGCAGGCGCGTTCTGGTGACGCAAGACCTCGCCAGCGGCGTCTCGACGCTGAAGGTGCAGGCTTTCGCGCCTGCGGATGCGCGGCTGATCGCCGCCACGCTGCTTGAGCAAAGCGAGGCCTTCGTCAACCGCATGAACGCACGCGCGCGCACCGACACGCTTGATCTTGCGCGTGGGGAAGTGGCGCTGGCCGAGGAGCGTGTGCGCCTCAATCAGGGCGCTTTCTCGGAGTTCCGGCGGCGCGAGGGGCTGGTGAGTCCGGTCGCCGACAGCGAGGCGCAGATGGATCTGGTTGCGCGGCTGTCGGGCGAGCGCGCCCGGCTGGAGGCCGAAACCCGCAGGCTTGCCGCCAACGCCGCCGCGAGTCCGCAACTGCCGGCCCTGCGCGCGCGCATCGCCGCGCTTGACGGCCAGATCGCGGCGGAGCGCGCGACGCTGGTCGGCCGGTCGGACGCCCTCTCCGACAGCTATGGGGAGTTCGAGTCGCTGCTGCTCGAACAGGAATTCGCCAGCGAGGCGCTGATGACCGCCCGCGCCGCGCTCGAGCAGGCGCGCGCCGACGCACAGCGCAAGCAGCGCTATCTCGAAACGGTCGTTGATCCGCGCGTTCCTGACAAGGCGCGCGAGCCCAGGCGGCTGATGATGGCCCTGAGCGTGGCGGCGACCGCCTTTCTTCTCTACGCCGTGGGCTGGCTGCTGTGGGTCAACGCGCGCGAGCACGTCTCATGACCGCGTCCGGCGCGGCGGCGCGCCGCGCTGCGCGCTCTGGTCCGTCCGCAGCGACGCCTGGCTTTTTGGCCAAGCAGGCGCGCATCTTCGGCGCGTTGATCGTGCGCGAAACCTACACCCGCTTCGGACGCGACAACATCGGCTTTGCGTGGATCATTGTCGAGCCGGTCATGTTCACCCTTGCGGTGATCGTGCTGTGGACCGCCGTGGTGGAGAAGCAGGGCGGCCACGACGTGCCCATCGTGGCGTTCCTGCTGACCGGCTACATGCCGTTGCAGATGTTTCGTCATGGCGTCATGCACTTGCTGCGCTGCATGCAGGTCAACGCAGAGCTGCTCTATCACCGTGACATCTCCGTGCTGATCATGTATCTGGCCCGCCTTTTCACCGAGCTTATTGGCGCTTTTGGCGCATTCGTGATCACAACGACACTTTTTGTATTGTGGGGGCTAGCTGACCCGCCAGTAGATATTCCTTTCATGATTGCCGGTTTTCTGGTGTATATGTTTTTTGTATGTGGCATCGCAATTTTGATTGGCGCGCTCAGTGAGCGCTCGGAGCTGGTCGAGAAGCTGTGGCCGCCGATCGGCTATATCACCGTCCCGCTTTCCGGCACCTTCTACCTGCTGCACTGGCTGCCGCCCGAGGCGCGCGACATCCTGGTCTGGTTTCCCCTGGTCACCGGGATCGAGATGATCCGAGGCGGCTATTTCGGCCCCGACACGCCTGTCTATTATGAGTGGGAGGCGGCGGTGATAACCAGCATGGTTGTGCTGGCGCTGGGGCTGTTCGTGCTGCGCGGGGCGCGCCGACATGTCGAGGCGTCATGATCCGCGCCATCGACATCGTCAAGGACTATCCGGTCAAGGGCGGCGCGCGGCGTGTGCTCGATCATGTCTCCTTCGAGATCGGTCCGGGAGAGCGGCTCGGCGTGCTGGGCCGCAACGGCGCTGGCAAATCGACGCTGGTGCGCATTCTGGGCGGCGTGGAGAAGCCAAGTTCCGGGCGAATCGAGCGCGACATGAGCCTTTCATGGCCTCTGGCGCTGCACGGCGGCTTTCATGGCAGCCTGACGGGTCTGGACAACATCAAGTTCGTCGCCCGTCTCTATGACCGCCCGGTTGACGAAGTGCTGGACTATGTCGCCGATTTCTCTGAGCTGGGGCGGTTCCTGCGCGAGCCGGTCAAGACCTATTCCTCCGGAATGCGGGCGCGGCTGGCTTTCGGCCTTTCACTTGCGATCGATTTCGACTGCTATCTGATCGATGAGGTGATCTTTGTCGGCGATCAGCGCTTTCACGCCAAATGCCGCCATGAACTGTTCGAGAAGCGCGCCGACCGCGCAATCGTGCTGGTGACGCACGACCCCCACATCCTTGGCGCCTATTGCAACGGCGCTTTGGTTCTGCATGGTGGACGTGCAAAGCTGTTTCTTGATATTGGCGTTGCGCTGGAAGTATACGCCGCCCTCTGAGCGCATTGCGTGCACTATTGGAGAGCGCCTGATCATGAACGACGATGCATGGCTGGGCGCAGTTGGTCCTGACCGTCTCGACGCCTTCGTGGCGCGGGTGGACGCTGGCGGCGGACCGGGAGGCCCGGCTTTCGACGCGTTATGCCGCATTTTTCGCTATGTCCCTGTGCAGCAGGTGGATCAGGACCTCGACCCGCTATCCGAGGCCTATGGCGCCCAGATGATCGCTCTCTACCGCGAGATCGCCGGGCGCGATCTCGATCAGAGCACCGGCGAGATGACCGACTTCGAGATCGAGCGCCATGTCGGCGAAGCCAACCCTTACGCGCTGCGCGACGCCAACTTCATTTCGCGCCACGCCCGCGCGGTGCTGACGACGGTGATGGTCGCCAATCTGCCCGGTGCGCCGCGCATCCTGGATCTGGGGTGCGGCTGGGGGTTGAGCACCGAGATGCTCGGCTTCACCGGGGCTGAGGTGACGGCTGTGGACATCAATCCGCGCTTCGTCGAATTGGTCTCGCGCCGCGCCGCCCGGCGGGGCGCGAAGGTGGAGGTCGTTCAGTCGAACTTCGACGATCTCGCGCTTGACGGCCTCTATGATTTCGCGTTGTTCTACGAATGTCTCCATCATGCCGTGAAACCGTGGGAGACGATCGCGCATGTCGCCCGCTTCATGAAGCCCGACGGGCGGATCGCGATCGCGGGCGAGCCGATCGATGAATACTGGTGGCGCAGCTGGGGCCTGCGCCTCGACCCGCTGTCGCTCTATTGCATCCGCAAGTTTGGCTGGTTCGAAAGCGGCTGGAGCGCGGATTTCATCGCGCGCGTCTTCACCGAGAACGGCTGGACGCTGACGCTGATCCCCGGCATCGGCCTCGATGATGGACCGATCGGCGTCGCCCAGCGCGCCGACATCGCCGTCGGGCGTCCGCTGGCGCTGCCGGCCGCGCGGTTCTTCGAGCCGCCGCAACAGACTGCGGCGCCGGCTCCTGTGGCGCAGGCGCGCCGCCGCAGTCTGTTGCGGCGGCTGTTCTGACGGGCCGGTCAGCGCCGCTTCCGTCAGGGTCACAGCAAGCGTCGCGCCGCCACGTCGGCGTGGAAAGCGGCCAGCCCCGGCGCGACGCGCCCGACAGAGAACGCTTCGGCGCGCCGCCGCCCGCGCGCGGCGTAGTCGGCGCGCAGCGTCGGCCAATCCGGGGCGTCGAATGCCAGGATCGCCGCGCGCAGGGCGGCGATGTCGTAGGGATCAACCAGCATGGCCGCGTCGCCCGCGATCTCGGCGCAGGCGCCGACTGTCGAGCCGATCACCGGCGCGCCGGACAGGAACGCCTCGACGACGGGCAATCCGAACCCCTCATAAAGTGACGGAAACAGCAGTGCGCGGCACTGGCGCATCAGCAAGGCGAGTTCGGAGCGGCTGACATAATCAAGGTGCACGATGCGCGGCGAGCGGGCGATGGCGCGCATCTCGGCGTCGCAGAGCCAGCCGCGCCGACCCGCGATCACCAGCGGCGCCTCGACGCCCGAGGCGTGATGGGCCTCGATGATGCGGCCCACGTTCTTTTTCGGCTCGATGGCGCCGACGAACAGGAAGTATCCCTGCGGCGCGAACAGGGCGCAGGTCGCGCCGTCGGGGCCGCGACGCTCGGCGAAGCGAGTCAGCGCCACAGCGTCTCCGGCGGCGTCCTCGGCGCCGCAGAGGTCGGGCGGCGCAACGGCCTGCGAGGTGTTGACCACCTTGCCCGGCGCGATCGGCAGAAGGTCGAGAATGTCGTCGCGGCTGGCCTCGGATACGGTCGCGATCGCATCGGCGCTGCGGGCGATCTCGCCCAGCAGACGGTGGTGGAAGGGCTTGGAGTCGAGCGTGGCGTAGGGCAGCTTCAGCGGCACAAGATCGTGGATCGTATAGACGTTGGGCGCGTTGATCGCCCGCACCGGCATCGGGAAGGTCCAGTGTGCGACGGCGACGTCCGCAGGGACCGCCACCTCCAGAAATCCCATGCCGTTCCTGAACCGCGACAGCGCCTGCTGAAACAGGCTGCGGTGGTTGAGCAGCGTCGCGCCCTCGGGAAAGCGCGGGTCGCCGGGTGGGCGCAGCACCGCGCCGGTCGCCGTGATCGTGACCGGCGTCACCGGGCGCAGGCCGCGCAGGAAGTCGCCCCACTGGCGCAGGCGTGACCGGCGCGGCGCCTCGGCGGCGTCGAAGAAGGCGGCTTCGCGCAAGGCCGGGTCGGCATGGGCGGGCATGTCGCGGCCGTACAGCACGCAGACCTCATGGCCCTCGCGGCGGATGCAGGCGGCCAGCATGCGGGCGTAGGTCGCCACGCCCGTGCCCTGTTCGAGCGCCAGGTTCATCCCGTCGATCAGAATGCGCACGCGCCTCTCCCAAGGTCGGTTCCGTCGCCCCGGACCTGCGCTGCGGAGCCGGATCCGGGCGCGATCCGGCGCTCCTGTCGCAGCTCCGCGCCGGAGGCGCAAGTCGCAGTCCCGCGCCGCAGGCGCACGTCGCAAACCCGCCTTCCGTCCCGAGAGTCTGCGCGCGCGGCGCGACGCAGGGCCGGGCGCCCCGCCGCACCCCGGACGGCGGCGGCGTTTCGACGGGCAGGGGGGTGAGAGCGCCACAGTCGGCGTCGCATCTGACGGTCGTCTATAGACGCGATTTACTTTTTCTCGCCTTCATTGCATCAAAAGCGTCGTCGTGAAGGCGGCGAAGCGAGCGGGAAGGGCGACGGCATGTCGAGATTCGGCGGCGACGGGAGCGCTGAAGTATTCCTATTTCGTCGCCCCGGCGTGGACTGGAGCAATTCCGAGCGCGCCGAAATCCACGGCGTGCTGCGCTTTCTGATCGAGGCCGGGCAGCCCGCCGAGCTCGACGAGGGCGTTTCGGACGAAGGCGACCCGTGGTGCGCCTTCTGCGACGCCGAGACTGGCGATGTGAAGATCCACGTCGCGCGGATCGACAGCGTCTATGTGGTGCACGCCGCCATGCTGCGAGAGCCGATCACCGGGCGCAGCATCCGGCAATGCGCCGAACGCTTCTTCGACGCCGCCAGCCGCGGCGCGGCGGCCGTGCGCACGGGCGGCCCGAACGTCTATCTGCATCCCGCCTCGTTGATGATGGCGCTGTTCATCGCGATGTTCGTCCAGTCCCGCATCCAGGACGACGCCTATCCCGCCTCGACGTCGAAAGCGCCCGGCGAGCGGCCCGGCGGGACAGCCGACGCCGGGGGCGACGCCGCAACCGACCCAGCGGCCGACGCCGCAGCCGACGCCGGGGCTGACGCGCAGACGGGGACGGAGCCATCCGCCACTGGGTGGATGCGCTCGATCGCCCAGCACGTGGCCGAGCATCTCGAGGCCATGCTGCGCAACCGCAGCGGCGAGGGCGCCGCCCAGGGCGTCGCGCAGACCGCCGCCCATGCCGTGGCGCTGGCGAGCGCAGCGGCGCTTGCGGCGGCTCTGATCGAGACTTATCGCGCGTCGGAGATGCTCGTCCTCGCGGATGTCGATCGCCCGACTGCGGCGCGCGGCGGCGCAGGCGACGGAGACGCGGCGCGCGACGGCGCAGGCGACGGAGACGCGGCGCGCGACGGCGCAGACGCCATCGCGGCCGCGATGGCAGCGACGGCGGCTGCGGCGGCGGCGCAGGCCGTCTCGCGCGACGACGCAGCACAGGATCAGACGAAGGCCGCCGCGGAGGAGAGCGCCGATCCGGACAGCCCGGCGAGCGGAGGCGGCGCCGACATCCGCGCCGTCGCCGGGGCGGCGCGCATGGCGGCGGCGGCGGATGACGCCGCGCCGGATGCGGGGGCGTATTTCGCCCTTCCGGGCGCGCTCGAACCCGGCGCCCCTCACGCACTGGTCGAGACTGCATCCGCGCCGGCGACGCCCGCCGCGCCCGGCGGCGCCTCCGATGACGCGGCGCGAACGCTCGCCGAAGGCGGCGTCGAGACCATCGCGACGCTGGTCGCGTCGGGGCTGAAGCCCGAGCGCTTGTCCGACGCCTGGGCGGCGCTCGATTTCCTGCTCGCCGCCCGACCGTTCGCTCCGTCCCCCGAGGTCTCCGCCGCGCCCGGCGCCGAGGCCGCCGCCGAGTTCGGGGCCGAGTTCGAAGCCGAGTCCGGGGTCGAGTCCTCCGCCGCAAGCGCCGATGCGGCGAGCGGCGTCGCCGGCGACATGCTCGGCGAAGCGGTCGCATTCATCCCCGTCCCGGCCCGTTTCGAGACGGAAACGACGACAACGGCGACGCCTCTCCTCCAGGAGGCTGTTCCGCCCGCTCCGCCCTCTCTCGATTTCGGATCGTTGGAGTCCGCCCCCCCCTTCCCCGACGACGCGAAGGTGGACGCCGACGCCAAGTCTCTCTCCTTCATCGCCCTGTTCATGGCGCGCGTGGATGCGTTCGAGCTGCGCGCCTCGGGCGACGATCTGCACCTTATCGACACGGATCTGGTCCTGGGCGTCGAGCGCGGGCCTCAATTCACCCGCTCGGTCGATTTCGACGACGGCAGCGTGGTCGTGCTGAGCGGCTTCTTCGCCGATTTCGGCTGGGGCGTCGATCTGTCCGAATTCATCTGAGCGCGGCGCCCCGCCAGCCGATGCGCGCCAGCCGATCCGGGTCAGTCGAACCGCGGGTTGCGCCATCCCTGCAGGCCGTCGGCGCACATCCGCGCGCCCGCATCGCGCAGCACATGCAGCGCCGGGCGCTCGACTTCGAGCATCCAGCCCGCCGCCTCGAAGGCCCGCCACAGCACGCCCTCGATGCCGCGCGAATGCGCGCCGACGCAGACATGGGCCACCCGCGCGGTCAGCAGCTCCATCGTCTGGGTCAGCAGCGCCTCCTCGCCGCCCTGGATGTCGACATGCAGCAGGTCGAGCCGCTCGAGATCGCCGATCACCGTCTCGAGCGCGATAATCGGCAGCGCCTCGGCGGCGCCGCTTCGCTCGGCGGCGCGCTGTTCGGCCTCGGAAGCGCCGAAGACCGGCGCCAGCCCCCAATGCGTCCCCGCCTGCGTCTGGCGCGGAAACAGCGCGACGCCGCCCTGCGCGGCGGCCACGCCGCGATGCAGACGGAAATCGCCTTCGGCGAAGCCGTTCTCGGTCATGCAGCGCTGCGCGAAGGCGATGTGGCCCGCATCCGCCTCGACGCCGATCAGCCGCACCTGCTTGCCGGCGCGGCGGGCGGCGACGCCGGTGATGGCCATCCAGCATCCCCAGCCACAGCCGAGCTCGGCCATTGCGAAGCTGTCGCGCGCGCGCTCCACTGCGCGCAGGGCCGCAGCGAATTCCGCGAAATCGGCGTGCCAGTTCTCGGGGATCGGCGGCCCCTCGACTGTTTCTTCGCGGCCTCCGAGAAGGTCGGGCAGATAGGCTGGGTCGACGATCACGCCGAACGCGTTGACCAGACGCCCGGCCACCGGCTGCGGATCGGGCGCGAGGTGACGATGCAGCAGCGCGACGGGATCGAAGCTGACAGCCGGACGCCCGAACGGATTTGCGCCGTCGAGCGAGTAGGGCGCCGCGTCGAGCCGCGCCTGCCGCTCCAGATATTCGGGCGAGTTGCGCAGCGCGGCGCGCAGTTCCGCCTCGGTCGTGAGAGCGGCGCGCCAATGCGCGTACACGCCAGGTTCTTCGGGCGCGCGGTCGAGCAGATCGCGATAGGCGCGGTCGATGGCGGCGTCGTTCATGCGCAGCGCCGCCGCCGCGCCGGCGTCGCGCGGATGGCCGCAAGGCCCGGACTGGTCAGGCGCATCGCGGTGCGATGCGAGAAGCCCGGAGCCAGCGTCGCAGCCTTCTTCGCCCTCGCCATCGACGTCATCTCGGCCCAGTTCGTCCGCACGGCCCGGCGTCGGCCCGGCATTGGCCCGGCGTTCCGGAGCGCACGGTTCTAGTCCCGCGGGAATCGGTTGTCCACCAGTCGCCGCGACCCTGCGCCGGCGGCTAGAAGCGCCGCGGGTCGGGCGGATGGGTGCGAAGCGCGGCTGGCGGATCCTGAAGATCGCCGGCCGATGGACGTCGCCGCGGCGCATGGCTATGGTCCCGCCATGTCGACGATTGTCGACACGCTCAACTCAGGGGAGCGCGGCTTCCTTTCCGGCTTCGAGGCCGAGGCGTTCGCCGCGAGAATCGCATGATCCATCTCGTCGTCGGCGCGCCCGGCCCCTTCACCGACTGGTGCGCCAGGATGGCCGCAGCGCTGCTGCGCCGCGCCGGCGGCGATGCGGAAGTGGCCGGCGCCTCGCGGCTCGAGGAAATCGGCTGGATCGCCCTGACGGGCGCGGCGCGCGACACGGTCTGCTATGCCATCGCCATCGACGACGCGCTGGCCCATGCGCTCGACGCCGCCGCGCGCGGGCCGATCCTCGCCGTGATGGACCCGCGCGCGGCGATGCTGCTCTGCCTCGATCAGCCCGGCCTGTCGACGATCGAGGCGTTCCGCGCCGTGTTGACCTCGGCGGTGGCGATGGGGCGGGCGGCGGCGCATGCCGGGGCGCTGCCGCTCTCGCCGCAGGCCTGCGCGGCGGATCCGGCGGGCGCGGTCGCCGCGCTCGCCGCCCGTCTCGGCATCGATCCGGGGCCCGACGGAGCGGCGGCCGAGCGCGCGCGCCTGCAGCCGCTGCTCGAGGCGGCCGCCGCCGCTGCGCCCGACGCCGCCGCGCTCGAGGCTGCGATCGCCGCGCATGCCGGCGACGCGCGCCTCGCGCGCGCCATGACGGCGGCGCTCGGCGATTACGCGGCCGTCGCCGCCGGGGCGCCTTGCGCCGAGATCGGCTTGCACCCCGATCTGTTCCAGACCGGCGTCGCGCCGCACGACCCCTTGCGCGGTCCGGTGGACGTCACCGGAGCGGCGCGGTTCCTGTTCATCGGCGGCTATGCGCCGCTGCCTGTCGGGGAGTGGGAGGCCGAGGCGCTGATCGACGTCTCGGAGACGGCGACGGAAGGCATGTACGCTGTCGATGTGGTGATCCACCGGCAAGGTCAGGCGACAGTCCTCGCCCAGAAGACACTCACCCTCGCAGCGCCGGGCCTGCACCGCGTGGCGCTCGCCTTCCGCCTGCATTCGATCGGCGCGCTGGTCGAGACGCGGCTGCGCAGCGAGCGCGCGATGTTCGACGGCGTCGTCGCTCTGGTCGACATGCGCTATCGCCGCCGCGCGGCAGGCGCGCCGACCCGGACCTGACGCCGTCGCGCTCAGGCGCCGATCATTCCGGTGCGACGCGCGCGCGCCAATGGTCGAGCAGATCGGCCAGCGTCGTCTCCCAGCCGATCTGCGGGCGCCAGCCGAGCATGGCGCGCGCGCGCGCGGCGTCGCCGGCGCTGCGCGGCGTGTCGCTGGGGCGCATGCGCGCCGGGTCGGTCTCGACGTCGATGGCGACGCGCGACAGGGCGCGCAATGCGTCGAACAGCGACCGGATGCTGCGGGGCGCGCCGCTTGCGAGATTGAAAATGGCCCCGTGCGGGATCGGGCGCAGGCCGAGCAGCGCGATCAGATAGGCCTCGACCACGTCGCGCACGTCGAGGAAGTCGCGTTCGGCGTCGAGATTTCCGACGCGGATCGTCGGCGGCGCGCGGCCCGCCTCGATGCGGGCGATCTGCGCGGCGAAGGCGGGGGCGACGAAGCGCTCGCTCTGGCCGGGGCCGGTGTGGTTGAAAGGCCGGAAGCGCACTGTCGGCAGGCCATCCGCTGCGAATTGCCCCATCAGAAGGTCGGCGGCGGCCTTCGAGGTCGCATAAGGGTTGGTCGGGGCGAGCGGCGCGCGCTCGTCGAGCGGCCCCGTCGCGTCGCGGAACGACGCGCCATAGGCGTCGCCAGTGCCGGCGAACACGAAGCGGCACTGGGGCGCGTCGGCCAGCGCCGCGCGCCCGAGCGTCATCGCGCCGCCGAGATTGACGGCCCAGCAGGCGTCCGGGTCGGCGTTGGCGGTGGGGATGTCGGAGATCGCCGCCAGATGCAGAAGAGCCGTCGGCCGCAGATCGCGCACCAGCCTTTCCGTCGCCGCGCGGTCGCGCAGATCGAGCGCGACCGTCTCGGCGAGGCCGTCCCGCGCGCTCGACCCGATCGCGCCGTCGCGAGCCGACCCGGCGCCGATCAGCTGCGCTTCAGGCGCGCGCCGGGCGAGCGCGGCGCGCGCCCATCTCCCCACGAAGCCCGACGCGCCGGTGACGAGAATCCGCTCGCCGCGCCCGCCTTGCGCCAGGTCGTCGCGGACTGTCATGCGGCTCACCGCTTCGCGAGACGCGCCAGATCGGCGTCGACCATTTCGCGGATCATCTCCTCGAGCGAGATCGTGGGGCTCCAGCCGAGCCTGGCGCGCGCCTTCGCGGCGTCGCCGAGCAGGATGTCGACTTCGGCGGGGCGGAAGAGGGCGGGGTCGACGACCAGATGCTCCTCCATCTCCAGCCCGACATGCTCGAAGGCGATGCGGCACATGTCGCGCACCGTCACTGTGCGGCCTGTCGCGACGACGTAATCGTCGGGCGTCTCCTGCTGCAGCATCAGCCGCATCGCGCGCACGTAATCGCGCGCATGGCCCCAGTCGCGCTTGGCGTCGATGTTGCCGAGGCGCAGTTCGCGCGACAGGCCGAGCTTGATGCGCGCGACCCCGTCGGTGACCTTGCGGGTCACGAACTCGATCCCGCGCAGCGGCGATTCATGATTGAACAGGATGCCGCTCGAGGCGTGCATCCCGAAACTCTCGCGGTAGTTCACCGTCATCCAGTGACCGTAGAGCTTCGCCACCGCATAGGGCGAGCGCGGATAGAAGGGCGTCGTCTCCGACTGCATCGGCTCGCGGATCAGACCGTACATCTCCGACGAGGAGGCCTGATAGAAGCGCGCGTCCGGCGCTTCGAGCCGCGTCGCCTCGAGCATGTTGGCGACGCCGAGCGCAGTGACCTGACCGGTCAGCAGCGGCTGCTGCCAGGAGGACTTCACGAAGGACTGCGCGCCGAGATTGTAGATCTCGTCCGGTCTGACGTCGCGCAGGATGCGGATCAGCGACGACAGGTCGGTCAGGTCGCCGTCGATCAGCTCGACGTCGCGGGCGATCCCGAGCCATTCCAGCCGCGCGGTGGAGAGGTCGGCCAAACTCGACCGCCGCGCCAGCCCGCACACCCGAGTCCCCTCTGCGAGAAGCAATTGCGCGAGATAGGCGCCGTCTTGGCCCAGAATTCCCGTAATCAGCGCCGTCTTCGCCATGTCAGCTTCCTTTCGATCCCAGCTGCGCGGGCAAGCGGTAGGGCGCCGCGCGGGCCCTGTCGAGACCTGCGGAGGGGAGCGGCGGGGGAGGATTTGCATTGTCCGCCGAACGTATATAGAATACTGGACACCTCAGATGGAAACAGGGCGGGCGGTGCAAGCGCGATGTATGGCAACCAGCAGATGGTGCGCACCAGCGAAGTGCAGGAGTTGCGGCGCGAGGCGGGCCGACTGCTGCGCGACATGCGCGAGCGGGCCGGTTTGTCGCAGCGCGAACTCGCCGACCGGGTGGGGCTAGAATACTATACGTTCGTCTCGCAACTCGAGACCGGGCGCGGGCGCATTCCGCCGGACCGCTACCGCCTCTGGGCCGCCGCGCTCGGCGTGGAGCCGCGCGTCTTCGTGCGGACATTGCTGCCTTTCTACGACCCGGTGACGCATGAGATCCTGTTCGGCGCGGATGAGTCCGAAGATTAAAGCGCGTTAAGATCTTCATGCTTCTCAACGAAAATTCGCAAGCCCGGAATCGGACTTTGTCGAAGAATCCGTTTGACAGCAGTATGGATTTTACTTTATGGGGAACCCGGATGTTTGGAGGGAGCCGTGAAGTCCAGTTCACTCGTTCGAACGCACTTCAATCAAACTCGTCATGCGTCGTCAGCGGCCTCCGGCTGCCTTTCGGCGCGCCCATCCGGAATGTCCGGACGACAAGCTAGTCAAGAGATCGCGGCATGAGGCCGGCGGAACAAGAGGGAAAATCAGGCAATGTCTGAAGCCATCATCACTCGATATTACACAGAGGTGCTGCGTCGCGCACCTTCGACCGCGGAGGTCAGCTCCTGGCTCGCGGTGACCGACAGCGGCCTGGTGACGCTCGATCAGGCGCTTGAGCAGTTCGTCACGTCGACCGAAGCCAACACGATCACCGCGCCTCTGATGCGGCTGTATCAGGCGGCTTTCAATCGTCAGCCCGACGCCGCCGGTCTTGACGGCTGGGCGGCCGAGCTGCGCGCTGGCCGCACTGTCGAGGAAGTGGCCGAGAACTTCGCGGGCTCGCAGGAGTTCATCAATCTCTACGGCGCCGGTTCGACGGTGACCACCGCCTACGTCACGGCGCTTTACGCCAACGTTCTCGGCCGCGTGCCCTCCGGCGCGGAAGTCGACAGCTGGGTGAACAGCGGCCTGTCGCGCGGCCAGGTCATGCGCGGGTTCAGCGACTCGCCCGAGGCGACCGCCCGCTTCGCTCCCGCGATCGACTCCGTGCTCACCGGTCTCGGCGAAGGCACCACGGCGCTCGACCCGACTGCGCCGCTCACGATCTCCGACGACGCGGTCACCGGAGAGACGCTCGAACTCACCTTCGGGTTCGACAACCTGACCGGCACCACTGCCGACGACAACTTCGTCGCGGAAAGCGGACAGCTGAATTCCGGCGACGTTCTCGAGGGCCGGGCCGGCGCCGACGTCCTCAGCGTCTTCACCGAAGACGATTTCAATGCTCCCGCCTCGCCGCGCACGACGGGCATCGAAACCTTCGTGATGACCAACCAGACCAACGATCGGTTTTCCAGCGCCGACAACAATGTTGGCGGATTTGACAACGCCTTCGAAGTCGACGTCGAGATCGACGGCGGCCGCATGCGCGGCGTGAACCGGTGGGAGAACTTCGACTCCCGCGCCGATCTCGTGATCGAAGATGCGCGCGACCTCGACGACACTGACGGCACCTTCACCGGCGACATCACCGTCGCCATGGTCTCGACCGATCCGGGCGACGTGGATTACGCCGTCTATTTCGACGGCCCGACCAACACCAGCCAGAGCTTCGGCACGCTCGAGCTGCGCGTGCTCGACCAGGAAGCGTCGGCCGCCCTGGGCAACCGGGTGCCGACCCCGACCTCCCCGGGCTTCCTGACGGAATCGTCGCTGACCCAGTTCACCTTCACGATCGAAGGCGTCGACGTGACGGTGCTGCTCGCCGATCAGCCGAACGTGAACTACGGCCCGAACGTGACGTTCGATGATCTGAAAGCGCAGGTCGAGGACGCGACCCGGCAGGCCCTGATCGACGCGGGCGTCGAGGCCGACTTCACCGCGACTCTGGGCGTCCCCATCCCGGTCGGCGTCGGCATTCAGACCACGCTGCCGATCATCCTGACCTTCGACGTGGCGCCCGACGACCTCACGGCCAGCCCTGACAACATCGTCGTCCGCGGCCGCGACTCGGGCAACAACAACGCCACCGACATCTTCGGTCAGCTGAGCGCCAAGCGCACGGACACCGAAGAACTGATCCGCCTCAACGTCGAGCTGGACGATGTCGGCAAGGGCTCGATGGGCGGCGACGCCATGTTCGGCGCCATGTCCACGGGTCGCCAGATTGGCGACCAGGGCACCTCCGACTCCATCGGCATCCAGCAGTTCGACATCGAGGTCGATCGGTCGAGCCAGCTGCAGACCATCAGCTCGACCAACAATGCGCTTGAAGTCGTCAACATCCGCAATGGCGAGAACAACGGCCCGAACAACACCACGACAGCCTCCGACGAGCAGATCGGCAGTCTGACGGTGCGCGGCCGGGCGAACCCCGCCAGCCCTGAAACCGGAACCGACCAGCCCATGCCCGGCGCGGGACCGCAGCACAACAATTTCGGCTTCACGGATGTGCGCGCGATCAACGCGTCCGCGATGGTCGGCAGCGTCGATCTGACGGCCATTCTGACCTCCGAAGTGGTCGAGAAATATCTCAAGGTCGAGGACACGCAGCAGGACGGCAACGCTGACGACGTCCGCATCGACAACGACAACGTCAGCTTCGACTACGCTCTGGGCGGCAACAACGACGCCTTCCTGATCGCGATCGACACGGACGCCATCGGCTTGGCCGGCACTGGCGGGCGCGAAGATTTCCGCATGGAAGTCCTCGGCAATGGCGGCAACGACACGATCACCACGCTGGTCGGCGATGCGACCAAGCTGATCGACGGCCAGGGTCGCGACTATTACGACCTCGACGTCAACGCGGCTGAAGTCGGCGTGTGGTATCCCAACCATGTCGTCAATGGCGGGGCTTCGTTCTCGGTCGACGGCGGCGCCGGCGACGACGTGATCTGGACTTACGGTGCGGGCAACTTCGCCATCGCCGACGGCGCGGGTTCCGACGCGATCTACACGGACAACTCCGGCGCCGAGAACATCGACGAGGCCGGCGCTCTGCTCGGCCTGACGCCGACTGGCGTGAACGCCCTTCTCTCGGCCTTCACCGGCGCTGAGAGCAGCCAGATCGACTACGTCATCGGCGCGCTGTGGTCGTTCAACGACACCGGGCTGACTGGCAACGGCTTCGGCGACAATCAGGGCGCGAACAACGAGGCCATCCTCGCTGCCACGACCGACGCCGCCAAGCTCGCCGGCAGCACCTATGTCACCGAACTGACGGTCAGCTACTACGGCGCCGGCGGTCTGGCGGCGAGCGCGAACGGCGCTTACACGTCGACCGTGCAGATCGACGATGCGGTGGTCGCCGCCGACGGCACGGTCACCGACCAGACCATCAACCAGGCGATCAAGCGCGCGATCAACGACAATGCGGTGCTGAGCGATCTGCTCGAAGCCGTGGACGCCGCGGGCCAGTCGCTCTTCGTCTACTCCAATACTGACGGCGTCTACGTCGCAGGCGATCTCCAGATCAGCCTGACCGAGAAGGTGACCACGGCCGGGAATACGACTGAAACCGACTTCTCGGGCGATGCGAACTTCACGAAGGCCTACGGCACGGCTGGCGGCGAAACCGATTTCGCTACATTCGGCACATCGATCGTCCAGTCTGACAACCTCATCACCATGTCGGCGGACGGCGCCGCCGATACGGTCGTCCTGGGCACCGGCGCCCTGAGCAACGACACGCTCATCTACGGCGCCGGTCAGTTCGGGACGGACACCGTTCTGAACTTCGGGCTTGGTGACGGCGTGGCCGGGTTCGTCGCCGCCGAGGACGCGTTCGACTTCACGGCGATCAGCTACGCTCAGGCCGCCGGGAACTTCTCGCAGGGCGCTGCGAACCAGTTGAACAACTCTGTCAGCATCCTGGCGGAGGCGAACACCAACACTGACGCCGGCGCAGTCGGAAACAACAACACCGCGGCGAAAGTTGCGGATCTGTTCGACGGCGCCGCGGATGCCGACCTCACCACCGCGACCACCCGGCACATCGTCGTCGTCTATGACGACAACGCCAACGGGAACGCGACCCAGCCGGTGACCATCGCTGACGACTTCCTGTTCGACAGCGAGAACAACACCGGCACGGTCTATCTCGTCACCGACACCGACGGTGCGAACGCGACTGCCGAAGAGCTGGGCCGGATCAACCTGATCGGTCAGGATTGGGCGGCTCTCACCTTCGACAACTTCGCGTAAGCAGTTGTCCGTCGGGCTTTCGGGCCCGACGCCCGAAAGCTGGAAGCCCCCGGTCGCACCGGGGGCTTCTTTTTGTCGAACGGCGAGATGTGCGGGCGACGCCCCGGCGCGCAGAGTGCGGCGCGTCAGGCCAGCGGAGAACCGCCGGCGTCCGGCGTCACGACGAAAGGCCGGCGGCCCGTGCGGCGGCGACGGGCCTCGGCGCGGATCTCACCACCCGCGCCGCGGCGCGCCTTATTGCGCCTCGCGCAATTTCGGTGCGCGAAGTGTCATGCCCGCGAAGCGCTCCAGCAGCGCGATGCGCTGTTCGGGCGCGTCCGCCGGGACATAGCCGAAGGCGAGCAGGCCTGCGCGCAAGTCGCGTAGTTCAGTCTCGATCTTGCGCAGGGGGCCTGTGTCTATGGTGCGCAGGGCGATCAGCGCCGCGCCGCTCTCATCCACGCGCAGCCGCAGGCCGGCAAAGCCGTCGGGCGCGGCGACAGACGGCGCGGTCGGGTCGCCAAGGTCCACCAGCGCCATCTTGTGACCGGGCCGCAGCGGCGAGGGCGCCGCGCTGACATAGACGATGATCTCGCTGCCCGGCGGCGCCGTGGTGGCGAACGCCAGCCGCGCGTCGGCCGCCTCCGCCCAGACGCCCCATCCCTCGATCCGGTGCCAGTCCTCGATCAGGCAGGCGAGTTCGGCCCGCGCGTCGCTCCCGCCATCGGGCCAGCAGCCGCGCGGGCGGTCGTGGCCGACGCGGTGCGGAACGCCGGGTTCGAGAAGCACCGGCCAGGCTGGGCGTGCGGGGGCCGCACGGGCGGCTTCGTCCGAAAGCCGCCGCGCCGCTGCGGCGAAAGCGTCGGCGGTTTCGGCCCAGCGGCGCGGACGAAACGCCGCGCGCACCCGCGCCTCGACGGCGGCGCGGTGCGCCTCGTCAAACAGCAACCGACGGATCACCGCGTCGGCCTCGGTGATGTTCCAGGGATCGAAGTATTCGACCAGATCGCCGCCCACCTCCGGAATCGAGGAGGCGTTCGACGCCGCGCAGGGCTTGCCAAAGACCAGACTCTCGCCGACCGGCAGCCCCCATCCCTCAACCAGACTGGGAAATACGGTGAAGGCGCAACGGTCATAGAGCGCGCGCAGCTGGGCGTCGGAAACCTCGCGCAGAGTGACGATGGTTCCGTTGGCGTAGTCGGCGTTCTCGAGCTGCTGCACGAAGTTGGAGACATTCCAGCCAGGCCGTCCGGCGAAGACGAGCAGGGGTGTCTCGGCGCCGTATTCGCGCTCGAGCCGCCGCCAGATCGCAAACAGCAGCGCATGGTTCTTGCGCGGCTCAACCGTGCAGACGCACAGCGCGAAGCGTCGCCCCTCAAGCGCCGGGGGCAGCGCCGCCGCGCCGCCCTCGCCGGGCGGGTCCATCGGGATCTCGTGGGCGAGCGGGATCGCCTCGACCGGCAGCTGTCGGCCAAGCATGGCCAGATGCGCCACAACGCGGTGGCGCGTGTAGTCGGAGATGGTCAGGAAGAAATCGGCGATCGCGCAGAGCTGGTGGAAGTTGTCGGTGAACCGGCGCACCAGGTCGATGTCGCAATATTCCGGGTGCTCGATCGGGATCAGGTCGTAGATATAGGCGCCGATCCGCACCCCCGAGGCCTTCACCATCGACAGACTGCGGATCGTGTCGCGCATCACCCAGAACGCGCCAAGGATGATCAGCGTGGCGGAAGGGGCCAGCCGCACCGGCCTTGCATTGGCGACCAGCGCCTGGATCAGCCGCTTCTGCTCGTCAAAACTGCGGTCGCGACGATCAAGCAGCGCGATGACGCGCTCGATAGCCACCGCGTCCACCGCAAAGATTCCGCCCATTTCGGAAAACATGATGAAATGCGGAACATTGGCGGAGCGCAACAGTCGGCGACAGAACTCGATCTGCACACGCTGGATGCCGGAGGGGTGATGAGCGTGCTGGAAATAGGAGAGCATGTCGCCGATGTCATAGACATGGCCTGACAGCGCCCGCGCGCCCTCCACTGCGCGCGCCGACATCCGCTGCGCCAGCCGCCCGCGCCCGATCGCTGTCAGCTCGCGATGCGCGTCGGCTTTGAGCGGGTCAAGCTCCAGCGCGCGGGCGTAGGCGTCTGCGGCCTCCTGCAATCGACAGCGCAGCTTGAGAAGGTGGCCGATCTGCAAGTGCAGGTCGGCGTCGTTTGGCGCGAGCAGCAGCGCTTCGCGATAGGCGGCGTCGGCGGCGGCGTAATCGCCATGCTCCTTGCGCGCATGGCCAAGCTGCACTCTGGTCCGCCAATCCTCAGGCCGGACGGCGAGATGGGCTTCGTAGTGCTGCGCCGCGAGCGCCCAGTCGCCCCGCGCGCGCGCGGCGTCACCCCTCAACCGATCGACCGATTTTCGTGACCGGTCAAAGAACGTCAGGTGCAGAGTTTTCATACCGTACCTGCGCTGTTAATCTCTTATGGGCATGCTGCGCCGCACTCGTTCTACGTCCTTATGATGATCGCCGCGCGACTTGTCGAGCGGCGCGAGAGCCGCCGCGATCTGATAAGCGTCTTCCCTGGCGCCGGTGGCGGGCGCAGGCGCCAAGGAAGACGCTGCGGCATGGACTGCGCCCGCCAGACATGCTTGTGAAGCAAGGCGCGCCCGGTGGCCGGTGCGCGCGGCCCGCCCGTCAGCGGGCCCTTGCACGGCGCCATCTCCCTGACCTGCTGACCAGGGATCTCCGAAAGGATCAAACGGCTTGACCAGTTCGCGCTTCACAGGCCACGCACCCTTCGGTCGCCGCGCCCGGAACGCCGCCCTGCTTTGGCATCGACACCGCTGCATTGCAGGCGGTGGCGTCACGGCGGGCGGCGTGGTCGCCCAAGCGTGCGGCGATAGGGCGGACCCGCCGATGACCGGTGGCGCACCGGTGTCGAAGGGTCGGGGCTTGCTGTTCGGGGTGAGGCTCGGCGTATCCGCCGCGCCGGCGCGATGACAGCTCAGCTTCTTCTCGATCCGCTGCCGATCGACACGCCGCGCGTGCTGTTTGACGTGACGCGGCTGCTGCGGCGGCGCGACCAGCCGTTCGGCACGGGGGTGGACCGCATCGATCTCGCCATCGGGCGCGATCTTGTGGCGCGCTTCGGCGAGGCCTGCGGCTTTGTCCACTCCACGCTTCTCGGCCCGTCGCTGTTGCCGCATGCGTTCGGCGCGGCTCTACTTGAGGCGTTGGTCAAGCGCTGGCGCGGTGAAAGCGACCCTGCGCCCTCGGCCCTGCCTGCGCTGGCGCGCGGGTTGGCGCGGCGCATGCCGGAAAGTTGGCGTATCGGCGCGACCTATGTCGTCGCCTCGCATTCCGGCCTGCCTCAGCGACGCGGCGCGCTCGACCGGCTTGATCCCGGGCGCAAGATGCGCCGACTGGCCTATGTGCATGACCTGATCCCGATCGACTTTCCTGAATATCAGCGTCCCGCCAGCGCGGCCGCATTCCGAGCCTATCTGGCTGAATTCGTCGGCGGCGGGTCGGTCGCCTTCGCCGTCAACTCGTCCGATACCGGTGCGCGGCTGCGCCGCCACGCCGTCGAGCATGGCTGGGCGCTCGAGCGCCTCGACCTGCGCCCGCCGCGCATCGCGGCTGGCGCGGCCTCGCCGTCGTCGCCGCCGAGACGCGAAGTCGCCGCGATTCTCGCCGATCCTGCGCCGTTCTTTCTGTGTGTCGGCACCGTCGAGCCGCGCAAGAACCACCTGCTGCTGCTGCATTTGTGGCGCGATATGGCGATGGCGGGCAATGCGCCGCGGCTGGTGATCGCAGGGCGCCGCGGCTGGGAGAACGAGATGGTGGTGGATATGCTTGAACGCTGCCCGGCGATGCGCGGCCATGTCGTCGAGTTCAGCGATCTGGACGACGCTGAAATCGACGCGCTGATGCGCGCGACGCGGGCGCTGCTGATGCCCTCCTTCGCCGAAGGTCTTGGGGTTCCGCTGCTGGAGGCTGCGGCGCGGGGAGCGTGCGCGCTTGTCTCGGATCTGCCCGCGCTGCGCGAGGCGGCGGGGCCCGAAACGGTGTTTCTTGATCCGCTTGACGGCCCCGCCTGGCGACGCGAGATCGCGGCGCGCGCGCAATGAGCGCGCCGCGATCTCGCGCCATACCTGATCGCGATTGAACCCTGCGCCTCGGCGCGCCCGTTCGCCAGACGTTAGATCCCTCCCTCACGCCGCGCAGATCGGGCGTGGCGCGGCGGCGTTTCCGATCTTAGTGGCCGGATCACCCGCCCAAGCAACCATCCCGCGCCGCCAAGAGACCCGCCCAGGAATGATCGAGATCTCACGGCGCCGCCGCCTTTAGCGCCCCTCCGGGCGAATAGATCAGATGCGCGTCGTCCGGGCGATCAAGCCGGGACTGGCCCGCCGTCGAGGTCTCGGTCGCCCAGCTGACTTTCCACTGCCCGCGCGGGCCGCCGCGCAGGTTGGTGCTCTCCGGCAGGCCGGTGGCCTCATTTGATGCCCAGCTCGGCAGCGTTCGCGCCGTCGCCTGCGCCACGATCCGCGCGGCGATGGGGTGCAGCGAACCGTCCGGGTTTCGCGCGCCGACGTTTGCCGCCACCCATGCCCGCAAGTCCACCTCGGGAGGAAGCGGCGTAACGCTCAGCGGGCTTACCGGCGTCGCGCTGATGTTGGTCATGGGGCCATTTAGAGTCCCCGCAGCGTTCATCTTGTTCAGCTGGGGCCGCGTCTGCGCGGCGGCAACCAGCGATCCATCCGGCGTGTTCCACTCAAGGTCCGCGATGTGCAGCCGATCCGGGACATCGGCCACCATCATCACCGGCGGGCGCCCGCCGGGCCGATCCTGCGTCGCACTGCCCTCGTCAAACACGCAGCGCACGATGTTCATCTGCGCCTGCTCATCTGCGACAATCAGCGCGTTTGCCGCATTGTTGGCGGGGTCAACGATAGCAGCTTCGATGTAGGTTCCTTCAAGCTGGACGCAGTTCTGCCCCCAGTTCGCGTTCCAGTGGTTGATAAGGTCGATCCCACGACACCACTTGTTGATTTCAGGAAAGCGGTGCTTTGCCGTCGCGAACAAGTTGCCGTTGAAGCTGATCTTTTCGCACCGCTCGCCAATCAGGACAAGGAGAGAGGACATGGTTGTCTTATTGCTCGGATTGACATGCGACGCAAACAGCGACTCAAAGGCGATGCAGCCGTCAAATGTGATGTCCGAACACGGCGCAGGCCCAACGTAGTTCGGTGCGAACGACTGCGTGAGCGGGAAGATCGTAATGACTTTATCAGGCCCCCAGCCAAAATCGCAATGATCGATATAGACGCGCGTCTGAACGGCGCCGCTCCATGTCGAGCTTTCGTTGGTATAGTCGCCCAGCCAGATGCAGTGACGTTTATCACCCTCTTGCCCGCGCGTGTCGCCCCATTCCCAATATTCAGCGGGAAGGTTCGTCATATTGCCCGCCGTCCCCGGCTCGCCGGTGATGACCTGCGTCGAGGGCTGGCCGCCTTCGCCGCCTGCATAGATGCGCAACCCGCGCACCAGCACGTTGCTCGCCCTGATCTTGAGCCGCGCCATGGCAAGGAAGAACCCCGGCGCGCGCCGCGCGTCGATGGTGAGGTCGCCATGCGTCAGCGACGGAATGTCGATCTCGCCGCTTTCCAGCCATACCGGCCCGACACCCGGCTCGATGATGACATAGCGCGCGCCGGGCGTTGTAAGCGCCGCACGCAGCGACCCCGGCCCGGTATCCGCCGACGAGGTGACGCGGATCGTCGCGCCGCCCCGCCCGCCAGTGGTGTAGCGCCCATGGCCTACGGCATCGGGGAAAGCGCGCGGCGTCGGATCGACAACCGCCTCAGCGCCTATCGCGGCAAAAGCCCCGACTGCAGTGAACGCGCCGCCGACCGCGCCGAAGTTTGTCCCGGCGTTCCAGTCCGCCGCCAGCCCGCCGAAGAACAGAGACGGAGAACCGAGGCTCGCAGGGTCCAGCACCCCCTCAAACGCTGCGCCGGGAATGGCGTCGTCGAACGAGACATAAACCCAGCGCAACGCGGCGTTGGCGGGGAGGGGGTTTGTTCCAGCAGAAAACGCCCCGACTCCATAGCCGTTGCGATTGACCGCAAGTTCGCTGGCGATAGGCGCGGTGTTGAAAGACCCCGGCATCGGCGCGCCGTCGAGCGTGATCTCCACAGTCGGCGCGGCGTCGTTGAGGTCTGCCGTGACAACGAGGGTATGCTCCAGCCCGTCACTTACCGGGTTGGTCGATGTCCAGGACGCAACAGCGATAGCCGACGCTGGCGGAAAGAGGCCCACGTTTATTTTCCCGGTGGAAAACACCCTGAAACTGTGTCGCCCTGTTAAATCAAACATAGTCGAACCCACCGAGTTGTCGGTCGGGATCGTGAACCGCGCCGCGG
>Ga0210054_1000780_pt1 | contig 28500 bp, 21 predicted proteins | sample CryGeymeta201516_FD_185470 | JGI IMG/M metagenome (GOLD analysis project Ga0210054, IMG submission 185470) | Groundwater microbial communities from Crystal Geyser aquifers in Utah, USA - Crystal Geyser metaG 2015-16 (SPAdes) (version 2) | ecosystem: Environmental > Aquatic > Deep subsurface >... | reverse complement strand
TTATCTCCCCTTGTCTCCCTCGCCCAACTGGCGCAAAAACGCCGGAAAACGTAGGGCCTGCGCCATCTGGGAGGGGGGCATGTCAGGTGTTCTGAGGATAGGTTTTCAACCTGTCCTCAAGCCTCCCGGGGCCGCCGAGCTTGACAGGTTGGAAACCTATCCTACGGGGGGCTTGCACTGGAGGACGAGGACGGTGCGCGAGCCTGACAGCACTCCCGCACCGGCCCGCGCCCCCCGTCCCGTCCCGTCGGTCGCGCCGGCCGCTCACACCGTGGGCGGCTGCGGAGCGCCGCCTCCGCCCGACGACGACCGGCGTCGGCGAGTCAGCCTTGGCAGCGTGGTAGCCTGCGCGGAATCCCGGCCTTCCATTGCCTTGATGCCGTCGGTGTACGACTTCATGGCGGCGTACGCAGCCTCGGCGGCGATATCGCGCGTCCGTGCCGCCAGCTCCAACTGGTGCTCGAGGCTGGTGCATGTGTCGATAGCCGCCTCCAGCGCGTCTGCAGTGGCCTGGAACTCCGCCAGCGTCTTCCCGGCAACTGAAGTCGCGGCGCCGAATGCCGTCCAGTGGTTGACAAACTCCTGAATCAGGGGTCCCCAATCGGACCATGCCATTCTCATCCCGTTCCTCACCTCCTTTCGCCAAACCGAAGATCAGCACAAGCAGGCCGACAAGCGTGTCGGCCCGGCCAACATGACCGTCCACCCGGCCGACAAGCGCGTCGGCCCGGCCAACACGTCCGTCCACCTGGCCGACAGGTGCGTCCACCAGGCCGACACGTCCGTCCACCTGGCCGACAAGCGTGTCGGCCAGGCCGACACGTCCATCCACTTGGCCGACAAGCGCGTCGGCCTGGCCAACATGTCCGTCCACCAGGCCGACAAGCGCGTCGGCCTGGCCGCCATGTCCATCCACTTGGCCGACACGTGCGTCGGCCCGGCCGACAAGCATATCGGCCGGGCATACTCGGCTGCGGACGGGGTATGGGCTACACCGGAGCATGGAGCCATGGCTCCCGTGTGCTCCCAGGTTGACACATTTCGGCCTGGGGGGAGATCAGCGTAGTGCGAGAAGACAGGCGACAGGGCGCGGGGGGAACTGCGAGGACGGCCACATATCAGTTGTCGCTTGGGCGCTCTCACCCGGAAGCCTCCCGCCATGGGATAACCGGCTCGGGAACTACATCAGAAACCGGACGGATGAGAGTTTACCGCAAGCCCAGTTTGAGCGCAAGCACGAACGGCAGAGCACTATTCCTGCGCTATTCGCACCGTTCGTGCCCGCACCGCTGCCGCCGCCTTCACCCGTTGCGGCGGCCCTTAGCTAACGGTGAGCGACTCCGTTTGCGATCTCGGCGAACTGCTCCCAAGCTGTCTGTAGATCCTCGGCGATCTCGTGGGCGAGGAGGTCGGGCTCGGGGAGGTTCTCAGACTCTTCGAGGGTCTCGTCTTTCACCCAGAAGAGGTCGAGGCTGAGCTTGTCGCGCTTGGCCAGGTCGGCGTAGGAGTAGCAGCGCCAGCGGCCGTTGGGGTTGGCTTCGGACCAGGTGTCGGTTCGGTCGTGGCGGTTGTCGGGGTTGTAGCACTCCACGAACTCGTCGAGGTCGGCGCGCCTCAAGGGGTTCTGCTTGAGGGTGAAGTGCATATTGGTCCGCAAGTCGTAGACCCAGAGCTTGTCCGTCCAGGGTTGCTCGCGGGCGGCGCGGTTGTCGAAGAAGAGGACGTTGGCTTTGACGCCTTGGGCGTAGAAGATGCCGGTGGGGAGGCGGAGCAGCGTGTGCACGTCGCATTGAGTCAGCAGGTTGCGGCGGACGGTCTCGCCGGCGCCGCCCTCGAAGAGGACGTTGTCGGGGACGACAATGGCGCAGCGGCCGTTGATCTTGAGCAGGGAGTGGCAGTGCTGGAGGAAGTTGAGCTGCTTGTTCTTGGTGGTGGTCCAGAAGTCGGGGCGCTCGTAGGCCAGGTCTTCGTTCTCCAAGTCGCCTTCTTCGTTGACGACGGCGATGCTGCTCTTCTTCCCGAAGGGCGGGTTGGTGAGCACCAGGCTGTACTTGTCGGCGTCGGGTGCGCCGAGACTATCCACGCCGGACCGGATGGGGCACGGCTCGCCTTCGATGCCGTGCAGGAACAGATTCATGATGCACAAGCGGGCGGTGTTGGGGACGAGGTCGGTGCCTTTGAGAAAGCCGTGGCGGAGGTGCTTCTTCTGGTCGGGGTCGAGGTCTCGCCCGTACTCGGCGACAACGTAGTCGTGCGCGGTGAGCAGGAAGCCCCCGGTACCGCAGGCGGGATCGACTATCGTGTCGGCGGGCGTGGGGCGCATCACGTCCACCATGGCTTTGATGAGTTGGCGCGGGGTGAAGTACTGGCCGGCGCCCTTGGGCGACTCCTCGGCGCTGCGTGACAGGAGCCCCTCGTAGATGTCGCCCTTTACGTCGGCATCCATGAGGGCCCATTGTTCCGAGTCGATCAGCTCGACGATGAGCCGGCGAAGGATGGCGGGGTTCTGGATCTCGGCACGGGCACGCCGGAACACCTCGCCGAGCATGCCTTTGGCTTTGCCCAGCTCTTCGAGGACGTGTCGGTAATGCAGGAGCAGCTCTGCGCCTTCCCGCGCCTTGAGGGACTGCCAGTCGTACTCCTCGGGCACCATGCGCGGGCGGCCACGGCGGCGAGGCAAGCTCGTCTGCCATCTTCAGGAAGAGCAGGAAGGTGATCTGCTCAGTGTACGCCAGGTAGGACAGCCCATCGTCTCTGAGGGCGTGGGCGTAGTTCCAGGCTTTGTTGACGATTTGTTGGGTATCGTTGCTCATCGGGATTGCTTGATGACGTGCACCGTCAGGTGAGCGGGATGCATCCAGGCGAAATGCCCCCCATTGCAGGTGTACAGCTCTGCCCCAACAGCCTTAGCTGTCGCCGCTATCCACAGGTCGTTCTCGCCTTTTGGTTGGCCGGTCTTGGTGGCCTCTGCGTGCAGCTCTGCATACGCCTCGACGATCTCCGGCAGGCCAGCATCCACACGGACTAACGCAGTCAGGAGACTGCGCAGTTGGCCCAGTTTCTGTGAGCCCCACCCGTTGTACCGGGCGAACGCCAGGAGTTCGCCCTCTACAACACTTGAGAGAATGGGCCGCTCAGATCTCGTAGTGAACGAGTGCTCCGCCTCTATCTTCTGTCCGGTGCGATCCCGACGAAGCAGGTGGATCAGGACATTAGTGTCCAACAGCGCGAGTGCGCGTCTCATTGCAGTGCCTCCAACGCCACCTCGACTTCCTCGTCCGTCTCGTCGCCCGGCCACTTGCCGACGATAGCCGCCAGTCCCGACGATCTCGTCTGTCGCTTGTGGAGTCGGGGCACATTCAGCCGCCCCTTGGCGGCCTGCGGCATGCGGGACCAGACCGGAGGCTGTCCCTCGCCGGAAGCCAAGTCCTCCGCGTCCACGAGAAGCAACTGGCCTGAGGGCCGATAGATGGCCTGCCCCCGAACCAGGACCCGTTGCTTCGCCCGCAACAGCTCGAGAACATCGTCGAACTCTCCAGCGGCGGCCACGCCCTGCACCTCGTGGCCGTCGTCCAGCTTGAGGGCGAACGTCTGTGTGCTGATACGCACGGCATCCAACACCCCCACAAGCCGAACACGGGTCGGGGGCGGGGTCTTCGAGTAGAGCGTCTTTGCCGAGCTGATCGTGGACTTCTCCATCACCGCAGGAGACTCCATGGAGTAGCGGTGACCGGTTACCAGCATCTGCTGGTAGCTGCCGTTCAGCACGTGCCTGAAACCGAGCAGGCTCTTCAGGAGGTACTGGTCGAAGCGTTCGCTGTCTTCGTTCTCACTCGACACATCCTTGAGCACGTCCCCCAGCAAGTCGAACCCCGTGTCGTCGGGATCGGGCCTCGTGCGCCACAGCTCGCCCTGAGCGTATAGCTCCCCTGCCGCATCGCCCAACGGGGGGGCGTCGAAGTGAACGACGGTGTGGTGATCGCCGGACACGTCCACCACCCGCACGTCTGAGGCGGCCGCCAGCCAACCCGGCGGCCGCCCCCCGCTCGTGCTACGCCGCTGGTAGGCCATCGAGATGCACTGACGGATCACCTCCGGCACGACGGTGAGTAGGTGTCCGACCGGTGCGGGCGGCATTCCAACACGGTAGTCACGACTGCTTCGCAGAGTTACGGTCTGGATCACGGTAACCTCTCTCCCTTCGTGCGCCGACGACTGGCGGTTGCCGACGCCGGGGCCCAGAGCGTCAGGGCTTGTGGCTCTTCCGGTTCCCGGAATTATGTCGCCTTCGGGGCCGTGATGCAAGCGGCTTGTCCTGTTGCCGCTGCGCCGTGATGCGTTGCAGAAGTGCGGTGGCAGGCTCGTCGGTTGGGTCCTGGGGGACGAGCTTGCCCTCGAACGCGCGCTTGAGGAGCGACTGGCGAAGGCGGGCGGCTCGACAGAGACCAGCATTGGCCTGGCTCTCCGTCTGTTCTACGACGGAGAGGCACCGATCCAACTCCGCCACAACCTCGCACTGCTCAGCAAGGGGCGGCAGGGGCAGCGGCAGCAACTGCACCAGAGCCTTGTTGAGCGCGGGTTGGTTGTTGCCTGAGCCGCCTCGTCTGGTGGTCTCGTACTGCGACCAAAGCCAGTAGTAGACGAACTCGGGCGGGATCCTGGTCGCTGATACCCAGATGGCTGCGCAGTTCTGGTTGTTGCAGGCAGCAATGTCCATTATCGCTGCTTGCCCTCGCGTCCTTCCCTCGCCGATCATCCCGAGTAGGACGGACCCGCTGGGGTTCAGCTTGGTGCTGCTATTGGCGACCCCCAACTCAGTGATGCACTCGTTGGTCTCTGCGATTCGGCAGAACTGAACCTCCCCGGAGCTGGCCCATGGGATGTCTCCTCCCCAGTACTCCGGCTGCGAACGGCTCGGGGTCGCGCCAACCTGCACGTTGAAGCACTGCCCGATGGATGACCACATCCACCCCTCCGGCAACTCCGGCAGACCGGCTGTATCCGGCGCCGCCGGCTCCTTGTACTTGGTCTTCCAGTCCTTCGGCGGCTTGGTGCCCTTGGCTTCGTGCCTGGCGAGTTGGTCTTCTTCCCACTTGCGGCGGCGTTCGGCGAGGAGGCGGTTGAGAAGTTCGGAGGCGGGCTCGGCGTCGGGGTGTTGGGCGCGCCATTCTTCGGTCAGCTTGCCTTCGACGGCTGCCTTGAGGACGGAGGCGCGGTAGCGCTTGAGGTTCGCCTGCACCCGCTTCAATGCCGCCACGCCGGCGTCGAGCTTAGAGAAGAGTTCTTCGAGCTTGGCGACGATGCGGTGTTGTTCGGGCAGGGGTGGCGCCAGCGTGGGCAGCTTGCGCATTGAGTGCTGGTTCAGCTTTAGTCTGGTTGTCCCGGTCACGAACCCGTGGTAATCGGCAGCGTTGAGGGCATGTAGGAGGTACCGGTTGGTCATCAGACTATCTCGGGCGAGCAGTACGTGGGCGTGGTTGTTGACCCAAGCCTTCCCAGAGATCACATATGCCTTGGGCTTCGTGGGGTCCAGGAAAGGCGCTCCATCTTCGCCCAGCAGAACATACTCACCGTCGAGCCGGTAGTCGTCGATCCAGCCAACCTGCCCGGTTGCACCGTAGTACGGGAATGAGCCGTGGCGCGTGGCGCGCTCCTTTGCGTTGACGGGCTCCCGGAGGTGGTCGCACACGTCTGCCACGTCCTCGAGCGTGACTGCAGCCCAGCCGTGAGGAAGCGTTCCCGTGCCACTCACGCCGCCAACCTCACATTCATCTCCTCAAGTACCACGGGCAGCCGCTCTCCGAACAACTGATACACCTTGCCGAGGCCGCCACGTTGGATGAGCGGGGCGTACTTGAAGGACTCGTGGTCGATGCGCAGGTTGGCGGCGATGTGGTCTCTGATAGCGTCGAGCCATTGCTCTTGCTCGGGGGTGAAGGTGAGCCCGGCGGCTGCCTGCTCTTCCCGCCACTCCCGATAGCGGTGCTCGACAGTGGAGGCGAAGGGGACGAGGAGGTCCTCGGGCGTGAGAACGTGACGGACGAGGGCGATGAGGTCGGTAAGGTGCGTGCCGCCTTTCTCCTTGACCTTGTCGGGTTCGGCGAGCCGGTGGGCTTGCCAGAGCTGCTCGGGATCGGCGCCGGCGAGTTGATGCTTGAGTGCGGCGGCGAGGTCCTTGACGTGCTGGTAGCGCAGCCCTTCACGATGGGGGCGGCTGTAGAGAATGCGCAGTCCCTCAATCTCGTCCTTGTTGTCTTCGACGAACTGCCGGAAGCTCGCGACGAGGTCCCTTGCCTTGCCGAGGGCCTTGGCGTCAAGCCCGGCGGCGAGGAGGTCGTCGAAGTTGATCTCGTCGATCACCTGCTCCAGAGACTGCTTGACCTCAAGGATGGCCTCGCGCAGCTTGGGGTCGTGCAGGGGCGCCATGGCGTCGGCAATCAGACTGCGGTTGAGCTTCTCGGTCTCCTTCTCCGTCAGCTCGCGGCCAAGCTCCTCGGCTTTGGCGGCGGCCTTCGCCTGTTGCTCATCGGGATCGACGCTGGTGAGCAGGTTGCCGGCGAGCTGGCGCAAGTCAGGACCGCCGGACACCTCGACGATGCGGGCGCGCTGGTCGACGTCCATCTGCCGGTCGAGGCGGACGAATCGGGCGGCGAGGGCGGAGGCGAGGCCTTCGGTGGCGATGCCTTTGGCGACTGCGCCCAAGAGCTTCGCAAGGGGGACGGTGGGCTGCCGGTCGATGGGCTTGGTTTCGGTCTTGTCCTGCTCGCAGACGCCGACGGCATCGACGATGACGAAGTGAGTCTTGGTCTTGGCGTCGGGCGTGACCTGCTGGAGGTCGTCAGTGCTGATGACCCGGACGCCGCGTCCCTTCATCTGGTCGAAGTAGCCGACGGACTTGACGTTCCGCATGAACAGGAGGCATTCGAGCGGCTTCACGTCGGTGCCGGTGGCGATCATATCGACGGTAACGGCGATGCGGGGGAAGAAGGCGGTGCGGAACTCCTGAATGAGGTCTTCGGTCGTCTTGCCGGTGGTCTTGTAGGTGATCTTCTGGCAGAAGTCGTTGCCGCGGGCGAACTCCTCGCGGAAGAGGCGGGTGATGTCGTCGGCGTGGGAGTCGTCTTTGGCGAAGACGAGGGTCTTGGGGACCTCGGTTCGGCCGGGGAAGATGTCGGTGAACAGCCGGTCGCGGAAAGTTTGGATGACGGTGCGGATCTGGCTGGGGTTGACCACGTCGCGGTCGAGCTGGTTGGCGGTGTAGGTCAGGTCGTCGTCCAGCTCGGCATAGCGCATCTTCCGGGTGCGCTTGTCGCGGCGGGGCACAAAGATCTTGGGCTCCTTCTCCAGCGTGGCGCCCTTCTCCGTGATCTTGGTGCGGATGCGGTAGACGTTGAAGTCTACGTTGACACCATCGGCAACGGCTTGTCTGTGTCCGTACTCCATGACGAGGTTCTCGTCGAAGAAGCCGATGGTCTGCTTGCTGGGGGTGGCGGTGAGCCCGATGAGGAAGGCGTCGAAGTAGTCGAGCACTTGCCGCCACTGGTTGTAGATGGACCGGTGGCACTCGTCCACGATGACAAAGTCGAAGGCTTCGATGGGAACGGCGGGGTTGTACTCGACAGGCACCGGCTCTTTGGGCTGCCAGTCGTCTTCCCAGCCGGAGCGCTCTTCGTTCTCTTCGTCGTAGTCACCCTCGCCCTGGAGCATCGAGAAGACCCGCTGAATGGTGGTGATGCACACCTTGGCGGCGGGCATGAGGGAGTTCTTGCGGAGGAGCTGGATGTTGTACTCCTCGCCGAACTGCATGTTGCTGTAGGGGCTGACGTATTGGGTGAACTCGCGATAGGCTTGCCGGCCGAGGTTGCACCGGTCTACGAGGAAGAGCACCCGCTTGGCGCCGGCGAACTTGATGAGCCGGTAGAGGGCGGAGCAGGCGGTGAAGGTCTTGCCGGAGCCCGTCGCCATCTGTATCAGTGCCTTTGGGCGGCCGTCGGCGAATGACTCTTCAAGCTTGCGGATTGCCTCGACTTGGACGGCCCAAAGCCCGGTAGTGTCCAGCTCGGGGAGGGACTTGAGGCCGGCGCGGAGTTGCTGCTCCTGCTCGGCAAGACGCACTAACTCCTCGGGGCGGTGGAAGGCGAACACCTGTCGGCTGCGGGCGTGTGGATCGAGCAGGTTGGTGACTTGTGTGACGGCGCCGGTGCTCTCGTAGTGGAACGGGAGGGGGCGGTGGTGGGCGGGCACGTCGGCGGGCAACCCTCCGACGTACTTCAGGGACTGCCCCTCGATGCCGGTGAGGGTGCCCGTGGGCTTGGCCTCGACGGTGCCGACCGCCTCGCCGTCGGCGTAGAGCATGTAGTCGGCGTGACCGGTGTTCAACGGGAACTCACGCACCGCCACGCCACTGGCCGCCATAATGTTGAGGCGCTTGTAGTCCTGCACCTGCCAGCCGCAGGCGTCGAGCATTCCGTCGATCTCTTGTCGGGCTTCCTCTTCCGGTGTCATGGGATCGCGCGGAGGCTATCACTTGCCTCCGCAGCACCTCGCCTCCCTCCGCCCGCACGTCGCGTGCTCCTCACCTCCGTGGAAGTGAGCACAGCGATTATGCTGCCGGACGAGGGAGAGTGCAAGGGTTGGCGGAGGGTGGATCGTCTCGCTTGCTGACCGCGAGACTCGTTGCGGAGTAGCGCACCGGTCCACGTCGCCCGCAACGACCACCTCGGCTGCCTCATCCCCGACGAACTCCTTGGCGTCAACCACACCTACGAGCCGGACTTCCTCGTCAAGCTAACCAACGGCACGACGGTGGTGCTGGAGATCAAAGGCTTCGAAGGCCACGACGACCGCGCGAAGCACGAAGCCGCGAAGAAGTGGGTGCGCGCCGTCAGCAACTGGGGGCAGCTTGGGGAGTGGGCGTTCCACGTGTGCCGCGACCCGCAGGTGTTGGCGCGGGAGCTGGGGGCGGTGGCGAAGGGGTGACGTTGGCCTTCGACCAAGAGTCTCTCGAAGGCCCGGAAACCGTGTGGTACGGCTGAGTGAGTCGGCGCCTTCAGTCAACGCCGCAAGACCGCGCGCCGCCTCTCGTCTCCCGGCGGGGTCCGTTGCCTCCGCAACAGGCGTTCCATTTCGGAGGGCCCACGTGGTCAGGAGGTTTGAATCGCCGTTCGGCGGCACGCCTGTCTCGGCTCTGCGGGAGGAGTAGACGGCTGGGCGGCGAATACCTGATCCCGTGACCATCCTGACCCGACGAACCTGCGTCCGCACCGTCCGGCCGCTTCTTGCGGCAACACTGGGCGCGTGTTTCTGGTGCTCCGGTTGCGGCACCCGCCGAGCTGAGTCAGGCGGCACCACAATCCTCTCCGTCTGGCACGTCTGGGGTGGCACGGTGGCCGAGGGGTTCCAGAAGTTGGTGGCGGCGTTTGAGAAGGAACACCCGAAGATCCGGGTCAACCTCGTCTTCGCTGCCAACGACCTGGCCACAAACCAGAAGTATTTCAGCGCCGTGGCGGCCGGCACTCCGCCGGACGTGATCTTCGTGGATGGGCCGCAGGTGGCGTCGTGGGCGGAGTGGGGGGCGTTGGAGCCGCTGACGAAGCGGGTTCAGGCAGCCGGGATTAGAGAGCAGGACTACTTTCCGCCGTGCTGGCGGCAGAACTCCTACCAGGGCAACGTGTGGGCGATGACGTTTTGTGCCGACCCCAACTTCGGCTTCGTCTGGAACAAGGAGGCGTTCCGCAAAGCCGGACTGGACCCGGACCGACCACCGAAAACGATGGCGGAGCTGGATGCTTGCGCCGAGAAGCTGACCCGGGTCGAGGACGGGGAGATCACGGCCATCGGTCTCATTCCCTGGGCGCAGTATGGCGGGGCGAACTCGATGTACACGTGGGGGTGGGCGTTTGGGGGCGAGTTCTTCGACGCCGCCAGGAAGCGTGTGACTGCGACCGACCCCAAAGTCGTCAAGGCGCTGGACTGGATGTGCTCGTATGCGAAGAAGTACGACGTCACCAAGATCGCCAGCTTGCAGCAGGGCTTCGGCGCGGCCGAGCAGAACCCGTTCTACACGGGCAAGGTGTCGCTGATGTGTCTGCACATCGGCGGCATCGCGGAGATCGAGCGGTACGCGCCGAACCTGGACTACGGCGTCGGTTTTCTGCCGGCTTCGCCGGGCGGCGAGGCGCAGAGCTCGTGGGTGGGCGGTTGGTGTATCGGTCTCGCCCGCGGGGCGCGACACCAGCAGGCGGGGTGGGAGTTCATCCGCTGGCTCTCGCACGACGACGAAGGCACGACGCTGGTCGGTCGCGAGACCGGGCTGTTCCCCGGGCGGCAGGACTCTCCGTACTTCGACGAGATCAAAGACAAGCCCCACTACGGCGATTACCTGCGCATTCTCCAAGCGTGCAAGCACCAGCGCCCGGTGATGCCCGTGCAGGCGTTCTACATGCGCCAGTTGCAGCGCGCCGTGGACAACGCCATCTACGGGAAGAAGACACCCCAGCAGGCGTTGCAGGACGCGGAGCAGAAGACGCAGGCGGAGTTGGACATGGTGCGCGCCGGGCAGCGGGCGGAGGCGGGATCATGACGTCCTCCACGCGCCGGACAGTGCGGCTGGGGCTGCTCTTCTGCGCCCCCGCGATTCTCGGTCTGCTGTGCCTCACGCTCTATCCGGTGCTCGCGTCGTTCTACTGGAGCTTCTGCGATTACCGAGTGTTGCTTCCCCCCAAGTTCATTGGCGGGGGCAACTACGCGCACCTGATTTACGACGACATCTTCTGGACATCGCTGTGGAATACGGTCTACTTCGCCGTGTTCTCGATCCCGCTGGGCATCGTGGCGGCGTTCGTGCTGGCCCTGCTGCTGAACCAGAAGGTCCGGGGGCAGGCGTTGTACCGGACGTGCTTCTACGTCCCGTCCGTCGTCCCGTTGGTTGCCAGCTCCGTCCTGTGGATCTGGCTCTTCAACCCGCAGGCGGGCCCGATCAACGACCTGCTCCGCCATCTCGGCATCGCCAATCCGCCCGGGTGGTTCTCCGACCCGGCGTGGTCGAAACCGGCAATCATCCTGTGGAGCGTGTGGGGCGTCGGGGGAGCGATGATCATCTTCCTCGCCGGGCTGCAGGATGTTCCGCAGGAGCTGTACGAGGCCGCCGAGGTGGACGGCGCCCGCGCGTGGCAGCGGGTGATCCACGTGACGCTGCCGTTCCTGAGCCCGCACATCCTGTTCGTGGTCATCATGGGGCTGATCGGGTCATTCCAGTTCTTCACCCCGGCCTACGTCATGACCGGCGGTCACGGCGGGCCGGTGGATTCGACGCTGTTCTACTCGTTCTACCTGTTCCTGGCCGGCTTCGCCGACTTTAAGATGGGCTACGCCTGTGCCATGGCGTGGATCCTGCTGCTGATCGTGCTTGGGGCGACGTTGCTGGTGTTCAAGTCGTCGGCGCGGCACTTGTACTACGCGGGAGGGGAGGGTGGCGATGGGCCTTAGTGGGAGCGGAAGGACGGAAGGGACGACAAGGACTGGAAGGACCAGTCGGGCACGAGCGCTGGCGACGCATGCGGCGTTGGTGGGCTTAAGCTTGGTGTTCCTGATTCCGCTGTTCTGGCTGATTGCGTCGTCGTTCAAGACTGATGCGCAGTTGTTCCAGTTCCCGCCCAAGTGGCTGCCCAACCCGGTCACGCTGCAGAACTATCCGAAGGGGCTGCAGTTCATCCCATTCACGCAGTACCTGGTGAACACGCTGATTATCTGCCTGTTCTCGGTTCTGGGCAGTTTGCTGTCGTGTTCGCTGGTGGCGTACGGACTGGCGTGCGTTCGGTGGCCGGGGCGGAAGGCGCTGTTCTTCATCATCCTGTCAACGATGATGCTGCCGCCGCAGGTGACGATGATCCCCATGTTCGTAGTCTTCGCCAAGCTGCACTGGGTCGATACGTTCTTGCCGCTGATCGTGCCGCACTTCTTCGGTGGCGCGTTCTACGTGTTCCTGATGCGGCAGTTCTTCCTGTCGCTGCCGCGCGAGCTGATCGACGCTGCACAGATCGACGGCTGCTCGGAGTTTGGCGTCTACCGCAGCATCGTGCTGCCGCTCTCCAAGCCCGTGTTGGCGACAGTCGGTCTGTTCGCCTTCCTGGCGTCGTGGAACGACTTCCTGGGGCCGCTCATCTACCTGGCCAGCTCCAGCAAGTACACGCTGTCCCTGGGTCTGGCGACCTTCAGCAGCCAATACGGCTCCTACCCCGGCATGTTGATGGCCGTCACGACGGTCATGACCGTCCCCATCATCATCCTGTTCTTCTTCACCCAGCGGACGTTCGTGCAGGGAATGGGGGCATATACTGACAAGTGACTTGGGGCCGTGGGGGGGTCTGGCGAAGCGGGGGGGGCATGCCCGGAACGACCACCCGTCAGAACGTCCAGTCCCGACCGGCCGGTGGGGAGGTGCAGGTGAAGTCTGCGCTGCTTGCTTTGGCTGTGGACTCGGGGTTGTCCAAGTGTCAATGGCGCCCATGGACGCTTCACTGCCTCGCCGGGTGTGAGAGCGACAACCTGGGGGCCTTGGCCGCCTTTGCCGGCGGCTGCGTGGCACTGCTGCTGTCGAGATTGCCAAGCAGGCCTACCCAGCGGAGGAACCGTCGACTCCCGCGCAACCGGCAGCCGGTGCTGCGGCAGCGTCACGTCTGAGTGCTCATCGCATCAGCGCCGAATTGTGGTGCACGGGACGCGAACGAACGTTTGTAGACCGGGACATCCTGCGGCAACATTGTCCTGGGAGCCGGACCGCGACAGGAGGCGCCGCTGGCGAGACCCTCCAAGCGGGAGGGGGCAGACCAACGGGGACCCCTCATGCGGCAGAGGCCCCCTCATGGGGTGAGAACATGAGACGCAAGTTCAACGGAAACCAATGCACAGCGAAGTCGAAGACAACCGGAGACCGGTGCGCTCAGCCGGCCGCGCACGGCTTCAGTGTGTGCGTCTACCATGGCGGGAAGACGCCAGCAGGGATCGCCTCTGCCACGTTCAAGCACGGGCTGTACTCGAAGCAGTTGCCGACGCGCCGGCGGCCCGCTATCGAGAAGCCACGGAGAACCCGGAGCTGGTAGCGCTGAAGCACGACGCCGCAGGAGCCGTTACCCGCATCTGCGAACTGCTGTCGGAGCTTGACGAAGAGGGAGGTCTGGCGCTCTGGAGGGCGGCATGCGCCAAGCTGGCGGAGTTCAAGGCCAGCATCAACGATGTGCAGAAGGCGCGGGAAGCGCTGAACGAATTGGACGCCATCTTTGCACGCGGCGCCGGCACGGAAGCGCGGTGGGAGAGGATCGGGAAGTGGATCGACACCCACGGGAGGCTCGTGGAAAAGGAACGGCACCGGCTCAAGGACTTGCAGCTCGTGATGACTGCCGAGCAGGCGGCGGTGCGGGTTCGGTGGCAGCATGACCTCGCGCCAGTACCACGCTACGCCGTGGTACCCGGGGAACGCGTCCTGGATGATCCACGGCACCTTCGCCGGCTTCGTGTCCGGCCGCGGTCCTTCCCACCAACGTTGGTCGCGGCCGACGTTCGTCGGGTCTGTTGCCAACAGCCATTCGCCATCCAACGAGACTATCATCGAGGGTACCTGCCTTGCGTGTGCGGCACTGCCCCCGCCAACACCCGCAAAGAGCGGCAGCAGAGCCAACATAACTGGGCGACGGTTGCAGTGCATGGGTCCAGGAGTTCGCTGGTTGGGTGCGATTCCCTCTGAGAAGCAAATGCATGATGAAATCACGCAGGAAAGGCGGCGGATCTTCCACGGATGAATGCCACGCTTGAGCCACTGGATGGGTGGGAGCAACTGCTGGCGGCTACGCTACTGGGAACCCGGGGCGTCCGTGAACGCGGCTACCTCCGCCCCAATTTCCTTCCCCAGTTTGAGAAACCGCTGCATACGTGCAACCGGCGTCGCCGGTGTGACCGGGCGGGCTATGTCGACGACGAATCCGCGGCCCTTTCGGCCGGCGGCGCACTGTCGCCGAACCTCCGCTGCCACCTCCGCGTCGGTGCCGTTCTGCAGGCAACCAACTGGGTCGATGTTCGCGAACACCGTCACGCGGTCACCAATGGCTGTCACGGTCTTCTCGATGTCGTTGACGTATACCCGCGAAGGTTGGGAACACACCGAAGTCCCGGTGCGACTTCGGCTCCGTCTGGGAGAATACCCTCTGTCCTACGTCTGCTGCACGCCTGCCGGGGAAGTTCCGCGAACTTCCACTTCGGTGTGTTCCCAACCTTCGCGGGTATAGCTCTTCATGGGGGTCTCCGTAATGAGCCCGTCGGCGCCTGTGGAGGCGAGCTGTTGGAGGCGGTCGGCGATGCCGCCGTAGTAGAGCAGGAGCGCCTGGTGGCCCACTCGGTGGATCTCGTTGACCAGCGCCGTCGTGTAGGGGAGGGCGAATCGCTCGTAGTGACCAAGCGAGATGACCTCGCTGGTGACCAGGGCGTCGTCCAGGAAGAGGGCGTCGCCGCCGGCCGGGCCCCTCGCCGGACTTGTACAGTTTGACCGTCTCGCGGTAGACGCCGCCGCCGACCCACACCGTGTCGCCCGGCAGGACTTGTTCGGCAGCGTGGGAGAGAGTCTTCCAGGGCGCGACTTGCGAACCGTCGTTGTCGTCGCTGGCGTTCGGGGCTTTGGTGGTGACGAATCGGTAGCGCTGTCCGGCCGCCGCAGGCGGCAGACTGGAGAACGGCTCCGGCTGCGCGGGGACGTCCGCAAGGGCGACCGTCAGAGCGAGCAGCGGTTGGAGCGCACGTCGGTAGCTTGTCGCGTTCATGGTTGGAGGCGTTGCTGTGTGGGTGGCTCAGCGATTCTGCACCAGGTACTTGCGCCGCCACGCGCAACGCGGGCGTGGCCGGGGACGTGGCAGTGCAGCTTCGGGGCAATTCGAGCGTGCGACGCACCTGGACCTTGGCCCCCGGCGAGAACACCTTCGATGTGCTGATCCCGCCAGCGGAGCGCGCTACTCCGGTCGAGGTGGCCCTGCGGGTGGGCCGCCGCACCCACGCGGCCCGGTTTGTGGCACAGCCGGAGCGGCGTTGGAAGGTCTTCGTAGCGCCTTCGACGCACACGGACATCGGCTACACCGACTGGCAGGAGCGGGTGTATGCTCGCCACAACGAGAACACGGCGGCGGCGCTGGCGGCCTGTGACGCGTCGCCGGCGTTCAAGTGGAACTTGGAGGTGGGCTATCAGGCCGAGCTGTTCCGAACTCAGGGCACGCCGGCCTACGAGGCGCTCCTCGCTCGCCTCCGAGAGGGGCGCGTCGGGCTCGGCGGTCTCTACCTCAACATGCTTACGGGCCTCTGCTCTGGCGAGGAGCTCGCGCGTGCCGTGACCTTCGTGCAGGAGCTGGCCCGGGAAGCCGGGGGCACGGCAACAGCCGCGAACCTGACGGACGTCCCGACGGCGGTCGGCACCCTCCCGATGCTGCTCGCCCAGGCGGGGGTGCGCTACTTCGCCGATGGCGCGAACGACGGGATCCCGTTTGCGGGCGGCGGCCGACAGATGGACCAGTCGCCGTACTGGTGGGAGGGTCTGGACGGCACCCGGGTGTTGGCGATCACCGCGCGGACCTATGCCCAGGCCGGCACGGTGGGCTTGCTCGACGACGTGGCGACCATGGAGCAGCGGCTGCCTGGATGGCTCCGACGGATCGGCCGCAACGGGTACCCCGGCGACGCAGCCTACGTCTACGGCGCCTTCTCCGACAACCAACCCATGGGCCCGCGGTACGCGGAAGTCGCTGCGGCGTGGAACGCCCGCTGGGAGTACCCGCGGATCATCGTGGGCCGGATGGACGAGTTCTTCCACTACGTGGAGGAACATGCCGGGAAGCAGCTTCCGGTCGTGCGCGGTGATCTGGGAGTGAAGTGGGAGGACGGCGCGGCGTCCTCGGCGCGGGAGACGGCGCTAGTGCGCCGCGCGAAGGCGCGCCTGGAAGCCGCCGAGCGCTGGCACGCTTTGGCCGCGACCCTCGGCACGGCGGCGCCCTTTCCGGCTGCGGCCCTCCACGCCGCGTGGGAGCAGGTACTTCTTTTCGACGAACATGCCTGGGGCGCGGCCGGGAGCGTGTCCGACCCGGAGGGCGAGCAGACCCGTCATCAGTGGACCGTCAAGGCAGCCTTCGCGCACGAGGCGGGACGGCGTGCCGACGAACTGCTGAGTTCGGGGCTTCAGGGATTGCGAGAGGCAAGCGGTCGTGAGCCGGAAGGCGGCGGCGCCGCGTCGCGGGTGGTCGTCTTCAACGAACACTCGTGGCCGCGGGACATTGTGACGAGCTGGCCGGTGCCCGGCGACAGTGCGGGCGTGCGCGTTACGGAGACCGGCGCAACCGAAAAGGGGCGACTCACTGAACCCTCGGTTCCCTGCCAAGTGGAAGGGGACCGCGTCCTGTTCGTCGCCCGACAGGTGCCGCCGCTGGGGTGGAAGTCGCACCGTGTGGAGGGAGGCGGCGCAGCCAAAGCTGCGCAGGCACTGCTCCGAAAGGGGCCGTCCCCGTGCTCCTGGGAGACGCCGGACTTCCGGCTCGGGGTGGACTCCTCCACCGGCGCTTTGCGCAGCCTCTACGAAAAAGCCCTTCACACCGAGTGGGTCGGTACGAGCGGGCCCTACCGTCTCAACCAGTTCCTGTACGTGTTGGGACGCGGTCGAGAAGGACCAGGCGCCAGGCGGGTGTCGCTACTGGTATGCCACCAACAGCTTTGCTGCAATGTCGGCTGGCCGCAGGACGGCGTACCTGGCCACGCCGCACGCGCCGCTGCTGACCTTCAACAACCTCTACCGAAATGGGCACAGCGGGACCGTTCGGCCGCTCAACGGCGCCGTTTTCGCTTGGGTCCTGAGCAACTACTGGGACACGAACTACAAAGCCTCGCAGGGAGGCGACATGGTCTTCTCCTTCCTGCTGGATCTCCGCGCCGGCGCCTTCGACCCGACCGGGAGGCCGGGCCCCTGAAGCGGCCCGAAGGAGAGAAGCTGGTCGTCGCTGCCGCCCCCGATTAGCCCCACCTGGAAGTGGTTGGTTGCGTCGATACTTGGGGAACTGCGACCCGTTGTGCGAATCTTCGCGCCGTTAGGTGGCAGTTGCTGGCAGAAGGTTCCCCGGTGCCTCGCTACAACGGATCAACGAACCTCAACCGCGACCCCGTGCAGCGGCGCCGCAGCGGATGGGGTATTCTATCAAAACAGCCTGCGGACGCCCGCGTTGCGGCGGCGCAACGCAGGCGGCGCCAGGCGAGGTTCTGCGAGGGTCAGATACACTGGGCAGAGAGAACGCAGCCCCATCTGTCTCAGGTTCGTGAGTCAAACCCCATGAAAAAGCACACTCCCTGCGGAGCTGACCTCGGCTGGCTCGTCGTTCCGGTTGTTCTCAACCTCGTTCGGTTTGCCGCGGCCCAGCCGGTCGTTGCCGGTATCGATCCGGGCCGCATTGGCGTTCAGGGCGGATTGGTGGTCCAACTCGGTGCCGCGGATACAGCTACGCCTGCTGCCCTCAGCCGCACTGGACGGTACCTCGTCAACGTCCTGGATGTCGACGCCGCTGCGGTCGCCGCCGCCCGCACGCAGCTCCGCGCTCAAGGCTACTACGGTCTCGTGTCGGCCGATTTGATCGCAAAGCCGTCCCTTCTACCCTACACTGAAAACCTCGTCAACCTGGTCATTGTCGGCAATCTCTCGGTGCCTGCGTCGGAGGTCTTTCGCGTGCTGGTTCCGGGAGGGGCGGTGGTTGTCGCCGATCCGCAGACGCTCGCCAAGCAGCAGCTCAGGGCCGCCGGCTTCGCGGCGGTTCGCGACCTCGACCTCGCCCCCGGCGCTCTTTCGGTCACGGCCCGCAAGCCCTGGCCGGCAAACATGGACTGGTGGTCGCACCCGCGCCACGGGGCCGACGGGAACCCCGCCTCGGACGACACACTCGTTGGCCCGCCAGACCGTGTGCGCTGGATTGCCGCCTCGACCTCGGAAGTCGAAGGCATGGTCTCGGCCGGCGGCCGCAACTACTACGGGGGCGTCCTGGCTCGCGACAGCTTCAACGGCCTCCGGCTCTGGCACAGCAACCTCGGCAACGCGGAGGTCAACGCCGCCACCTTCGCCCTACCTCGCCTTTCCGCCGGTGTCGCTCGCCCGGTGGCCGCCCGCGACCGTCTCTACGCCATCGCTGGGGGGAAGCTGGTTGCGCTCGAGGCCGCCACCGGCAAGGTGGTGCGCGAGTTCCCGGGTGTCGAGAGACCGAGACAACTGGCCAACTCCGGGGACACACTTGTAGCCGCGGATGGCAAGGCGGTCCACGCCTACAGCACCAGGACCGGTGGAGAGCTGTGGAGCTTCGCGGCGGTCGACGCCACCAACTTGGTCGTGAGCGGCGAGTTCGTGTCCTTCCTGCAGGGCCAACCCAAACGCGGTCTCGCTCTCGAAGCCGTGGCGCTCGACCTGCGCACCGGAGCGGTCGCGTGGCGTCGCTCGGATTACCCCTGGCTTCCCAAGGTGAGCCGGACAGTGCTGCACAACGACCAGTTGGCCTTCGAGGTATCTTCGCTCAGCGACCACGACGCTGGCAACGGCCTGCACGTGGTTTCGGCTCGTACCGGGGAACCTCTGTGGGAGAAGGTCTTTCCCCCGGGCATGAACCACAACCGTCAGGCACGGGCGATGTTCCTCAACAGCGGCCTCTGGATTCTGCACGGCGGGAAGACCAACACAGCGGACCCGGCAAACATCGGGCACTTGCCCCTCGAGGTCTCTGCCCTCGATCCGCTCACCGGCCAGACCCTCGCCACCCGTGACGCGGGGCTGACACACTGCTTTCCCCCCGTCGCAACTGCCCGCTATCTTCTCTCGGGGGTGTTCGACATGACGGATCTGCAGTCCGGCAAGGTCGTGGTCAACCCCATCACCAAAGCCAACTGCTCTGCGGAAGGCGGCTGGATGCCGGCAAACGGCCTGGTCTATACCACGCCGAAGCACTGTAGCTGCTGGCCCATGCTTCGCGGTTTCACGGCCCTGGCACCCCGCAGTCCGGAAACCAGCCCGGCGCACAAGCCCCTCGACCAGATCGAGTTCCCCCTCGAGAAGGGACCGGCCTTCGGAGCAATCCCAAGTGCCGAGTCTCAAGTTGCAGACCCGAACGACTGGCCGCTCTACCGTCACGATGCTTGGCGCAGTGGGAGCACGGCTGCCCCCGGTCCAAAGTCCCTGAACGCGCGCTGGGCCGTTCAGTTGGCCCCCAAGGCCGAGGTCGCCATGGTCGAGGAGGCGCCCCTCGGTCCCCTCCTCCACGACTGGCGCGAGAATCCGGTCGTCAAAGGCCCCCTCAGCGCGCCGACCGTAGCCAACGGGCTTGTCTTCGTCACCCGGCCCGACGCCCAGGAGGTGCTTGCGGTTGACGCTGCTTCGGGCCAGGTTCGGTGGCGTTTCACCGCAGATGGACGGGTAGACACCCCGCCCGCCGTCTACCGTGGTGCGTGCTTGTTCGGTTCCCAGTCGGGGTCGGTCTACGCCCTGCGCGCCGACACGGGCGAACTGGCCTGGCGCATGCAAGCCGGGCCGACGGTCGAACGTATCGTGGTCTACGGCCAGGTGGAATCGCCGTGGCCGGTGCCAGGCGCGGTCCTCGTCATCGACGGCGTGGCCTACTTCGCCGCCGGCCGCCAGCCGTTCGCGGATGGCGGCGTGCTTGTGTTTTCGGTCGATCCCTTCACCGGCCAGCGCCACTGGGTCCGCCGGCTCGACACCATCCCACAGCAGGGGTACTACGAGAACTCCGGACTGGAGTTCGATCCCTTCGACATTCTTCATCAAGAAGGCGAGGGTCTGACGCTGTCCCGGTGGATCTTCTCTCGCGACGGGAAGCAGGTGTCCGTAGACAAGTGGGACGGGTTCGCGAGAATCGACACGGGCCACGGCGCGGTCTATGTGCCGCGCGGTTGGTGGACCTACAGCCCGCGCCATCAGCACCGGTTCCCCGGCGAAGCCAGCCGCCGGCCTTTGTGCGTGTTCCGGGATGGCACCGTCCTCACTTCGCTGGATGGCACCACGGAGGTCTTCCGCCGTGACTTCAAGCTCGAGCAGGGCGAGACCTTCTCCAACAAGTGGATCACCGGCTGGGAAGCAGCCACCGTCGCGCGGGATGGCGGCACGCCCTACCGGACCTATCGCCTGGCCGAGAAAGCCGCCTGGAAGGCCGACCCGTTCACTCCGCCGGCAGAGAAGACCACGCCAAAGCCCAAGAACGCCCAGCTCTACAACGACCTCCAAGCCCTGGCGCTCTCCGGCGACGGCCGTCTGTTCGTGGTGCACAAGGACGGCCGCCTCAAAGCCCTCGCCACCGAGGACGGCCGCGTGCTGGCCGAGATCCAGGTTCCGCAGCCTGCCTGGGACGGTCTGGCGGTCGCCGACAAGCGGCTGTTCCTGACGACTCAGACGGGAGAGCTGGTCTGCCTTGGAGAGTAGCCGGGCGGGTAACCTCGCGCTCGCCAAGGACGCCGCCGGCGGCTGCGACGGGGCGAAGAACGGCAAGACCGGATTCCACACCGAACACGAGGCTCAGCCGTGGTGGCGGGTCGATCTCGGCGAGGTGTACCGCCTCTCCAAAGTCGTCCTCTGGAACCGTACAGACGACCCGATCACCGCACCCCGGGGCCGCTTCGTGGTGGTCCTGCTTTCCACCGACGACCAGCATTGGCAGGAAGCCTACCGCCATGGCGGAACGGTCTTCTACGGCTATCCCGAGGGGAACCCGCTCACCGGGGACCTGCGGGGGCAACAGGCTCGGTTTGTCAAGATCCAGTTGGCGAACACCGAGTACCTGCACCTGGACGAGGTCGAGGTGTTCGGGGTCGACACACCGGACCGCAACTTGGCCCTGGACCGGCCGGCCACCCAGAGCAGCGTCAGCCAGTGGTCCACCCCGCCGATCCGGCCGCTCGCCCTGCCGGAGCCGGACCTCGCGCTGTGGCGCACCGCCGCCGCCTCGGCCGCGGCGCTGGCAGAGGCCACGCTGGCGTTCGTGCCTCCCGACAAGGAGACCCCTGCATTCCGCGCGCAGTTGGCGGTGCTCCGGACCGGACTGGAGAACCTGAAGCCCGGTGCCGACGAGAAGTCCGTGTTCCTGCAGCTCCGCTGGCTGCGTCGCCACGTCCTCTTTCGCCACCCACTGCTGAACTTCGAGCGACTGCTTGTCAACAAGCGCCCTCCCCCGGTGATCTCCCACATGGTGGACCAGTATCTGGGGCGCTGGAGCCGTCCCGGACCGGGCCTGTTCCTGGTCACCGGCTGGCGGGATACCCCTGCCGCCCAGCCCCTGCTGCGGGAGCCCCTGCCCACGGGAAGCGTGCTCCATCCGGATCTCTCCTTCGACGGCCAGCGCGTGCTCTTCAGCTACTGCGACCACACGGTGGCGGAACTCACGCCCGAGGAAACCGCCGGATGCGAGGCCGCCATGGGCGTTGGCGGTCTGCTGGACTGGGTCCGCCAGGGGGGACGCCGGCGGTTCCTCCTCTATGAAGCCCGTATCGCCGATGGCAGCGTGCGCCAGTTGACCGGCACCGACCGCGACCTCCAGCGCACCGAGGACGGCCGCCAAGCGGTGCTCGTCGAGGACTTCGACCCGTGCTACCTGCCGGACGGAGGGATCGCCTTCGTCTCGACGCGCTGTCAGTCGTTCGGCCGCTGTCACTGGGGGCGCTGCACGCCCACCTTCGTCCTCTACCGGGCCGAGGGCGACGGTTCGAACATCCGCCGTCTGTCACCCGGGGAACTGAACGAATGGGACCCGGCGGTGCTGCACGACGGCCGGATCGTGTTTGCCCGCTGGGACTACGTGAACCGGCACAACACCTTCTTCCAGAGCCTCTGGGTTGGCCGGCCGGACGGGACCGAGGTCGCCCATGTCTACGGCAACCTCTCCCGCAACCCCTGCAGGACCTCCGAATCCCGCGCCATCCCCGGCTCGGACCGCCTCGTCTGTACCGCTACCGCCCACCACTCGTACACCGCTGGTTCCCTCGTGGCGATCGATCCCGACCGCGGTCAGGAAGGGCTGGAGCCGCTCCGCCGAATTACCCCCGAGGTGCAGTTCCCGGAGACCGACGCCAGCGTTCCCGGCGACTACTACGCCCGCCGCGGGCGGCTGGTCGCTCTCCTACTCGGCCCACACCGCCAGTACGTCGAACCCGACCGAGAGAGCCTCCAACGCATTATCGACTCGCTCGACCTCAACGGGCAGTACTACGGCGACTACTCATGGAATCGTCCCGAACGACGGACCCCTCCCCCCGAGGCCGTGGCAGCCCTGCGCGCCGACGTCTCTTCCAGGTGTGAAGGCTGCCACGCAGGGAGGGCGCACCAGCCGCTGGCCGCCCTGCTCAATGTGGCTCTGCCCGAGGAAAGCCGGGTTGTCCAAGCTCCTCTCTCCCGGACGGAAGGCGGCTGGGGACAGTGCACAGGGATCGTCTGGTCAAGGCAGTCTCCCGAGTACGCGGTCCTGCTCGAGACGGTCCGAGAAGCGGCGGGCCCCGAAGGTCCAGCAGACGTTGCCGGGACCTGTGGGCAAGTGCCCTGCCGTTGCGGCGGATGCTGGGTCAAGAAGCTCCGGAACCAGCCGCACAGCCCCCGTCTGGCGGGGAAGTGACGGACGGTGCCGTGCGGAGGGCCACCGACACCCCAACAGGTAATCTTCACATGAAGCAGCCGCCCGTACTCTCCGTTAGCTCGAACCCGCTCGTCCCGGAGCCGGCCAGCGGCACCTCGGACGAATACAGCCGGCGCCGCGCCGCCATTGAGGCACGCGACGCCCGACCACGGCGCGTCCCCGCCATTCCGCCCAGAGAGCGGCAACTGCGTGTGGTCATCGACACCGACGCGGGCAATGAGATCGATGATCTGTGGGCCCTCGCGCTCGCGCTGCGGTGTCCGGAGCGGTTTCAGATCGAGGGCTTTGTCGCCGCCAACTACGACAACCACAGCCCGGGTGGCGGACCGGGCAGCCTCGACACCTCGGCCCGTCTCATCGAGACGGTAGTCGCCCAGGCGGGCTTGGCCGGCAAGTTCCCGGTCAAGCGTGGGTCGCCGCCGATGCGGTACCAGTTCGAGCCGTCCGAATCCGAGGGCGTGGACTTCCTGATCGAGCGGGCGATGGCTTCTACCGCGGAGGATCCTCTGTGGGTGGTGGGGCTCGGCGCGGCGACCGACATCGCTTCGGCGTACCTGAAGGAGCCGCGAATTGTCGAGCGGGTCGTCGTCTTCTGGCACTTCCGCACCGAGTGGCCGAAGCGCTGCTGGAACTTCAACGTAATCGGTGACGTGCGCGCTGCGCGACTGGTGTTCCACTCGGACCTGGCCTTCGTGCTGTTCGACACCGGCACGGACCTGACTTGCCCGATGGAACAGTCGGCCCAGTGGGTGGAGTACGGCCCGCTGGGGCGGTTCCTTCACGAGTACCGGCTGCGAAGCGAGTGGTACCAGGATCCCAAGAAGGGCTTCTATGACTTGGGCGACCTCGCGTCGTTGGTGGAGCCGTCGCTGGCGACGTGGGAGGTGGTGGCGTGCCCGGAGGTCAACTGGGATCTGGCGTATGCCTTCAACGGCACGAAGGGCGAGATTCTCCGCTGCGGCGCCATTGACCGGGACAGGACGTTCGCGTTGCTGGAGGAGCGGCTGAGGAATTCGTGAGAGGCGCGAGGTGAAGCACTCCACCGTGGCCCGGGTGGTCGACGGGGCGCGCGTTCCGAGAGGTCCAAGCTCGGAGGGATCCGGCCACCAGGCGGTGAACTACCGCGCGCTAGAGCATTGGAGGAGAGAAACGTGAGGCCGTTACTTCTGAGCGCGTGGAGCCTCACGGTAGGTTGCACTGCATCGGTCGTGGGCCAGGTTCAGGATATCGAGCCGCCGCTTCGTCCCGAGGCAGTTCGCGTCGGCGGTCTGGTCGGCGCGCGTCTCACCGCGACTGCCGAAGGGCGCCTGCTGAAGCTGGATGAGGACGCCCTGTTGGCCGGCTTCAGGCACCGTCCGGGCAGCCAGGACTGGGTCGGCGAGCACGTCGGCAAGTTCCTGCACGCCGCCACGCTGGCGTGGGTGTACACCCGCGACCCGAAGCTGCGGGAGAAGATCGACCGCGTCACTGCGGAGCTGCTCAAGACGCAGCTTGCCGACGGCTATCTGGGGACGTACACGTCGGACCAGTACTGGACAAGCTGGGATGTGTGGGTCCACAAGTACTGCCTGTACGGCTTGCTCACGGTGCATCAATACACCGGAAACGAGGCCGCACTCGACGGCGCGCGCAAGCTCGGCGACCTGGTGTGCCGCACGTTCGGGCGCGACAAGCGCGACCTTCTCCGGTCGGGCACACACGTCGGCATGGCTGCCACGAGCATCCTGGAGCCGATGGTCATGCTCTACAACGCCACTGGCGAGACGCGCTATCTGGACTTCTGCGGGTACATTGTCTGGAGCTGGAGCCAACCCCACGGACCGCACCTGCTCGAGTCGCTGCTGTCGCACGGTAAGGTCAACCAGACGGCTAACGGCAAAGCCTACGAGATGATGAGCAACCTCGTCGGCTTGTGCGAGCTGTACCGCGTCACAGGCAAGGCGGACTACCTGAAGGCGTGTTTCAACGCCTGGCAGGACATCGTCGACAACCGAATGTACCTCACCGGCGGCACCAGCCTGGGCGAGCACTTCCAGGCCGACCACCATCTGCCCAACACGGGCCACGTCTCGGAGAACTGCGCCCAGGTCACCTGGGAACAGCTCAATGTCGAACTGCTGAGACTCACCGGCGAGGCGCGGTTCGCTGAAGTGCTGGAGACGCTGATCTACAACCACCTCTTCGCTTCGCAGCACCCCCAGGGCTGGAAGATCTGCTATTTCACTCCGCTGGAAGGCACCAAGCCATACGACGGCGGCATCAACTGCTGCACCTCCTCGAACTCCCGCGGAGTTGCGCTGATCCCGACCTTCGCCTACTCCGTGAAGGGCCGGGAAGTGTATGCCAACCTTCATGCCCAGGCGTCGTTGGGCTTCGACCTCGACGGCCGGCATGTGGTCCTGCACCAGTCGGGTGACTATCCCGACCGGGGCTATCTGCACTACGAAGTCGAGGCCGCGGGGACGGAGCCCGTCAGCTTCGCGCTGCACCTCCGGGTCCCAGCCTGGTGCCCCGAGCCGCAGGTCGAGTTGAACGGCAGCGATCTGCAGGTGCGAAGGCAGGATGGCTACGCGGTGATCGACGGGCAGTGGCGGATAGACCGCCGGCCGACCGTCGTCGAGGTGAAGTTCCCCCTGCCCGCGCAGCTCCTCGAAGGCGCATTCGAAAACGACGGGCTGCTGGCCCTCCGCCGCGGGCCGTTGGTGTACGCGCTGGACGAAGCGGACAACCCCGGGCTGCCGCCGCTGGTCGGTGTCGGGCTTTCCGAATCTGCCGAGGCGACGGTCGCCGAAGCCTCCCCGGCCCAGCGTACCTGGCCGGGCGAGCAGCTCCTTGAGCTCCCGGGAGCGGTTGCGCCGGCATTGGCCGAGGCGGGTGCCCTGCCCGTACTACGACTGCGCCCCTTCGCCGACGCAGGTGCTACGGGCACGCGGTTCCGCGTGTGGCTCCCCGACCAGGACGCCCTGAAGCGGCTTCGGTTCTCACTGCTCGTCGGCGGGACGGAGAGCTGGTCCAGAGAGGGCAACGTCAACGGCTCGCTTATTGACGGCGACACTGGCACCTTTCGGGTCACGTTCGACGGAACCAGCCAGCGGGAGGACTGGTACGCCGTGTCCCTGACGGAGCTGGTCACCGTTGCCCGCGTCGTCTACGCGCACGGCAACTGCTACCACGATGGCGGCTGGTTCGACGCCTCGAAGGGCAAGCCGCGGATTCAGCTCCGGCGGACGCGCGACGGCGCGTGGGAGGACGCGGCAACGCTCGACAGCTACCCCGATACCACCGCCACCGAACCCAAAGGGCTCCGGCCGGGGCAGCCGTTCGAGGTGCGGTTCGCGCCCGTGCAAGCGTACGGCGTCCGCATCCTGGGCGCCGCAGCCACCGGTGACAACACGAACCAGTGCTTCAGCAGTTGCGCGGAACTGCAGGCGTTCGGGGAGGAGAGGGCGGCGAAGTCGAAACAGGGGGGCTGATACCGGGTCCGCGGCATCCACGATCCATGAGGGACAGGGCGGCTACAGCAGAGCGTCGGCTACTTCGGGCAGCCAAGCTGTCCCTTGAGTGAATCTGGGTCGACGCCGGTTGCCACCAGTCCGCCGTTTGCGTCCGTCAACTCCGCGCCGCGGCGCGATTGCACACCCTCTTCGGGGTGATGTCCTGCTTCGTGCGAGGGTTCTCCCGGGGCGTGGGGCAAGGAGCACGGAAAAGGGCGGACAGGGGGCAGGGGCGACAAGGGGACAAGGAGACTTGGGGAAAGGGAGACTGGGGGACCGACTCACCGCGCGGCGCTCCCCGCCTCCTCCACCGTCAACAGGTACGGGTAGTCCACCGCCGTGAGCATCAGCGCGACCTCGCCACCGGGGCCGGCCTTGGCTTTCAGTGGCACCGCCTTGTCGTTGATCGGGTCGTACGCGGGAACGTCGCTCCGATGGCGTTCAGCCCCGACACGGTCACCGTGAACGCTTCCGGCGCCAGCGCCTGCTTGATGTCCCGCGTCATCACGTATACTCGCGAAGGTTAGGAATACACCAAAGCTATTGCACAAGTTCGACGCCTCTGCGTGCACAGCAGTGTGTTGGGTGCTCACCACACGCCCACGGGTGAAGTTCTGCGAACTTCCACTTCGGTGTATTCCTAACCTTCGCGAGTATAGTAGGCAACCACAAACTTCCGCGCGTTCACCTGGTGCGGCAGGAAGGCGAAGACCTCCCGGTCGTACAACGGTGGATGCTCCGGGGTGCCGTCTCCGGCGAACTGGAAGTGGTCGTGGGTGTCGCTGAGGCCTTCGACCGTCAGTGCCCGCGTGTCTTGCAGCGTGGCATCGAGTCCGTCGCTTATCTTCGCGGACATCCGTCCCATCACCCGCAGGGAGGGCGAGGTGTACGCCGCGTCGTCGGCCGGGTACGCGGTGTTCGTGCGAGTGTACTCCAGGAAGCTGTCCAGCACCTGGCCCAGCCACAGGTCGCCTCCCGCCGCCGAGAACAGCGTCAGCTTGTCCACGCCCTTGTTGAGGAGGAAGGCGAGGTACCGCGCCGTGGTCTTCGCCTTGAGGACCAGCCCGAGCTCCCGGTCGGGGATCCCGTCCTCGTTTGGTGCGTACCCCACCTCGGTGATCCACAGCGTGCACGGGTTCCCCGGTCGGGCATTGCGGCCATGCAGCGTCTTGTAGATGTCGGTGGTGAGGGGCGCCGAATCGCGTAGAAGCGTCTCGGTCTGCAGGCCGGTTCCGAAGTACTCGGGGAAGCACGCGGTGTACGCCGGCACGTACTTGTCTTCCTTGCCCAGCGCGTTCAGGTTCGTTCCCTGATACTCATCCTTCGGGTAGGTCTTGCGGCCCGCGTACGGATGCTTGCCGAGGGCTGTGATCCGCGCCGGTTCCTGCGACGAGGCGGTCCACGGGATCGTGTTGCTGAACCCGTCCCCGAAGCGGACCCCGGCGAAGTCGCCCGGATGGCCGTCCACGTACGCGGCGGTCTCCTTCACCAGGTTGCCCCAGATGCTGTTGCCATCGTACTTCTCCAGCTCCGGCTTGTAGTAGTTGTTGGCGCACAGGAACTGGGAGCCGAAGGTGAGCTCGTTCCAGATCTCCATGTCGAAGCCCCGGTCTGCCGCGCCCTTGGTGCCCAGGCACTCGGTCACGAACGCCGCGACCGTCGCCACGTAGCGCTGCCAGCCGGCGACGGTCTCCCGGTAGTCGTCGCTGCCGGGCGGCGAGAAGGGCCGGTACTTCAGCGTCGCCATCGGTACCCGCGTTCCGGCCTTGACCGCCTTGGGCACCGGCTTGGACAGCGTCACCGTGTTGCCTTCGATATTGGTGACGAGCGCCTCGGCGGCCCAGTAGTCGTTGAGATTCGACAGCCCGCTGTGACCGAGCACCAGGTCGTGCACGTCGTCGAGCGTCACTTGCGTTGCGCCCGCCGCGACGTCGGCCGTCACAGCGCGGTCGAAGAACCGCACCGGACACGGCACGCCCTGGTGGGCGTTCAGCAGGATGACTGGCAGCACGCCCCACTTCTTGCAGGCCTGGATCAGCGCGCGGAGTCGCTCGCCGGTGCCAGCCAGCTTCGTTTCATCCTCCCACCCGAGGTTCCCCCAGCCGATCTCGATGCGCCCGCAGCGCACTCCGTTCTTCGTTAGCATTTGCAAGACGAGGTAGGGGTCCTCGCCGTGCTCCAGGTTCAGGCCCATGCCGACGGCGTTGAGGTACTGCGCTGCCGGGACGGTTTCCAGGCACGCGCGCCACGGCTGCACCCGGTGGGAGTGCGCGCCGAACTACAGCTTGGTGAGATAGTCGGGGTCGGTGTACGGACCAGCCAGCTCG
>Ga0210054_1000752_pt1 | contig 29153 bp, 28 predicted proteins | sample CryGeymeta201516_FD_185470 | JGI IMG/M metagenome (GOLD analysis project Ga0210054, IMG submission 185470) | Groundwater microbial communities from Crystal Geyser aquifers in Utah, USA - Crystal Geyser metaG 2015-16 (SPAdes) (version 2) | ecosystem: Environmental > Aquatic > Deep subsurface >... | reverse complement strand
TTTAACTGCACTCTCTCCTCAGCCCATTTGAAATCCCCGCCGTCAGGATTGGATTTAGCGGCATCAGCAGAATAGTTTCCCTGAATAAAACCGTGAAGAGAAACATCGGCTGCGTATGAAGGGAAAATACAAGCGCAGAAGAGCAGTAGAGCAGAAGCAAAAATCTGAAAAAAGATTTTCTTTAAAAGCGACTCTGCCGGCCTATTGGTCTGTTGCTCTACTGCTCTGTTGCTCTGCTTTTTCACTCAATCCGTTTCTTCGGAGGCTGCTTAAGAAACCGCTCTGAAAAAAGGCTGTCCTCAATGCCAATGTTGTAATCAGTTTTTGTATATGTAACCTCTGTCCTGTGTCCACTCTGCAGGTTCTTCATAGTCCTTTTCGTGATTGTTGGAAATCCTTTTATCCTCTTTATCTCATCAGCTGTAAACACCCTGCTAAGCTCTCCTTTTTTGTCATAATATTCCTCTTTAAGCGGCAGGAAATTGCCTTTATCAACCCACGAGAGTTTATAAGCGTAATTAACATCACCCTTCTTAGGAGCGCTTTTTACGACATAACAATCCTGGCCTCCGAGTTTTTCCTCCTTCAATATTGCGTGGGTATCGTCCTGAATATCCCTTCCTGAAACATCCTCATAAGTAAAGTCTGAACCGACAAAGCTTGAGGTCTTATCCTGCGCCGCAATCCTCCTAACCATATTAATCGCAGGGATAAAGAGCCATCTGTCGTCGTCTTTAGCCGGATATTTGTAAACCATGAATGTCATGTCCTTAACATCTGCGGGCCGGAAGAAATACATAAAGAACTTCTGGTCTCCGCCTGCCTCTCCATAATTCTTTCTGAGCATTGTGAGCTCCCTTGTCCTCTCCTGCCCGCCCTTGCTTACAAGCTTCATCACTACACGAGCCTTGAAGTCCTTGCCCTGATAGTGAAAGGTTGCCTGTGATTTTTTCATCACATCCTCTGCGCTTACTGCAAGCGCTTCAACAGGCAGAAGCATTACGAGCAAAACAATCAGATACCGCATCATCTTATTAACCCTCCTTAAATTCTGAAGTGTCAGTGTCAGTCATCAGTGTCAGTAGTTTTTTAAAACTGACACTATTCACTGTCTACTGTTCACTTATTTTTATCTATCCCCATGGCCCTGAGAATCGGCATCATCGGACACCAATTTGTAAAAGCGGACTGCAATAAATTCAATCCCATAAAAGCTGTAACGTAGAGCCAGTTTGGAGAATGAACCTGCGCCAACCCGAGACTTACGAGGACAACGAAACCCGCCATGCCTCTTAATACTCTTTCCATCATTTTACACCTCCTCCTTTAAACAGCCATCCCTGCAATAACGTAATCAGGGCTGGTATATATAATATTGTCATTACTGCGCTCAGCAGCATCATGCTCACAATGAAAGCGCCTACGGTTATATAAGGCGTAAGCGGCGCAAAGAGCATCACAGAGAATGCTGATGCAAAAAGAACTGCATTGCGCATTATCCCCTTGCCGGGCCTTGCAGCCGTCCAGAGCAGAGCATCAGTTATGAGTGATGAGTTAGGAGTTGGGAGTTCAGAATTTACCCCCTCTTCAATCCCCCCCTTGCTAAGGGGGGGCTGGGGGGGCGTCTGCTGACTCTCCTTTAAATGTTGCTTAAACCTGCTTATGAAATGAATCGCAAAGTCAACCGCCATGCCTAAAGATAACGTGGAAAGAACAGATATCGGCATATCAAAGTCCTTGCCCATGAACCCGATGACGCCGTAGATGAGAATAATGGTGAACACAAGAGGGATATAGCTCACAAAGGCCCATCTGAACGAATGGAAGTTAAAGCGCAGGATTACAAACACCACGATGAGTGCGATGGCAAAACCTTTGACCATATCCCACAGGACTTCCTCGTCCCATACAAGGTTGAAATATGCCGTGCCTGCCGGTTTCAGCTCCATTGGCATAGGGTTTGCCTTTTTATATTCATTGACTGCGGCAATGACGTTGCGCATTGCCTGTGCGTCCCATGTCTTTAACTGCACCCATATATTTGCCTTCGCAGCCTGATAGTCTATTACATTGTCCAAATCAGCAGGCTTTGCGGACATGCTGAACAGAAACAGATACTGCCCGATTGCCGCCTTTGAATCCGGAACCGAGTCATATTGGGGCTCATCGTCATGGAGCACGAGGTTTATCCTCTTGACATAATCAACAACGGATGTGGTTTTCCCTACAACAGAAAGTTTTTCTATATGCCTCTGGAGCCCATCTATATATCGCATAGCTTCCGGTGTTTTTATGAAATTTTCTTCCTGAGAGGCCGCCACAATATAGCCGAGTGATGTGCCGCCGAGGGCTCCGTTCATCACGCTGTCAGCGACCCGTATGTCGCTCTTCTCCTTGAACCAATCCACCATATTGTTATTCACCACGGTCTTGCTTATGCCGAAGGCGGCTATTACAAAAAGCGCAGCTCCGGCAAGGACAACGGTTTTGGGCTTATGCGCTCCGAGACCGGCAAGGCCTTTCAGAAATTGCGAGGTCTTGCTTGATATCATGTCTTCACCCTCAGAAATCTTATCTAACTTTTCCTCTTTTACAAAGGTAAACATTGCAGGGATAAAGCTGAAGCTTAAAACCCTTAACATCACGGTTCCGAACGCAATAATGCCGCCAAAGACCTTGACAGGGATAATGTTCATGAATAAAAGCACGGCAAAGCCTGCTGCGGTTGCCAGCGCTGTGTATCGCACAGGACGGCCTACCGCGTGCATCGTCTCAATTATCGCAGCCTTTTTGTCTCTCTTTTCTTTATAGCGAAAGTAGAACTCATTATAGATGTGCATACTGTCCGTAGCTATGGCCATCAAAAATACAGGGGCCATTGAACTCATTATGTGAATGGGGAATCCAAGCGCTACCAGCAGGCCCATGCTCCAGACAATGCTCATCATTGCATCCATCATCAGGGCAACGGAAAGGAAAAGGTCTCTGAACATAAGATACCTGACAGCAAGCATGACCATCCCTGCAATCGGGGCGAATATTGCCATGAGTTTGAACATATCGGAGCCGAAGGTATCCCTTGCTACGGGGTCGCCTGCCACATAGTATTTCTCATCGCCTTTTTCTTTCTTGACTATATCCCTGATTTTGTCCGCCACTTCTTTGCCATTTGCGCCCTTTTCAAGCGGGACGTATATGGCCGTGGTCTTCCCGTCCTTTGAGATAATGCGGTTGAGAAACAGGGGATTTTCAAAGAGCATTTTTCTGAGATGCTCAATGTCCTTATCGGTTTTAGGAACTTCGGTCATAAGAGGAGCTACCCTTAACGCTCCCTTTTCTGCCGTAACATTTGTGATAGTCGGAAAGCTGTTTACATCCCTTGCTGCAACGCCTTTGATTTTCAGTATCTCATCCGTTATTCTCTGGACCTTGCCGAGGGTTTCTTTATTCAGAACGCCTTTTTCGTTCACTATTCCTAAAGCTATCATGTCTTCATAGAGCGCAAATGTCTTGTCAACCTCATTATTCCATACCCTCACATCGGATGTGTCGGGGAGCATGTGTTTGGGATTGGTGTCTGTCTTCATCTTTGGAAACTGAGTTATGAAGGCAAGCGTAATGATTATTGAAAGGATTACGACCAGTTTGGGATGATTTACGGAAAACTCAACAAGTGAAAACTTTCGCATAAAGCCCCTCCTATGGCAAGTTACTCAATCCATGTTTTATCTTAAACAAAAAGTATTTTTCAAAAACTGTCTTTGACCATTTATAGAGAACCCCTGTCTTCAGTTCGGACTCCTGCCTCGGCGGAAGCAGGGGCTTTGCCTGCATTAATGCTGCGGTATTCCCCATATCCATAAGACATGCTATATCCATCTCATAAGACGCCGGCGCAGGGCTTCCTGAAATCTCTGCGGCTATGCTGTAAGCGGCGGTCTTTGCCATCTTAACCGTCATAAAGCCTGTCTTTGGAACTCCTGTCGGAACAGGCGTCTGCTCGGGCGGCGCTATTGCAACTGCAACGCCGGCAGCAAAAATGTTTTTGTGTTTTGTATGCCTGCATTTGCCGTCAACAGGCATAAAGCCCCTTGGATTTCCAAGATGCGCTATGGCAGGAACGCCTTTCATTGCCGGGGCAAACATTGCAAGTTTATATGGTATTTTTGAGCCGTCCTTAAGCCTCGCCTCCCCGGGCACAAATTCTTCTATGGCAGTATTTGTTATAACCTTTATATCCCGCTTTGCAAATTCATCCTCCATAATTCTCTTTGAGTTTCTCAGCCCTCCGATGCCGAAATGCCCGATGTAAGGCTCTGAAGTTACAAAGACAATCGGCGCCTTATGCCTTATTTTCATCCTGCGGAGTTCATAGTCTATCTCAAACGCATATTCATACGCAGGGCCGAAACAACTGACGCCCTGAACAGAGCCTGTCGCCACTGCGCCCGGTTCTTCAAGGAATCTATTCCATGCCTTATTGGCCCTCTCTGCCTGCTCAAGCGTGAAAATACATTCCGTGTGTCCCTTATCAGGGCCGAGTCCGGGAACTTCCTCAAATGCAAGAGAAGGGCCCGTTGCAATAACAAGATAATCATAAGGTATTTCTTTTGACGCAGTAACAACCTTTGAAGACTCAGCATCCGCGCCTTTAACTTCTTCATTGATAAATATTATGCCTTTCCTTTCAAGTATCGGCTTTAACGGCACGGTTATATCTTCCGCCTTTCTCCATCCCATCGCAAGCCATGGAAGAGAAGGGATAAAAATGAATTTATCATTGTCGCAAATAACTGTAACATCCGCTTCTTTGCCGAGAAGCCTTTTAAGTTCAAATGCAGCCGTTAGCCCGCCGAATGAACCGCCCAGAACAATAATCTTTGCCATGTAACCTCCGTTTTAGATTTTAGGGATTAGTTCTTACTGACACCTGAAACCTAACACCTGAGACCTTTTCAAAACATTCCTATTACTTTGTCGCTTTCATCCATAAGGTCCACAAAACTGTCATAGCCTATTTCCCTTATACCCTTCTCTATGCCGACGCCTTTGATTCCCCTCAATTTTAAGTCGTCTTCAAGAGCGTATGCTATCCCGCAAAAACCTTCAAGCCTTTCCTCCTGCGCAAAATAAACGCCGTTCTGGATTAAGAAAAGGTCAGCAGCCATATCTCTTGCCATTTTAAGTCCCCTTTTACCCTCAGGGGTATCCGGAGCGCTCTTTATAATCACAAGCATATTAACCCTCCTAAAAAATCATTGTTACATCCGAACCGCTTATCACCCCGGCAATATCGGAACCGTTGGCAATCGTTACGCCTTCCATAATATCGCCTCTGTCAAGGCAGTAATCTTTCATTGACGCCTTATCAGCGAATACTGCGGCGCCCATGTCTATACAGTCCCTGATTCCTTCTTCAATGCTGGAATATTCTGTGCCGGATACGTCGTGGCCTTTCTTTGCGGCAGTTACGCCTCCGTCAACCAATATGAGTTTTACATCCATCTCATTGGTTACGCCGCCGAGGGCATGACGGATTGCTTCTGATGTGTCGGCAGAGCCGTAAGGCGGCCTCCTTAAAATTATGCTTATGCTTCCCATAGCTCCCCCTATACGCCGAAATTTAAAAATACCGGATTTGTCTTTATGACATTGAAAAGTCCCTTAAGAGAGCTCATCTCTCCTCCCTCAACCGAATCCTCACCCGCAAGGCCGCGGGTTTTCATGCAGCCTGTTCAGATGCCGACCTTAAGGCCCCGACCCACCAGGTCCTCAAGCCTTGACAGGGACTGCGGAAGCTGTCCTTTTACTATGGAGAACACGCCGTCGCCGGAAACCACAAGCCTTATCTTGCCGCCTTTTCTCAGCGCTGCATCGGCGAGCTTGAAAATAGTATGTGTGTTCTCAAAACTGTAAGGCGTTGTTGAAAGAAACATCACGATTTCTTTTTTTATTCGTTACCTCCTCCTTACATTCAAATATAATAATATCTGTATATATTGTCAAGGAAATAATACCGGAGCGCTCTTGAAGCTATAAGTTAAGCAAGGCGGCTACCGTTCTGCCGCTATCTGTTTGTCGGCGCCTTCGCTGCCGCCGGTTACATTGCCAATGCAGTAACCTGATATATTTTCCCTGTCCAGAGCCTTCAGGAGCTTATCCTTCTTTTCCTGAGGCACAAAGATAAGAAGCCCCCCTGACGTCTGGGCGTCATTCATCAAAATCTTTTCTGTATCAGAAACTGTATCGTCCCAGGCTACATACTGATTGAAACTCTTGCCGTTGTCTCTTGTCCCTCCGGGGATTATCCCCATATCAGCGAGTCTCACGGCGTCTTCAAAAAAAGGCGTCTGCCGCACATGAAGAAGCGCCCGGCATTTGCTTGCAGTAAGCACTTCATGGAGGTGCCCTATAAGGCCGAAACCGGTTATGTCTGTTGCAGCGCTTACACCGATTTCAAGCATAATCTCGCTTGCCCTTTTATTCAATGCCGCCATTGAGGCTGTGAATTCCTCAATAACAGAAGCGCTGCATTTGCCTGCCTTTACCCCTGTGGCGATAATCCCGGTGCCTATCTTTTTTGTCAGTATTAATGCGTCTCCCGCTTGGGCTTTTGAGTTGTCAAGAATCTTCGCGGGGTGTATAACTCCCATAACAGCAAATCCATATTTCGGCTCCTTGTCCCTGATGGTGTGGCCTCCTATGATGGATACTCCGGCTTCAGCCATCTTATCTACACCGCCCTGCATGATTCTCTTAAGCGAAGGGAAGAACTCCTGTTTATTCGGAAACATTGCGATATTTAAAGCAGCCAGCGGTTTTCCCCCCATTGCATATATATCCGAGAGCGCATTGGCTGCAGCAATAGCTCCAAACCAGTATGGGTCGTCAACTATCGGCGTAAAGAAATCAGCTGTAAGAACAACCGCAATGTCATCTGTAATGCGGTATACGCCTGCGTCATCAGCATTGGCATGGCCGACCAGAACGTTCGGGTCTGTTATGTCAGGCAGCTGCCCCAGCACGTGGGACAGGTCCGAAGGACTGAATTTTGCCGCTCAACCCGCGCAGCTTGAAAGCTCTGTCAGCTTGATATCCATTTTTAACCTCCCGATTAGATTAACGCCTTTTTGCGCCCGGATATTTCCCTTTTTTAGTAACAGGACAGCAGGCAGGAGCAGGCAGCTCCTTTATGTAATCCTTTTTCAGAATCTTTATGATGTCTGGAATTATCGGATTCCTGAGAAAATAACATTTGAGTCTGCCGTCTATGTAATAGTCAATTACTCCGTATCGCCTGAGAAGGGATAGGTGCTGCGATACATTAGGCTGGCTTAGGCCAAGAAACCCTTCCATATCACTGACGCATTTTACGCCCTTCATCAGCTCTTCAAGTATTTTAACCCTTGCCGGATGGGCTATTGCCCTGAGGAGCTCAACTCTTTTATCCAGTAAACTCATCTTACCTCTCTTTTCTCTTATATATTAACCAAAAATACATTATTCGGGTTAATCTATATATTAAGATATTGGCATACATTGTCAAGCATATATTGTTGACAGCGCATATTGTTGACAGCGGCAGTTTTCATGCCTTCCCCTGATTTAGACTTTTGCCCCGCTAATCTTTTATAATTATTAACTATGCTTAAAGATAAAATCCTGGTATTGGATTTTGGCTCACAGTATACGCAGCTTATTGCAAGGCGCGTGAGAGAAAACAGAGTCTATTCCGAGATATTCCCGTATAACGCGCCTTTTGAAAAAATATTGGATTTTAAGCCGAAGGGCATTATCCTTTCAGGCGGCCCTTCAAGCGTTTACAGCAAGGGCTCCCCAATCCCAGATATAAAAATATTTAACCTGGGCATTCCGATTCTCGGCATATGTTATGGAATGCAGCTTATGGCTCATCTGCTTGGAGGCAGGGTTGCAAAGGCTGCAAAAAGGGAATACGGCAGGGCGGAACTTATGGTTGATGATGATTCAGACTTGTTTAACGGCATACCCCCCCATCCCCCCCTTATTAAGGGGGGGAGCAGGAGGGGGGGTGAACTTAGCATCATCGTCTGGATGAGCCACGGAGACAGGATAGAGAAATATCCTAAAGGTTTTATGCCGATAGCGCATACAGAAAATTCTCCGGTGGCGGCAATGGCTGATAAAAAGAGAAACTTTTATGCGCTGCAGTTTCATCCGGAGGTTGCCCATACAGAGAAAGGCAGGGAGATAACAAAGAATTTTATTTTCCATATATGCGGCTGCAAACCGGCATGGACCATGAAATCATTTATAGAGACTGCAAAGAGCGCGATAAGAGAAAAGGCAGGCAATCAGAGGGTCGTATGCGGAATAAGCGGAGGCGTTGATTCTTCTGTCACTGCTGTGCTGGTTCATAAGGCGATAGGCGATGCGCTTACGTGTATTTTTGTTGACAACGGGGTTTTAAGGCACAACGAGGCGAAAAGAGTTGAACTCATGCTTAAGAAAAGTTTCCACATGAATATAAAATATGTGGACGCCTCTGAAAGATTTCTGAAAAAACTCAAGGGCGTAAAAGACCCGGAAAGAAAAAGAAAGATTATCGGCAACGAGTTTATAAGGGTTTTTGAAGATGAGGCAATGAAGATAAAGAAGGTCTCATTCCTTGCACAGGGGACCTTATATCCGGATGTGATTGAGAGCACATCTTTCAAGGGCCCTTCAGCCACTATAAAAAGCCATCACAATGTCGGCGGGCTTTTAAAAAAGATGAAGCTGAAACTTATTGAGCCTCTGAGGGAATTGTTTAAAGACGAGGTCAGAGTCCTCGGACATGAACTGGGAATACCTGATGAGGTTATAAACCGCCATCCATTCCCCGGTCCCGGTCTTGCAATAAGATGCATCAGCGACGTCACAAAAGAACGGCTTGCTATTTTAAGAAAGGCCGATGTTATAGTTCTGGATGAGATAAAAAAAGCGGGACTTTATAATAAAATCTGGCAGGCATTTGCAGTGCTCCTCCCGGTAAAGAGCGTCGGCGTAATGGGAGATGAAAGGACGTATGATAATGTTATTGCTGTCCGGGCTGTTACAAGCGTTGACGGGATGACCGCTGACTGGGCCAAGATGCCCTATGAAGTGATGGGAAGGATATCTAACAGGATAATTAATGAAGTCAAAGGCGTAAACCGCGTGGTCTATGACATAAGCTCAAAACCTCCAAGCACTATTGAATGGGAATAACCTATGGACATCAAGGCCTATCTCAAAGAGAAAAAGGAGCTTATAGATTTATTTCTTAAAGAATACTTTTCTCCGAATTTTATTCCGCCGGTCTTAAAAGACTCCATCACTTATTCCCTGTCTGCGGGCGGAAAAAGAATCCGGCCGATACTCTGCCTTGCAGCGCATGAGGCATGCGACGGGGATTCCGAAGACATACTTGCCTTTGCATCTTCAATAGAACTCATCCACACATATTCATTGATACACGATGACCTTCCTGCCATGGACAATGATGATTTAAGGCGAGGCAAGCCGACAAACCACAAGGTATTTGGTGAAGGAATGGCAATCCTTGCAGGAGACGGCCTTCTTACAGAGGCGTTTTATATGATGGCGAATTCGCTCTCAAACAGAAACATCAAAAACACGGCATTAATAAGGGCCATTAAAGAGCTCGCCTTCACAGCAGGCATTAATGGAATGGTAGGGGGCCAGGCGCAGGACCTTCTCTCGGAGAATGCAGAGCCGGACAAAGAGACGCTTTCTTTTATTCACAGGCATAAAACAGGAGCGCTTATATCCGGCTCTTTAAGGGCAGGGGCAATCCTTGCAAATTGCGGCAAGCCTTCCCTTAATGCAATCACAAGGTATGGAGAGAACATCGGCCTTGCCTTTCAGGTGATAGATGATATACTTGATATAGAGGGCAGCACGGATGAACTCGGCAAGACCACAGGCTCTGATGCAAGAAAAAAGAAGATGACTTATCCATCAATATACGGCCTTGAATCTTCCAGGAAAAAGGCTGAAGAACTGATAGCAGAGGCAGTCTTTGCAATTAAGGATTTTTCAGGCAAGGCAGAGCCATTGAGGGAAATTGCGAGGTATTTTCTTGAAAGAAAGAGCTAATAATATAATTGCAAATAAAGGATAACTGTTAATCAATGCCTGTAGAAAACATAAAATCACCTGCCGACGTCAAGTCCCTGTCTCCTGCAGAGTTAAAAGACCTTGCTGAAGAACTGAGAGAGATAATAATAGAGCGCGTATCAATTAACGGCGGACATCTTGCATCAAACCTCGGAACTGTAGAGCTGACGCTGGCTCTTCATTATGTATTCAATTCGCCTGTTGACAAGATTGTATGGGATGTAGGGCACCAGTCTTACACGCATAAACTTATCACAGGGAGATATGAAAAATTTGAAACTATCAGAAAGTATAAAGGCATCTCAGGGTTTCCCAAGATAGACGAGAGCGTTCACGACGCCTTCGGCACAGGGCACAGCTCAACCTCAATATCAGCAGCCCTCGGAATCATAGAGGCCAGGGACTTAATTAAAAAATTCAAAATTCAAAATTCAAAATTCAAAATTCCGGGTAAAGTGCTGGCTGTTATAGGCGACGGCGCAATGACTTCCGGACTTGCCTTTGAAGGGCTGAATCACGCCGGACAGCTAAAAAAAGACCTCATTGTAGTGCTGAACGACAATGAGATGTCAATCTCAAAAAACGTAGGCGCATTAGCTGCATATCTAAACAGGATACTTACAGGAGACCTCTATCAGCGATTTAAAAAGCAAACGAGAGCGTTCCTTGAAGGCATCCCAAAACTTGGAACGCCCGTTACAAAGATTGCGCAGAAGGCAGAAGAAACTCTGAAAGGACTTTTCCTGCCGGGAATATTGTTTGAAGAACTCGGGATTAACTATGTAGGTCCCATAGACGGACATGACATTAAACTGTTGATAGAGACCTTCGGAAATATTAAAAACTCAACAGAGCCCACTTTAGTCCATGTCATTACCAAAAAAGGCAAGGGCTATGAGTTCTCTGAAAAAAACCCCTGCATATTTCACGGGGTAGGACCCTTTGAAATAGAAACCGGCTCTTCTCTAAGCGACGCCGCTGCCGTTTCATATAGTGCAATATTCGGCAGGGCGCTCACAGAGCTTGCCGCAGAGGATGAGCGGCTTATTGCCATCTCGGCGGCAATGAGAGAGGGCACAGGGCTGGAATGTTTTGAAAAAAGATTTCCTGATAGGTTTTATGACGTCGGCATAGCAGAGCCTCACGCAGTAACATTTGCGGCCGGCATTGCAGCTCAGGGTCTGAGGCCTGTTGTTGCGATATATTCCACTTTTCTTCAGCGGGGCTATGATGAGATAATCCATGACGTCTGCCTCCAGAAGCTGCCTGTTGTCTTTGCAATTGACAGGGCGGGCATAGTCGGCGAGGACGGCCCGACACATCAGGGAGTCTTTGACATTTCTTATTTAAGGCACATCCCTAATCTTACTGTCATGGCGCCAAAGGATGATTTGGAACTCAAAGCCATGCTTGAACTCGCTTTAAAACACAACGGGCCCTCGGCAATAAGATACCCGCGTGGGAAAGTAAGTCAGGGGTCAGGGGTTAGGGGTCAGGGGTTAGAGATTGATATTGGTAAGGCAGAAATTTTAAAAGAGGGCTTTGACCTAACATTGATAGCCATAGGCAATGTTGTCTATCCTGCGCTTGGTGCGGCAGAGAGGCTTGAAAAAGAGGGGATAAAGGCGTCAGTAATAAATGCAAGATTCATAAAACCCCTTGATAAGGAACTCATCCTGAAAATGGCGTCAAAGACCAAAAGGATAATTACAATTGAAGAGAACATGATTGCCGGAGGTTTCGGAAGCGCAGTCCTTGAATATCTGAACAGCATGGATATTCCTGATATAAAAATTAAAATCCTCGGCATACCTGATGAATTTGTAGAGCAGGGCTCACAGGCTATACTGAGGAAAAAATACGGGATTGATGAAGAAGGGATTTATCAGGCCTGCAAGGCCTTTTTCTCAACGCCTGCAACAGTTCGCTGAATTATCTATGGAAAAATTCGGCCAATACATATTGCTTAAAAAGGTCGCCACCGGCGGCATGGCCGAGCTGTTCAAGGCAAAGAAGATAGGCATTGAAGGCTTTGAACAGGTATTGGCTGTAAAGAGAATTCTGCCCCACCTTTCATCTGACGAGGAATTTATTAATATGTTCATATCCGAGGCAAAACTTATCGGGAATCTCACGCATAAAAATATCGCTCAGATATATGACTTCGGAAAGATAGAGCAGAGTTATTTTATTGCAATGGAATATGTAAGGGGAAAAGACCTTAAGGCAATACTTGGAAAAGTGAAAGAGAAAAAGAAGCTGCTGCCTGTCTCAATTGCATTATTCATAGCAAAGGAAGTTGCCGCAGCCCTTGGTTATGCGCACAAACAGAAAGACAGCGCAGGCCATGACCTTAATATCACACACAGGGATATAAGTCCTCAGAATATTCTCATATCTTACGAGGGTGAGGTCAAGGTTGTAGATTTTGGGATTGCAAAGGCCAGCGCCCATTCAAAAACTACAACAGGAATGCTTAAGGGAAAACTCTCTTATATGTCTCCTGAGCAGGCGTGGGGAAAGTCTGTGGACCACAGGTCAGACATATTTTCGCTCGGCATTGTGCTTTATGAAATGCTTACAGGCAGAAAGCTCTTTCAGGGAGATTCGGAGGTAGGCGCCCTTGAGCTGGTCAGAAAGGCAAAGGTTGAACCGCTGCCTTCCTCTATCAATAGGGACATGCCTTCTAACCTTGAGGCAAAGGTTTTAAAAGCGCTGGCAAGGGAGGCGTCAGAGCGTTATCAAAATGCCTCTGATATGGAATTAGACCTCTGGGGCGCTGCGTTTAAACTCCCATCAGGCGACCCTGCGTTGGCTCTTAAGCAGTATATGAATGATTTGTTTAAAAGTGAAATTGAATCCGAGCGCATGGCTGAAAGGCTTGCTTCTCTAAAACTTGGGAAGGAACTGGCAGGGCCAAAAGAAGAACCCATAAGTCCTATAGGACTTATAAGACCTATTAAGGAATCGCCTGAAAAACCAAAGAAGAAGGAAAAGCCTCCTAAACCTGTCAGGGCCTCAATGCCCCGAGCCGCTCGGGGCGGCTGCAGCTGCATATTTTTTTTGGCGCTTGCTGTTTCTATAATAGCCGGCGTGTTTATGTTCCCGTCTTATAAAGACAAGATTCCCCCTTATGCGCTTGATGTTATTGCCAAGATAAAAAATATATACCAGAAGCAATTCGGAAATCCTCCGGACAACTCGGTTATTCAGGACGAGTCTCCGCGCGATATTGCCATCACACTGAAAAGCGGCAGAAAACTTTTCTGGAGCAATTATTTTGAAGAGGGAGACAGCTATTGTACGCAGAAGTCTGAAGGCAAACTGTGCATTCCCAAGTATGATGTTGTCTCAATTAAAGCCGCAAAGAAATAGCAGGGACAGACGCTTATAGGTTTTCCAAAACCCCGATATAGAAAATTGTCATTCCTCGCTACGCTCGGAATGACAGATGAAACAAGTCATTTCTACTTTGCCGAAAACCGGACATTTCTACTTTGCCTTGACAAAGTTTTTTGGCGTGCTGGAAAAATAGATGCGAAGATGTTAGAATCCTCAATCTTATGTCATACAAGAGCATAAAGGACTGGCCCGAAGAAGAAAGGCCGAGAGAAAGGCTTCTCAGCACGGGGGCGTCTAACATGTCCAGCGCCCAGCTTCTCGCTATTATACTCAGGACAGGAGGCGGCGGAAAGAGCGCAATAGACCTGGCAATGGAGATGATTGATTCTTTTAAGAGCATGAAAAACATGGAAAGCGCATCAATAAAAGAACTCGCTTCCTTTAAAGGCGTCGGCAATGCAAAAGCGGCGCAGATTAAGGCTGCATTTGAATTGGGCAGAAGGCTTTTTATGGAACGTGATGTTAAAGGCCCTGTGTTTTCTTCAAGCCGGGATGTGTATTCTTATTATTACCCCAGGGTCAGAGACCTTAAAAAGGAAGTCCTTTTTTGCGCTATGCTTGATGCAAAAAACAGAATATTCAGAGACTGTAGAATTTCTGAGGGCACACTTACAAATTCTCTCATACATCCGAGAGAGGCGTTTAAGAATGCAATAAAGGAATCAGCGGCGTCTGTTATCTTTATTCATAATCATCCCAGCGGAGACCCTGCGCCAAGCCGTGAGGACATAGCAATAACCGAGAGGCTTGTGCAGACAGGCGAAATTGTAGGCATAAAGGTTTTGGACCATGTGATAATAGGGGACAGCAGGCACACAAGTCTTATGGATGATGGATATATCAAGAGAATTCAAAATGCAAAATGAAAAATTCAAAAAATTTGATTTTAAAGCTGGAGGGGTTAAATGCCGAAGATAAAAAGGGCAGTTGTAAGCGTATCAAACAAAAAAGGATTGGCTGAGTTTGCAAAGTCGCTTCATTCATTGGGTGTTGAGATACTGTCAACAGGAGGAACCGCAAAGGCATTGCGGGATGCGGGAGTTGCAGTGAAAGACGTCTCCGATTACACGGGATTTCCTGAGATGCTTGACGGCAGGCTTAAAACGCTGCATCCGAAAATTCACGGCGGCCTTCTTTCAAGGAGGGACCACCCGAAGGATATGGAGGACATAAAAGAATACGGCATAGAGCTGATAGACCTGGTTGTTGTAAATCTTTATCCCTTTGAAGAGACTGTGGCAAGGCCTGACGTCACCTTTGCAGAGGCGATAGAAAATATAGATATAGGCGGGCCCACAATGCTTCGCTCCGCCTCAAAAAATTTTAAGGACGTTGCGGTAGTGACAGACTTTAACGACTATGGCAGCATTATTAAGGAGATGAAAGAGCTTAAGGGAGGCCTCAGTTACAGGACGCGGCTTGAACTTGCGAAAAAGGTCTTCAGGCTTACGTCCAGGTATGACAAGGCAATCGCTGATTACTTAACGAAGGCAGAGGAGGGAAGTAGACAGTAGACAGCAGACAGGGTTTTTCCCTACATGCTGCCTGCTATATGCTGCCTACTACATAGGGAGGATTCGGAATGAAGTTTCTTGTTATCGGCGGCGGCGGAAGGGAGCACGCCATTGTCTGGAAACTTTCTCAGAGCAGACACACAGATAAAATATTCTGCTGCCCGGGGAATGCAGGCATTTCGGAACTGGCGGAATGTATAAGTGTTAACGACAACAACTTTGATGCGCTCCTTGATTTTGTCAGATACGAGGGAATTGACCTGACGATTGTAGGGCCTGAGGCGCCGTTATCAAAAGGCATAGTTGATGTATTTGAGAAAAACGGCAGGAAGATAGTCGGGCCTAACATGAAGGCAGCGCAGCTTGAGGGCAGCAAGTTGTTTGCAAAAGACCTTATGAAGCGCTGCGGGATACCAACCGCAGAATATAAGGCATTTACTTCCTATCTTCACGCAGAAGATTATGTGCGTATGAAAGGCGCTCCCATTGTCATCAAGGCAGACGGGCTTGCCGCAGGGAAAGGCGTGATTGTAGCGGAAACAGTTGAAGAGGCAATAGCAGGGCTTAGACTTATAATGAAAGGACGGGCCTTCGGAGATGCAGGCAATAAAGTATTGGTTGAAGAATGTATCCGGGGCGAAGAGGCGTCTTTTATGGCATTCACTGACGGAAAGACAATACTTCCTATGGTAAGCGCTCAGGACCACAAGCGGATTTTTGACGGGGACAAGGGTCCCAATACCGGAGGCATGGGGGCATACAGTCCTGCCCCTGTGCTTACGCCGGAGCTTGAAGCAATTGTGATGGATAAGGTAATGCGCCCGGCAATAAAAGGGCTGCAGTCGGATGGGATAAAATACAAAGGGATACTCTATGCGGGGCTTATGATAAAAGAAAATAAACCGAGCGTGCTGGAGTTTAACTGCAGGCTTGGCGACCCTGAGACCCAGCCTGTCCTTGCCAGGCTTAAAACGGACATGGTGGATATTGCCCTGGCGATAGCCGATGAAAAATTATCAAATATTAATCTTGAATGGAGACCTGAGCCTTCAGTCTGTGTTGTAATGGCGTCAAAGGGCTATCCGGGCGCATACGAAAAAGGCCAGGTCATAGAAGGGCTCAATGACGTCAAAAAAATGGATAATATCTTTGTTTTTCATTCAGGCACATCCCTATCCCGGGACAATAAAGTTGTAACATCAGGCGGAAGGGCGCTCGGAGTAACAGCGCTCGGCAGGGATATAAGGGATGCAAAAAATAAAGCGTATAATGCCGTAGAAAAGATTCATTTCAAAGGGATGCATTATAGAAAAGATATTGCCGACAGGGCAATAAACAGATTCAAGATGCACGATACCCCCCTTTAATTCCCCCCTTACTAAGGGGGGACTGAGGGGGGTTACATCCTGAATCATGTATCCTGTATCATGACTTAATGGAGGTGGAAGTATGAAACCAAAAGTTCTGATAATAATGGGAAGCGATTCTGATTTGCCGACCATGGAGGAAACAGAAAAGCTCTTGAAGGCATTCGGGATTTCCTTTGAGACAACAATAGCGTCAGCGCATCGTTCGCCTGAGAGGGCGGCAAAACTGGCAAAGGGCGCAGAGAAAAAGGGGTTTGAAGTAATCATTGCAGGCGCAGGCGCAGCAGCGCACCTGGCCGGAGTTATTGCAGCGCACACAATACTTCCTGTGATAGGCGTCCCCATTAATTCATCTCCTCTTCAGGGCTTTGACGCCCTCTTTTCCACAGTGCAGATGCCTCCCGGAATTCCTGTTGCAGCAATGGCGATAGGGAAGGCAGGCGCAAAGAATGCGGCAATTTTTGCCGCAGAGATTATCGGAAGAAAGGATGCAAGGCTTGTAAGACAATTGAAAGAGTATAAAAAAAGGCTTGAAGAGGAAGTTGAGAGAAAGGCAAAGACGCTTAGGAGAAAGTAGAGGCACTTGTTTCTCCCGGCAAAAAAGCAGCCGCTCCGAGCGGCTCAGAGCCCGGGGCGCTGACGTTATAAACGCTTCAACAATACAGAACGCACACAAGTCCCATTTTACAGAAATCTGTTATGTCATTGACAATGCCTCTGACGCCGTAGGAATGGACGTCAGAAAAATTCCAGAGCGATTTTGCAAACGCCTCCCTTATTATCAGCAAAGGACATGGAAATTTTGAGACATTAACCGGGCCTCAAAAAAATATTCTTCCTCTTTCAGTCCAAATGCGCTCCAGTTTCAAAAGAACAGAGACTCTCTAAAGGGTCTATGCTTTTAAGAAAATCTTGACCTGTCTGTATGGCTGGAAAAGTTAGATAGTTCTATCTTCTTCCGCCCGGCCTTCTTTCCCTGAATCCGCCTCTTTCTCTTGAGGGGCCGCCGCGGCTGCTGCGGTCTCTTTCACCTTGCGGCTTTGCTTCGTTCACCACAATGTTCCTTTCCATGAAACTGCTGCCGTTCAGCAGCTCTATGGCCTTTTGCGCCTCTTCGTCGGAACTCATCTCAACGAAACCGAAACCTCTCGGCCTGCCTGTGGCGGCGTCCGTTATCAGTTTTGCGGATGCTACTGTTCCAGCCTTTGAAAACAGTTCTTTCAGGTCATCTTCCGATGACTGAAACGAGATATTCCCTACATAAAGTCTGTTGCCCATGCTTCCTCTTCCTCCCGAAAATAAAATCCCAGAGCTCATGCCCTGGGTGATGCTTGTATAATTTCCTAACTCAATATCATATAATAATACACTATGGCTGAATTAAATATGCCAGTATTTGCAATCTTTGTCAAGAGAAAATTATAATGGCGGCCCTTTTAGTCTATTTGCCCCTTAGTCCTGTAAGCCTGGGCTTAGGGGAGAACAGCTTGCGGAAACAATGAGATTCAGGTTTGTCATAGGATTAAGCATCATCATGTGCTTTATCTTTTCCCCTCTGCAAAAACCGATGTGTTATGATACGGCAAAGTCTTTTAAAAACACATCCCTGCCTGTGCGGCAGACAGGCGCGCATTCAAAACAGGTCATCATAAAGATAGGAGTTGCCTCCATGGTTACGCCTGTGGACGCCGTTAGATACTATCAGGAGATAATTGATTATATCGGCGAACAGATTAAGCGGCCTGTCCGGATGGTTCAGAGAAGAACATACGAGGAAATGGATGCATTGCTTGAGAGAGGAGAGGTAAAGATAGCGTTTATCTGCTCTGCCCCGTATGTTAAAGACCATGATAAATTCGGGGCTGAACTCCTGGTTGCGCCGAGCGTAAACGGCAGCCCTAAATATCATTCATACATCATTGTCCATAAAGACAGTCATGTTAAGTCTTTTACAGGATTGAAGGGAAGGGCTTTTGCCTTTGTGGACCCAAGGTCCAACACCGGCAAGCTCTACCCTGAATATCTCTTGAAGACAATGGCATATACGCCTGAGAAATTTTTCAAGAGATTTATATACAGCTACAGCCATAATAAGTCGGTAGAACTGGTTGCAAAGAGGCTCGTTGACGGAGCGGCGGTGGAAAGTCTTGTTTATGAATATATGTTAAAAAAAGATTCCCCCTATGCAAAGCAGACAAAGGTTATAAAACGTTCTCCGCCTTTTGGAATTCCTCCCGTAGTAGTAACAAGGGATATGGACCCTGCATTGAAGAGACAGCTAAAAGAGGCCTTCTTGAATATGGATAAAACGGCAAAGGGCAAAGAGATACTTGGTGCAATGATGATAGACGGCTTTGTGAGGATAGCGGACAGCGCTTATGATTCAATCAGAAAGATGGACCGCACTGTTTATGCGGATGAGTATGCCTTAAAAAAGAACAAAGGGAAAAGGCTTGTGCATTTCGGCGTGATTCCCAGAGACAACCCCAGAATACTCTACGAAAAATACCAGCCGCTTCTGGACTACCTTTCAGAAAAGACGCCATATCAATATGAGCTTACTCTCAGAAAAAAATATGAGGAAGCAGTTACCGCTCTCGGCAACGGCGAGATAGATATTGCCTTGTTCGGGCCGCTCACATATCTTGAGGCACATGCAAAATACGGAGCTGTATGTATTTTAAAGCCGAAGGGCATAGACGGGCACGCAGCCTACAAGAGCGTTATAATCACCAAGAAAGACTCAAATATTAGTAAGATTTCTGAACTTAAAGGCAAGACAGTGGCATTTGCAGCGTCCAAATCAACATCCGGCAATCTTATTCCGCGGTATCTTCTTGCAAACTCAGGGATTCACCTTAAGGACCTTGCGCAATATGTTAACTTTGACTACCACGATTCTGTTGTAAAGGCGGTATTAAAGGGGCAATACGATGCAGGCGCAGTGAGGGACTCGGTGGCAAGAAAATATATGAAGCTCGGGCTGGATGTTATAGCAACGTCAGATGCGATTCCCACGGGGCCGCTTGTTGTAAGCAAGCGGTTCATGCCGGCGGTTGAAGATATAAAAAAGGCGCTGCTTGCTCTCAACCCCAATGATGCGAATTCTCAGAAAGTGCTTAAACGTCTGGATGATGACCTCAAGAACGGCTTTGTAGAGGTGTCTGACAGCGATTATGCCGACATACGCTCAAAGATTAATGCGGTGCCTCAGACCTGCGGCACGGGATGCCACCCAAAGATACGGCTGTGAAACCAGGTCGGCACAAAGGGGAATGAAAATGTCATTTAATCTCTTTCCCAAGTCTGGACTCCAGACAAAATTTATTTTAGTTACCACAATAGCTATTATTCTGCTTATGGCTGTTATAGGTTATATAGCTGTTGAAAGAGAAAAGGCCATACTTTACACTGTAAGAGAGATGGCATCGTTATTGCTATAATTTATAGTTGCACATCGTAATAAAATGCTGTAACATACAGCATTTGCAGCGATGGTTAAGATGTTTATGCTCTTTTTAATCTCAGGCAGTGATTTTATTAATGAAGGAGGTGGGAGGAAATATCAACTTTACTTTAGCAGAGGGACGTAATTTATTTGATGGTTATTTTAGAAAGGAGGCTCAAGAATGAGTGAAGAAAAAAAGGGTTTAACCCGAAAAGACTTTCTCAAGTTATCAGCAGTAGGCGCTGCCGCTGTTGCAGGCGCGGGCGTTATGACTATGGCGGAGAATGTTGAAGCAGCAAAGGCAAAGGAAAGATGGGCAATGGTCATCGACCTTGACAGGTGTACTGGATGTAAGGCATGTGCTATCGCGTGCAAGACGGAATTTGACACGAGACTGGGTGTTTTCAGGTCGCAGGTTATTTATCGCGAACACGGCGCCTATCCCAAGGCAGAGCGTGATATATTGCCGTGGCTCTGCAATCACTGCGACAACCCGCCATGCGTTAAGGTCTGTCCTGTTAAGCCGGTCAGCGCGGAATTTAAGGGAGTAAAATTTAAGAAGAGGGCAACATATAAAAGGCCGGACGGCGTAGTCCTTGTTGATCAGGATAGATGCATCGGCTGCGGTCAATGTATCAGGAACTGTCCCTATCAGGTAAGGTCTTTCGACCCGGGTAAAAAGGCTGGCGGCAACCCATCAGCCAATCCTGCGGATAAATGCACGCTCTGCGAGCACAGGCTTGAGGCAGGCGTTGTTCCGTCCTGCGTAAATACCTGTCCGGCAAGGGCAAGGATTGTCGGCAATCTTAATGACCCCAACAGCGAGGTTTCAAAACTTTTGAAGGCGCACAAAAAAGATGTTGCTGTTTTACTGCCTGAAAAGAAGACAAGACCGCAGGTCTATTACATAGGCAAAAAGGCAAAGGCAGCCAGCGCAGCCTATAAATCAGGCGACGATATCAGGAAAGAGGCAAACAGCAAATATCAACTTGTAGTATGGAAAGAGGGGCCTTATGCCTCAACGAAGGGAGGTAAATAAGTATGGCTATAAAAGAGATTAGCAGAAGAGATATTTTTAAGCTTGGCGCATTAAGCGCCCTTGCCCTTACCGGCATGAAGTTGAATAAGGCAGAGGCCGTAACTCTCATGGGAGATATGGATGCGCTGCAGTGGGGATTTAAGGATATTTCTCCGGAAACCAGGAAAGAGAGAAAGGCCGTTCCCTCCGCATGCTGGCAGTGCGTTACAAGGGATGGAATCGTTGCTTATGTTGAAGACGGAAGGCTTGTAAAGATTGAAGGAAATCCTAAGCTTCCAAGGACGAATGGCGTGCTGTGTTCAAAAGGACAGGCCGGTATGAATCAGGTTTATGACCCGGACAGGATGCTGCATCCTGTTAAGAGGGTGGGTTCTCGCGGAAGCGGACAGTGGAAAAGGATTTCATGGGATGAGGCAAAGAAGGAAGTTGTTGGTTTAATGAAGAAGCTCAAGGTAGAGGGTCATCCCGAAAAGTTTGCCTTCTGGTATGGAAGGATGAAAGACAGCACTTCCCACTATGTTAAGGGTTACTTTATGGCTGCATACGGTTCAGGCACTACAGCCGGACATACATCCATCTGTGAAGGCGACAAATGGGTTGCGCATGAGCTTACATGGGGCAAGCACTATGAGAATTGGGATTTTAAGAATACCAACATGGTATTAAACTTCGGCTCAAATGTCATGGAGGCACACACAAACCATATCCCTGTTGCCCAGAGGCTCGTCGAAGGCATGGCAAAGGGCGCAAAGCTCTATACCTTTGATGTAAGGCTTTCAAATACAGCGGCAAAGTCAACCGAATGGATACCTGTAAAACCGGGCACAGACACAGCCATAATCCTTGCCATGATAAATGTTATCATGAGCGGAAACCTCTATGATGAGAAGTTCATCAAGAACTGGACAAATGTTACAGTTGACCAGCTTAAAGACCATGTTAAGAAATTCACACCTGAATGGGCTGAGAAAGAAAGCGGAGCTCCTGCAAAGAAGATTAAGGAGCTTGCCATCGCCTTTGCAAAGGCAAAGCCGGGCGTGGCAATCTCTTACAGGGGGCTTGTTGCCCATTATGCAGGCGTGAATAATGAAAGGGCACTGATTACGCTCAATGCTGTCTGCGGCTACATCAATATTCCGGGCGGATTTTGCCAGCCGGTAGGCGCAAAATGGAATGACCCGTTCAAGAAAGGCTTCAAGTCCCAGCATGCCAAGGTGCATGGTAAACTCAAGATCGGTTATGGTTATAAGGACGCTGTCGCATATCCGACACACGGCGTGACTCAGGATGTGCTTGGCGTAATCAAAGAAGGCAAGCACGGGAGGCCTGATGTTTTAATGACATATTGTATCAACCCTCCGTATGTCAATGGAAACTGTCAGGACAACATCAATATAATGAAAGATGAAAGCATTATCCCTCATCTCATTGCCTATGATGTTGCATACAGCGAATCCGCATCAATTTCCGATATGATACTTCCCGCGGCAAATTACCTTGAGAGATGGGATGCGATGGGACATGCTTCAGGCGACCAGATACATGAGTTCTTCATCAGACAGCCTGTAGTTAAGCCGCTTGGCGAGGCAAAACCAATAACGGACTTTGTTGATGAGATTGCGCCTGAATTTGGCATCAAGCTGCCGTTTAAGAACCATGAAGAGCTTGTGAAGGCGATGTGCAACACCACTAAAGGCGTCAAAGAGGCTGGCGGATTTGACTACATGCTCAAAAATGGAGCATGGTATGATGTTAATGAGAAGCCTCATTATCATCAGCATGAAAAGAAGCTCTCAGAGAAAGATCTTGCCGGCACAAAGGTGGATGAAAAGTCAGGAGTTATTTACAAGCCTGACGAGAAACATCCTAAGCCTGACGCCAAAAACTATGTAGGCCAGATGGTTGACGGTGTGGCATACAAAGGTTTCCCATATGATAAGATAGACAGGCAAACAGGCAAGATAGCCGTATATTCTCATCCTCTGAAGAAAAAGAACTGGGACCCTATGCCGGTATACTACCCGATACCGGAGCATCAGAAAATGTCTGATGGCGAGTTGATCCTTACCACATACAAGGTAAGGACGCAGACGCACTCAAGGACGCAGAACTGCAAGCTCCTTACCGAAGACTATCATACCAATCCGGCGTTGATTAATCCCAAGACTGCTGCAACGCTCGGGATCAAGGACGGCGATAAGATTGAGGTATCCTCAGCCATCGGCAAGATCGTAACGAAGGCGAAGGTTACCAACGCGGTTCATCCTTCCGCAATATCCATTTCTCATCACTGCGGCCACTGGCAGTACGGCAGATACACCTCCGGCGTAAAACCGCCTGTTGAAGTCGGAGCTAACGACAACGACATTGACCTCAAGCTCAAGTGGTGGACTGACAATGGAGAGCATCCTAACTGGATTATCCCGAACTCCACAGACCCGATGGGCGGACAGCAGAGGTGGATGGATACAGTTGTTAAGGTAAGAAAGGTTTAAGTTTAACCTCAGATTCATCTGATGAGGGGGGAGGGTTGCCTCCCCCCTTTCAATTAGTTTAGATTATAATATGTCTTAAAAGGAGAAAAAGTGGCTTTGACTTTATTTAAAGAGGGCGCAAAGAGCAGGTGCGACACTTATGGTTTTCTTGCAGGGATATTCAGGCAGGAACTCACGGCACAGCAGATAAAGGAGATGATAAATTCAGGCGTATTGGATATGCTCACTGAATTGGGCGCAAAGATTGACCGCAATTTTTTTAATAAACCCGCAGAACAGGTTGAGGAGGCTCTGGCAATAGAGTATACAGCTCTTTTCATAGGCCCCGGCAAGCATATCAATCCGCACGAGTCTATCTATGTTCCGGACAGCACGGGCAAAGTCGGTTATTACTGGGGAGAATGCACGGCCGATATGAAGAAATGGGTCGAGCATTACGGGTTAAAGATGTCTGAAAAGTTTGAATCAATCCCCGACCACATAAGCATAGAGCTTGAATTCATGCAGAGAGTTATTGAGCAGGAACATCTTTCCTGGCAGAGGAATGACGAGGAGACCGCGAAGAGATGCATAGAAGTTGAAAAGACTTTTTTTAACAAGCACATAATAAAATGGGTGCCGTTATTTTTAAACAGGGTTATAGACTCTGCAAGTTTAGATTTTTACAGAGAGACGGCAAAGATCGGCAAGGATTTTATATCGGACGAGGGGAATCTTTTAAATGAAGAAACAGCCGGCGTTACTGATACAAATTAGTTTTTTAATATGTCTTGCAGCGCTGATGCCCGCATATGTTTTCGGAGGGACAAATCAGGATTTTTTAATAGCCGTTGATGGTATTGAAAGGGTATCTGGTAAGCCCGGCTGGATTGTTCTTGACTGCAGGTCGAAGAAACTGTATAATGCCGGCCATATACCCGGAGCTATAAACCTCGGAGATTCCTGCCGTTATGCCCTAAGGGACGGGACTGAACGGATTAAGAAAGTAAGCGAGATGGAAGCAATACTTGGCAATGCAGGCATAGACAATGCAAAGCATGTAGTAGTTTATGCAGATGCGAAGAATCTTGACCATGCAACAACCGGTTTCTGGATTCTTGAATATCTCGGGCATGACAAGGTTCATTTTTTAAACGGCGGATTTGATGAGTGGAAAAAAAGCGGCAAATTGATAGATAAGAAGGCAAGGCAGATTAGCCCTTCAACTTTTAAGGCAAAGGTAAATAAATCGGTTATTGCCGGCACCAATGAAATGCTCGGTATTGCAAAGGGGAAAATAAAAAACATTCAATTGATAGATTCCAGAAGTGAAAAGGAATATTCAGGCAAGGATAACAGGGCTCTGAGAGGAGGCCGTATCCCGAACACGACAGTGAATATACCTCACGATAAAACCTATGACAAAAAGACAGGAATAATATCCTTTGGCAAGGTCTTGTCTATATACGCGACATTGGACAAAGACAAGAGGACAATAGCTTATTGTCAGACCGGAGCAAGGTCAACGGTGACGTATCTTGCGATGAGGCTGCTTGGTTTTAAAGACCCTTCTGTGTACGACGATTCGTGGGTTGTTTATGGTAACAGCATATATCCGCCCTATCCTATAGAGAACGAGCAGTGGGTTAATCTGGATGTGCTTGGAAAGATGAAAAAGGCAATTGATACGATGGCAGCAGAGATTGGGAAACTTAAGAAAGAGAACGCCCGACTTAAAAAAGGCGGGGTAGAGCAGAAGGCGGAAGTTGAGGAAGAAGAGGCATGGAGGAACCCGCTGGAAGAATCAGGATGCGGCGCGGAAGAGGATGAGGAATAGATAAACACTATGGACTTTGAAGCGCTTCTTGACGAATCGATAAAAATACACGGGCATCTATGTCCGGGGCAGGTGCTGGGCGTGAAGATGTCAATGCTCGGACTGAGGGAGATAGGGATTGAAGACCCGAAGGGCAAAGACAGAAAAAACTTAATCGTCTTTGTGGAGATGGACAGATGCGCTACTGATGCAGTGCAGTCGGTTACAGGGTGCAGCCTCGGCCACAGGACCATGAAATTTATGGACTACGGCAAGATGGCGGCGGCATTCGTGAATCTTAAAACAGGCAGGGCAGTGAGAGTCGTGGCAAAAGAAGAATCAAGGGAAAAAGCAAAGAAATATTTTCCTGATATAGATGACAAATACAAGGCTCAGCTTGAGGCGTATAAGGTAATGCCTGATAAAGAACTCTTTGACGTAATGAATGTAAAAGTGGAAATAAAGCCAGAAGACCTGCCGGGCAGGCCGTTGAGAAGGATTCCATGCGATATATGCGGAGAATATGTTCAGGACCTGAGAGAGGCGCATAAAAGCGGAAAGACGCTGTGCAGGCCGTGCGCGGAAGGAGGATATTACAAAATTGAAGACAAGTCTCATGGTAAATAATAATATTGTGCCCTTGAATGATTTCACTCAGAATTATATTGCAAGCGTCCTCTGCGCAATTGCGCATTCACTCGGTGATGATTCAAGAAATGTAACCATGCGTATTGAACCTGAAGAAATTCACATTTATACTGAAAAGGGCGAACTGGACATAAAAAAAGATTTTGCGAAGGGCTTAATAGAAAGCACCGTAAAAGGCATACTCTCGCCCCTCAAGGGGGTATTCTGGTCTCAGAATATTACCATTACAAGCGAGGACTCAAAGGCGTTTGTTGAGTCTTTGAAAGAGGGCTTGACAGACAGGTAGGTTTTTTTATTATAATGCGTTATGCAGAAAAGTCATAACGACAATAAACGGTGAATTGGTGAATAGGTGAATCGGCAAATGGAAAAGGATGCTGAAAGAATGGAGATTAAATCTAAGCTCTGGATAGAGGTTGACGGAGAACCCGTTTTTGGAAGGGGCAGGAGGTTCCTGCTTAATGCGATAGATGAATACGGCTCTATAAATCAGGCGGCAAAAGAAATAAACATCTCTTACAGAAAGGCGTGGAGCTATATAAAGGCCATGGAGGAGAGGCTCGGCATAAAATTGGTGGATAGGCAGGCCGGCGGCAAAAACGGCGGCGGCGCATTACTCACAAAAGACGCCAGAAAGTTCTTGAAAAAATACGAGCTGATGGAAGAGGGGATAAGAGAGGCAGTTGATAAAAAGTTTACTGCGATATTCGGTAAAGGGGTGAATCGGTGAAAAAGCTCTTGTGGGACGTCTCAGGAGCCTTCGGCGACATCGGGGTGCTGTTTCCAATTGCAATTGCCTTAATCGCAAAGAATGGGTTTAACCCCACAGCGCTGTTTTTAATGGCGGGCCTTTTTTACATAGCCTCTGCTTATTACTTTAAAATAACGATGCCTGTCCAGCCGCTCAAGGCAATGGCTGCCATAGCGATTGCCTCGGGATTGGGTTATGAAGTTATTAATGCCGCCGGCATAACGATGGGGGCCATTCTGCTTCTAATATCCATAACGGGTTTAAGCGTTAAGCTCGGGCGGTTTTTCCCTGTATCTGTAATCAGAGGAATCCAGCTTGGATTGGGCCTGATGCTTATAAAGGCGTCGGCAAGCCTTATGAATGATGAGGTCCTTGTCTCTTTAGCTTCGGGGGCAATTTTGCTAACAAGCGTTTTTATGATTAAAAAAATACCGCCGCTTATACCCATTATAATTTTAGGAATAATCCTTTCTTTAAAAGGAATTCAGCCTGCCGCCATGGGTCCCGCCGCATTGACATTAGGGCTGCCGAGCTTTAATAACCTATGGACCGGATTTATTATTCTGGTTCTCCCTCAGCTCGCCCTTACCTTTGGCAATGCCATAGTAGCTACGGAGGCAACAGGCAAACTCTTATATGGCGCTCGGGCTGGGAGGCTCACCCTAAAAGCTATACCTATGAGCATGGGACTGGCAAATATTGCCTCCAGCATTATTGGAGGGGCGCCGATGTGTCACGGCTGCGGCGGGCTTACTGCACACTATAAATTTGGCGCAGCGAGCGAGAAGTCCGGGTATATTATCGGCATTACGCTTATCGTATTAGCTGTTTTGTTCGGCAGTTCGGCATTATCTATAATTTCTGCATTTCCGAAAGGCATCTTAGGGGTTTTGCTCTGTTACGTCGGCATACAGCACTCTTTATTTATCAAGGACCTTCTTCATGAGAAACAAGCAATGGCCATTGCATTAACAGTTGCTATTTTAGGTTTTATAGCAAATAACCTGACAGCAGGTTTTCTCGCGGGCATTGGAATTCATTATGGACTTAAAACTTTTACGAAGACAATTAATCTTTTGAAAGAATAAAGGAATAGGAGGCAGATATGTGTGACATTCAGGATACGGAAGCAAAGAACAGATTAGGCGTTAAGACAATCCCTGTAGCAGAAGCCGTCGGGACCGTGCTGGCTCATGATATTACAGAGATAAAAAAGAATGAATTTAAGGGCCGGGCCTTTAAGAAAGGGCATATTGTCAAACAGGAAGACGTCTGCCATCTCCAGAGGCTCGGCAAAGAAAACCTTTTTGTTCTTAATATTTCTGAAGATGAGATGCATGAAGACGAGGCGGCTTATGCCCTTGCAAATGCGCTTATAGGTGAAGGGGTTCAGCTGCAGGGAGAGCCCAAGGAAGGAAAGATTAATATAATCGCTGAAAGAGACGGGCTTTTAAAGGTGGATAAAAATGCCCTCACACAGTTTAATATGCTCGGGGACGTGATGTGCGCAACCCTGCATAGCAATACCGTGGTCAAAAAAGGACAGCTTGTCGCAGGCACCAGGGCCATCCCGCTTGTGGTGAAGAAGGCGATAGTGGAAGAGGCAGTGGCAATTGCAAATTCCGTAAAGACACAGGATGCAGGATACAGGATGCAGGATACAGCCCCCCACAATCCCCTCTCGGTAATGGGGATACCCCCCTCAACTCCCCCCTTGGTAATGGGGATACCCCCCTCAACTCCCCCCTTGGTAAGGGGGGAAGTAAAGGGGGGTCATCATGAATCAGGCATCGTGCTTCATGTATCATGTTCCGGCGTCATCTCAGTAAAAGAATTACGCAAGCTCAAAGCCGGCATTGTCATTACAGGAAATGAGGTTTATTACGGGAGGATAAAGGACGCCTTTGCGCCTGTAGTCACAAAGAAGATACAGGAGCATGGCTGTGAGATTGCGGGGATATATTATGCGCCGGATGACGAAGCGTTTATAGAGGCCAGGCTCAGGGAATTAGTTGACGCAGGCGCAGAACTGCTTATCACAACAGGGGGAATGTCTGTGGACCCTGATGATGTAACGAGATTTGCAATAAGAAAACTTGGCGTTACCGATATTGTCTACGGCTCCGCAGTGCTCCCCGGCGCAATGTTTTTAGTGGCATACCTTTCGATTGCCGATTGCGGATTGCAGAATGCGGAATTTAAATCCGAAATCCAAAATCCAAAATCCAAAACTATTCCCATCTTGGGAATCCCTGCCTGCGGGATGTATCACAAGACAACAATATTTGATTTAATTCTCCCGCGGGCGCTTGCCGGAGAGATAATCGGCAGGAAAGAGCTGGCAGAGCTTGGACACGGCGGCTTATGCATGAATTGCAAAAAATGCAGTTATCCGATATGCCCGTTCGGAAAATGACGGCTATGCTACTTCTTTTTTTATCTTCTCCATATATTCTTCCCATTCGATAGGCAGCATGTGCTTTTTCTTTGTGTTGCATTCTTTGCAGGCAGGGACGATATTTCCCTTTGTGGACTTTCCGCCGCGTATGATGGG
>Ga0210054_1000751_pt1 | contig 29160 bp, 22 predicted proteins | sample CryGeymeta201516_FD_185470 | JGI IMG/M metagenome (GOLD analysis project Ga0210054, IMG submission 185470) | Groundwater microbial communities from Crystal Geyser aquifers in Utah, USA - Crystal Geyser metaG 2015-16 (SPAdes) (version 2) | ecosystem: Environmental > Aquatic > Deep subsurface >... | reverse complement strand
GGGTAGCGAAAGTATGGCGCAAAGTGTGCGGGGTGACATCGGTCAAGCCAGCGTGGCGGGCCAGGTCGGACACCAGGCGCTGGACATCGCGAGAAGAGAGCGGCAGAAACGAGCGAGAGAGAAAGAGTGCCTCTCCAGTGTTCGGACGCACGGCCAGGTACGCCTGGAGCGCTGCCCGGCATTCCGAATTGAGCGGCACGCGGCGGGTTTTGTTGCCTTTTCCGCTGCGCACCGTCAGCCAGCCGGAGCGCCCGTTGATCTCCAGGTCGCTGGGAGTAAGCGCCACCACCTCGCCCACGCGCAGGCCGGCGCGCGCCATCAGGTTGAGCATGGCCAGGTTGCGCTTGTCCGTCCAGCCCTCGCCTTCTGCGGCGGCCAGCAGCCGTCCCAGTTCGCGTGCCGAAAGCGCCCGTACTGGCGGGACGACCTGCTTGGGGCCGCGCAGGCGCAGGTTGCGGCCCAGGTATTTGAGCAGCGAGCGGATTGCTGCCAGGCGCAGATTGATCGAGGCTGGCGCCAGGTGGCGCACGGTCTGGAGATATTGCATGTAATCCTGCACCTCAACCGGGGAAAGCAGCTCGTAGTCCGGGTCTTCGCCGTTGGTCTGGGCGTAGCATTCGTTGTCACGGTACCAGGCGGAGAAGTCAGCCAGCGCCGCCTGGTAGCGTTGGCGGGTACGCCCGGAGAAAGTAGAAAGGGAGTCATCTATGGGGTTAGGAGACATGGTTTCCTCCGTCAAAGAACATTTTGCGACGCAGTTTAAGCCCGTTATGGGGTGGAAAAACGCCATTTTTAGGGGTTTTTCGGGGTCTTTGCAACGTACAAGGCTTATTGTACGACAACATTGTACGACGCGCAAGGAGGCGCTCTTTTGTGTCCCCGTGCTCTTGCGGGTTGTAATTTTTCACAGTTTTTGAGATTCATTTCATAGAACATGAGACTGTATTTCACAATTCGTTAGACTGAAAAGAAGGCGTTATTCACTTCATTAACACCGCTTCAAACATCCAGATCCAGTCTCAGAAACTATGAAGCAATTTTGAACCAGTCTCAAAATATCTGAAACCGCAGTCTCACAAACTGTGAAATAAGAGCCATTTTGCGGCTTACAGTCTCAATAACCGTGAAATCTTACAACAGCAAATTTTGCCGCTAAAACGCTCGGAAAATTGGCAAAATCGGGATCTTATGAATGGTCAGTTCGTTCTTAGATGGAATGCTGGACAGAATTCCCAGTCCGTTATGGCATCCCTGATGCACTGGCCTGGGGACATACAGGCAAACACGAAATCCTGTTCTGGCTTGAAGTGGATAGTGGGCACAGTTCCCGAAAGATCATGCAAGCCAATTACTAAAGGCACTTGAGATTGGCTTATACTCATTCAGGAGAGTGGGGCATTCCTATTGTCTTCTGCATCATGGGCCCGCCCTGTGCGGTGGATAGTTTCCCGCATTGCATTCTCTACCTTGATCCATATGTTGGTGTTATCGGCCACGACTGGCGGGAGTTCGGTAGGCTGCCGGTGTACGAGTTTGGAGAATGGCGCTGTGGCCTTGAAGCAACCCGTCGTTGGCGTAATTCCCGACTTGGTGAGGCACTTCCCTTTGATCCGATACAATACCCGCTCAAACCGAAGGGGGAGAAGGCTGCAAAACTGCCTAAACCGAAATCCAACAGACTCAGGTACTCCAATCCACCAGTCTGTGATAACGTTAGATATTGGAGAAGGGACCAGCATGAGTAGTAGCCGCGGCCTGGATACGCTCGAGCAGGAGAGTAGTTTGGTGCAGTAATGAAAGTGGCGTGACGGTGGTGCAGTGATTCGCAGCGAGAGAGCCACCTATTGGGATCGCTGGATGTTAGAACAAATCCCGCTCAGTGCTGAGCAAATGGTCGGGGCGCATCTAAAAAAGTTGTTGCAAAATTCATTATATTGTTATACAATACTCACAGAGGTCTCAAGGTGTACCTGGCCGAAGAAGCACATTACCCGGCCTTAGAGAGGGGTTGTTGCTGTGCACGATAATTACTTGAGCCAGTTTTGGGTCATCAATCCCGATCCAATTCCTTTCGGGGGCAAATTTCCGCGCCAGGGCGGCAAAGAGCCAGCGCGGCAGCTTGCCGCTGATCGCAATCCCTTCTGTTCCCACCATCACAGTCGGCATCAACACCTTTTCGGGTTCCAGAATTCCTCCTGGCAATTTAACTTCGAGCCAGCAGCCGTTCTTGTTCATTGTAGTTACGCAGTCCATTGCCATTAGCGATATCTGCACTTTAATATTGCCGCCTCGTTTTCGAAATGTCACTTCAGGCACGGTAATCCAGCCGTAACGGGCGTCGAACAGGGCGCAAGGAGCCGGCAGGGCACGAACCGCCAGCGCTGCGGCCAACCAGACCGGTCCGCGACCATAGATGGCGCAAGGTTCAGCGGCAGGGACGAGGCTACCGATGCGGGCGAGATGCCCAGGTTCCCATTTCGCTCCGGCTCCGGTGGATGGCACATCTAATTTGAGCGCCAGTTCCCGCTCGTTGACGGCCGGGAATGGAGCATGGCGTAAGTGTTCCTGCTCGAGGATGCTGGCATCATAACGGCAAATGCCGGCCACCCGGTCCAGCAGCGCCCCGAAGGTCTCGCCCACCTTCTGCCTCTCCCGTTCCAGGCCGCTGATCGAGCCGCGCAGCACCGGATGGGAGGTCTCCACCTTCTCATCCCCATCCAGGTTCGAGCGCAGTTCCGCGATGGGCAGCAGGTCCATTCCGGCAATCAGTTCCTGCCATTGTCGGAGTTCGTCGTCGGTGCGATAGAGCAGGATAGAATGTGTGCAGGCTTTCAAGATACCGAGTTGCTCTCCCTGCGGGCGGCCGCCCACATCCACCAGGAGCGGCAGTAAGCGGCTTTCGATGGCGGCGCGCATGTGATCCACGAATTGCGGCGAGTAACCGGTCTTGTGTTGCAAGCGCAGGGTGCGCACCAGGTCGGATTTGCCCGCCAGGAACCAATCGCCCTCGCCATCCGGCGCGGCGCGCAGCAGATAATGGGCAACGCCCAGTTCTCGCAGTCGCTGGGTGAGTAAAAAGGCCAGCACCGACTTTCCGCAGTGCGGCGGGCCGGCCAGCAGGATTGCAGGAAACAGGTTTGTACGCATCATACTTTGTAAGCCCTCCGGCGAAAAAGGAATGATATGGGTGATCAGACCACGCTGGTAGCGACATTAGGCGGGCAGCCGCAGATTGTCACCTTTACCCTCGACCTGCTCCTGGCGCAGGGTGAGACGGTAGACCAGGTTGTCGTTGTGTACCTGGCCTCCGGGCAGCGCTACCAAGAAGCCTACCAACGCCTGGCCGGTGAGTTCATTGCCGACCGTTACGCCAACCAGACCTGTCACCTGCGTGGCGAGCCGGTGCGGGACGGCGCATCCCAGGCGTTGGCAACCTCGGGGCAGACGCTGGCGGATGTGATCACGCCCAACGAGGTGGAGGCGGTGCGCCGGAAGGTCCACCAACTGCTGGCAGATTTGAAGGATCAGGGTCAGCGTATCCACCTCAGCTTGAGCAGCGGGCGGCGCGTCATGGCGTTGATTGCTCTCTCGGCGGCGATGCAGTACCTGACGCCCATGGATCGTGTCTGGCACATTTATACCCCATCCGACCTGACCGAGCAAGCGCGGGGAGGGGCGATCATGCACGCCCGACCCGATGCCGGAATTCGCCTCGTACCTGTTCCATTTGTACCCTGGGCGGCTTACTTCCCCGGCCTGGCACCCCTCCTTTCCAGTTCGCCGCAGGAGATGCGCGAAGCCGCGCTGACCTGGTTGAGCGAGGCCGAACGGGAGCGCTGCCGGCAAGTCTGGGATTCGCTGACGCCGCGCCAGCGGGACGCGCTGCGCGCTTTCGCCAACGGGATGGGCCGTCAGCAAGCCGCCTCCTGCCTGAAGGTGACGGTCTACACGGTGGATGACCACCGCGACGTGATCTTGCGCCGCTGCCGGGAAATCTGGGGCGAAGAACATGATGGTGATTTCGATCTATACTTCCTGAGAGGCCGTTTCTGGCCGTTCTTGCGCGGGTTGGAGGAAGTGTAGTTGGGTAGTTGGGTAGTTGGGTGGTTTCGTAGTTTGGTGGTTGGGTAGTTTGAAAGTCGAATAGTCTGATAGTCGGATGGTCACATGGTCTGATAGTGAGATATGGAAAGTGAAGGAAGTGTAGCGTGAGAGGCGAAGGTTGTCATCCCGAAGCGTGGGGAGGAAATTCCCTGCGGGGAGGGATGAGGAAGAGTAGGCGAGAGAGTATAATATGGATCGTGTACTGATGAATGACAATCTCCCCATTTTGTTTCTATCAACCATGATGGTTTAGAGAAGGATGCGAGATTATGAGCGAAACCTATCTTGTTATTTTCCACGTTGGCCCTGTCCAAGACTTTATCGCGACAGCCCGCCGAAGCCGCGACTTGTGGTACGGTTCATGGATGCTCAGCGAGTTGTCCAAAGCCGCCGCGGAGAAAGTTATGGAGCTATTTCCGGGCACCCTTGTGTTTCCAGCCCCGGATCTCCTCGGAAAAGAAAGAAACCTGAATGTCCCTAATAAGATTGTCGCCATCATCGAAGGCGAACCTGGAACGCTTGGGAAACAGGTCAAAGATGCTGTTTTTGACCGTATGAAGAAACTCGGCGAAGATGCCCTCCAGCCAGTGAAGAGTCGTATCCATGATAATGATCTCGCCATGCAACAGATCATGGATCTTCCAGAATTCTATTGGGTAAGCGTCGCATATTACACTGACGATGAATACCCCAAGGCGCGCAACCAGGCCGAAGCGCTGTTGGCCGCCCGAAAGACCACTCGCGATTTCAAGCAGGTAGCTGGAAGCAACGCGCCAAAGTCTTCCCTGGATGGGGCGCGCGAGTCGGTCATTCCCGAATCGGATTACTCGGAAAGAAGTGATTCCGATGAAGCCAGGAAAGAAAAAATAAAGAAACTCTACCGTCATTACCATGCCCGCCAGGGAGAACGGCTTTCCGGGGTAGATCTCCTGAAGCGGCTGGGAGAACGAAAGGCTGCAACCGAATTTCGGAGCACGTCTCACATGGCAGCCCTACCATTTCTGGAGAAATTGGGGACTGTAAAAGCAAACAAACTGGTTGCCGAGATATGTGCCCTGTTCGAAGACCCCAAATGGAAAGAATGGAACATCGGTGAACGTGACGATGGCGCGCTGCTGTACGAAAGCCGCCTGGCAGAGTGGATCCCTGCTGGAACTGAACAGAACACTCTGCGCCAAGAACTAAATAAAATCATGGAGAGATACGCAGGGAAATTCCGCCCCAGCCCTTACTACGCTCTTTTGGCCGCCGACGGAGACAACATGGGCGTTGTCATAGACGCCCAGAAAGAACCGGAAACCCATCGCGATCTTTCAGGTGCATTAAGCCAATTTGCTGCAGAAGTTCTTGGAATTGTAGAAAACGATAAAACAAAGGGCGTGCTTATCTACGCGGGCGGGGATGATGTGCTGGCTTACCTGCCGCTGCATACTGTTTTGGAATGCGCAGAAAAATTGGAAAAAGCATTCCGACAGAAATTAGGTGAGTTCCAAGCCCAGAAGAATGGTAAAACCATCACCCCGACGCTTTCCATCGGTATTGTTATTGCCCATCACCTGGAGCCGCTTGCCGATGTGCTGGAATTGGCGCGTAATGCCGAGAAGGAGGCCAAGAAGGTTGACGACAAAAATGGCCTCGCCATTACCCTGCGCAAGCGCGGCGGCGCGGACCGTACCATCAATGGCAAATGGAGCGTCTTCTACAAGCGACTGAGCCATCTGATTGATTTTTACCGTAAAGATGCGCTCAGCGGTGGTACGGCTTATGAATTGCAAGAACTCCACCGCATCCTATCCAAAACGGGAATCCCTGCTGATGGGTTAGCGCAGGAAGCCCTGCGGATCGTTGCCCGGAAAAAAGAGGCCGGTGGTGGGAAAGATGTTTCCGATGATGTCAAGAGGGCATTTCAGCAATGGCTCGATCCTAAAAAAGATCATATCTCGCTGGCTGAGTTGGCGAAAGAAATGATCGTTGCCGGTATGTTCACCAGCGACACAGAGCCACTCGACGAGCCTGTTCAATCAACAGAGGAGGTGACACAATGAGCCTATGGCTGATTATCCCACGCGACCCTCTCATCTTCCGGGACGGCAAGCCGTTCACAGCCACCCCGGGGGAGCGTGCAAAATCGCTGATATTTCCTTTCCCATCCACTGTTGCTGGCGCAGTTCGCACCCTGGCTGGGACAGATTCCGCCACCGGTCGATTCGATACCAGTCGCACCACCGAGGTGAAGCAGATAATCGTGCGCGGGCCGGTGTTAGTGGAATTGAACGAGAACGGCCAAATCAAAGACCGGTTCTTCCCAGCCCCGGCGGATGCTCTACTGGTGCAGAAGGAGGGACTGATCAAGCGTTATTACCTGTCCCCATTGCAGATGCCGACGGGGGCGCTCTCCGATCTGGATGGCCTGAAACTGGTCGGGCCGACTGTAAATATCAAAGATAAACCCGTATCCAATCCGCCGCGCTATTGGAACCAGAAACAATTCGAAACCTGGTTAGAGAATCCGACTGACGGCCTGGTAACACGCGATGAGTTAGGCATCCAGGGGCCAGCACGCGAGAGCCGAACCCACGTCAACATCACACCAGAAACGCTAACCGCCGCGCCGGGCGCCTTGTTCCAAACCAGCGGCATGGAATTTGTCCAATTGGAAACCGAGAAAGATGAACTCCCAAAGCTCAAGGAAGCCCGCCTGCTGGCACTGGTGCTTGAAACCGCTGCCTCCCTGAAAAATGGCCTGGGGTTTCTCGGCGGTGAGCGGCGTGTGGCGCGCTGGCAAAAAGCGGATACAGGGCTGCCGGATTGCCCACCTGCCATCCGGAAGAAAATTATCGAGCAGGGTCATTGCCGGTTGGTCCTGGCTACTCCGGCTTTTTTTGAGGCTGGCCACCTTCCCACCTGGTTGAAGAAAACCTACGATGTGACTATTCAGGCAGTGGCGTTGCCGCGTTACCAGACCATATCCGGCTGGGATTATGAAATTCCCAGGCCCAAACCCACCCGCCGGCTTGTTCCTGCCGGAAGTGTGTATTTTCTGAAATTCGAGGGCGAGAAATCGGCCATTCAAAACTTCGTAGACGACCTCTGGCTGAGTCCTGTCAGCGACGACGAGCAATCCCGTCGCGACGGCTTCGGCCTGGCCCTGCTGGGAGTTTGGGCCGGCAATTTGCGAAAAATGGAGGTGAAATGATGACCAGGAAAACCCCCAATGTACCTGTCCCGGAAGTGAAGCCGGTTGAAAGGGATGACTACATCACGCAAATAAGAAAGTATAAAGTTATCACCCCGCTTTACGGTGGCGGCGAGGAACCTGCCCAGGCCGACTCCATCACCGTGGTAAGAGGCACAGAAGTGCGCGGCCACCTGCGCTTCTGGTGGCGGGCCACGCGCGGCGGGGCGTTCGGCGGCAATTTGGAAAAGATGAAACGCCGCGAGGAAGAGATTTGGGGCTCGCCAGGCGGCAAAGGGAAACCTGGGCCTTCCAAAGTGACGATTACCGTGGTGAACACATCGTCCGGCAAAATTGTTACCAGAGTAAAAAATATAAAGGGCCAATTAGTATATTATGGCGACCCTGGCTCGCCTTATGGTTACGTTGCTTTTCCATTACGCAAAACGGATGACCACCCTGCTGGCTCTGTGCGAGAAGATGTGGAATTCTCCATTGAAATCAAATATCCTAAAGATTCCACAGATGATGTACTCGCCGCTCTATGGGGCTGGGAAACATTTGGCGGCATTGGAGCACGCACGCGGCGCGGCTTTGGGGCAATTCAATGTATGTCCATAGATAATCAATCCGTTTCTCCTAAACTATCGCATGATATTGAGAAAAACATCCGCGAAGACTTGAAGCCATATCAGGGTAATTGGCCTAAGGGCGTTCCACATCTGTCTACAAACTTGCGTTTTGTCATTACACCTGCTAAGTCATCTCCAAGTCAAGCTTGGGAAACCCTTTTCAATGCCTTGCATAACTTCCGCCAAAAGGATGCACGATATAGTAAAAAAACAGGCAACAAGAGCGCCTTTGGTATGAGCCGCTGGCCTGAAGCCAATGCCATTCGTGATGCTTTTGGTCTGTCGCCTCAGTTCCCCGCAGGCGTACCTAATGTGTTAATCAAGAAATTTCCGCGAGCAGCCTTTGGACTTCCTATAGGTTTTGAGATGCATCATGATAAGAGCATTGAAGAGCGACCAGAATTGCAGGGCGCAAATCATGATCGCCTTGCTAGTCCGCTTATTCTTCGTCCGCTGGCCTGCGCTGGTGATAAAACAGTGGGTCTGGTAGCTATCCTAGATTGGGAGTTGATTGATTCCGACGAACTTTACACCCCGCCAGGTGGATTGGTGTTGAAAGATGCCCCAGACAATCCAAAAGTTCAAAGCTCTATCAAGCCTGCCGAAGCAAAACAAATCCCGGTATTGAATGGCAAAACCGACGTATTGCAAGCATTTCTCGATTATCTGAAAGGAATATAAGACATGAATGCTAAACTACTTTTAGTTCACGCGTTATCCCCACTCCATGCGGGCACCGGCCAGGGCGTGGGCGTGATTGACCTGCCCATCGCACGCGAAAAAGCCACCCAGATCCCCTTCCTGCCCGGCTCCACTCTCAAGGGCGTTTTCCGCGACGCTTGCAGCGATGATGAAAAGTGCATCCGGGTCTTCGGCCCGAAAACTACCAATGCCGACGACCACGCCGGGGCGGTGGTTTTCACTGATGCGCGGCTGCTGCTGCTTCCGGTGCGCAGCCTGAAAGGTGTCTTTGCCTGGGTCACTTCACCGCTCATGCTGCGCCGTCTGGCGCGCGACGCGGAGAACGTGCAAGGATTACCTCTACTACCGGAGCAAAACCTGTCTGTCGGTGAAAATGCCTGCCTGGTTTCGGATGAGGGTTGCGCGCTCAAGATGACCCTGGATGGCGCAGAGAAAGCCATCCTCGAAGACCTGCCCCTCGCAGTTGATGGATCGGCGGAGGTGAAAGCCTGGGCAGTTTGGCTGGGGAAGATGCTCTTCCCGAATGATGAAGCGGAAGATGATAAAGCTTGGCGTGCTGCTCTGAACGCCCGCCTGTGCATCGTGCCGGATGATACGCTCAGTTTCCTGTTGGAGACCGCCACGGAAATCACCGCCCGCATTCGCATTGAAGATGACAAGAAGACGGTGGCGCAGGGCGCGCTGTGGTACGAGGAAGCCCTGCCGGCGGAAACGATCCTGGCCGGGCTGGTGCTGGCCGCCACAGTGAAAGCCAGCCCGCAGGAAGTTTTCGATACGGTCCGGTCGCTTTCCGAGGGGAAAACCTTCCAGTTCGGCGGCAATGCCACGGTCGGGCGCGGATTGTGCAAGGCGACAATGATCGGGTAGGAGGTCAGCCATGAAAACCATCGAACAGGAATTAGCCAAGCAAGTGTATGACAGGGTGGATGCATTCGCGCAAGCATATCCCATTAAAGACTGCCCGGAGCGCAAGAAATACGGCGGCCTGGCACACAAACTGCCCATCCTGGTGCGCACCAGTGGACTAGCCGAGGCGCTTGCCTTTGCCCAGAGCCGCAAAAAGGATGAATTCCGCGAAAAGATGCTGGATGACCTGGCGCAGGCGCTCGGCAGCCAGGACCGCAAGGCCCTGGCTGATGCCAGCCGCGAGGCGGATATGCAGGAATATGTGTACCTGACCCGCCGCACTATGCTGGCGCTCAAATGGTTCAAGCGCTTTGCCCAGTCGGTGCTGGAGGTGGAAGCCACCGATGAGGGCGATGACAGAGGTGGATCATGAGCGGCTTTCGACGCAATGTTCTCGGTCAAATTTCCAGGCCCCCAGCCGATTCGCATACCGGGTTATGGCTGGATAAGTTCCTGAAAGACAAAGAGGATAATGCAAAGAGAAACCTGGTGAACGAAGCCGCAGATTTCAAGGTTTCCCCTCTCTATGTGAATTTTTACAACCGCTGGAAGCGGGCCTTGGAGGCGCGTGGGGCAGTGTGCAAACCGGCCAGGGTGTTGGGACGCCTGGCAATCAACCTCGGCGCGGAGGGCGTGCTGGAGACGGCCATCGCCCTGCACCACACCTACGGCGTGCCTTACATCCCCGGCAGCGCTCTCAAAGGTCTGGCATCCCATTACGCCATGAATCACCTGAATCCGGTGGAGTGGGGAAAGAAGAAGCCAGCCTTCCAGATTGTTTTTGGCGATACCAGCAGCGCCGGATATATCAACTTCTACGATGCGCTTTATATCCCCGGCAGCGGATACAAGGGCAAGGCTCTCTGGCCGGATGTTATCACGGTCCACCACCCGGACTATTACCAGAGTGGCAAAACCCCTCCCGCCGATTGGGACAGCCCCACCCCCATCCCCTTCCTGACCGCCACCGGTAATTTCCTCATCGCCCTGGAAGGGGTGGGAGAATGGGTGGAAGCGGCGTTCGAGATCCTGAAATTGGCGCTGAAAGAGGAAGGCATCGGCGCCAAAACATCCAGCGGTTATGGCCGGATGATTTTTATGAAAGAAGGGGGTGAGTCAATTACAGTCCCTCCCTCTGTCGCAGTTTCTTTTGCATTACAAAGGAAAGAAGTGCTGCAGGCTACGCCCCCGCCTGGACGAGTGCGCGGTACGGTGGTAGATGTTCGTGAGAACGGCCGCTATGGGAAAATTAACCCATCCCGCGGCGGCGCAGCCATTCGGGTGCACACCAAGCAACTGAGGCATGCAGGCCAACCTTTGGTGGATGGCCAAGTGGTTGAGTATCGCATCGGCAGTTATCAAGGCAATCCGCAGGCAGAAGATGTGGAAATCCTGCTCCAGCCAGATGGTTGAAAAAGGACACATCCAATGACTGTCCTCATCTCTCTCATCGGCGAACAGCCTATTCCCAATCTGCTGCCGATGCGCGCTTTGGATGCAGAACGAAATATTTTGGCATTTACCCCGACGACACAGCGAGTGGCGATAAACCTGAAAGCCATGATCCCAAATGCTGAGTTGTTTGAGATCGAGGCGTATGATTTGACTGAGGCGGTGAAGCAAACCAAATCGCTGTGCCAGTCAGGAACAATCGTGAACCTGACCGGCGGTACCAAGCCAATGGCGTTGGCTGCGTACGAGGCTGCCCGGTCGCTGCTGTTACCCGTTGTCTACCTTCAAAGCGAGGGTGGAAGCAGCGTGCTGTACCATTACGGTTTTCAAAATGGCGAGCCCGTGCAAGTTAAACGAGAAACCCTGGGAACATTGTTGAACATTGATGACTATCTGTTAGCGCATGGTCTGAAACCAACCGCTTATCAGGGTCCAGTTAATGCTCAAGAGGCTGGACTGCGCCACTGGTTGGAAGCACATGTGGAGGAATGCCGTACAAATTTGGTCTTCGAGGCATTTGAATTGGATTTTGTATTGCGGCGTGGCAATCGCGTTGCAGTATTAGAAGCAAAAATGAAGCGCGATAACAATCGAACTGGAATTGATCAATTGAATACGGCCTGTGGGCGTTCGTATCTGGGTACTTACACTGGCAAAATCCTGGCTGTGAGCAAACCGCTTGGGTCTCAATTGTCTCATCTGGCTGAAGCGCGACAGATTAAAGTCGTTCATATTAGCGGTCAGGTAGAACGGCGCACTGGTCGTCTGATACTGTCGAGTGAAAGCCAGAAACGTTTATCGGCCATCTTGGAGAAAGCTCTCGGCTCGGCTACCGATGTCTGGACTTGAATAAATGGATCAAGTAAAGGCACTACTCAATGCACAATGAGGAAAAGCAGAGAAATCAACCGGTATGATCGCAAAAAATGCTACACTAATTATCACCCATTCAGCCCCCGATTTGGATGCCATTGGCTTTGTCTATTCGGCGCGCAAGGTTTTTAGCTTTGAAGTACCTGTTGAATGCAAGACTCCTACAAGGGAAGATCTACATGACTCCAATGTGATTGTAGGTGACATTGGCTTGCAAGGGTATGAAGACATTGGTCACAACCCTGCGCTGAACAATTTTGATCATCATTTCAGTCGCGCTGATCGTAGTGCCACTTTCTTGTTCAATAATACCTATCATGCCTTGCGGCAGGATATTGTGGACTACATTGAAGATGTTGATCTTCATGGTGGCAATGAAAAATCTGATACGACTCTTAAGGTAGCTACGATCGGGATTCGTGTACTACACGACGGAGAGGATTTGGTGATTCTAGCCGAGGGAGGCCGACTTCTAAAGTGGCTGGAGGAGACTGCTCATGAGCCTGGTAAGATGTCCGGTACATTGACTGAGACAGCGCAGGGTTATCTAAAAACTGGTCAAGAAGAGGTCCGCCTGATTCGAGAAGAATTGAAAACCATGCGGCGCTTTACGACAAGTAAGGGGCGGACAGTGGGATATCTGAAGACACGCTCTCCGGTTTTTTCCGTCGCAAAAGAAGAGATGTTTGCTCTGGGAATAGATATTGCAGTGGTGTACAACCCTGTTAAGAATCGCTATTCGATTGCTCGTAAGGCTCTTGGAGCAGAACGGATTAATCTCGAAGGAATTATAGAAGCCCTGAATGCTGCTGAGTGGCACAGGGGTTTACCTCGCGATCAACACTGGGGCGGACACGAGGATCGTATTGGTAGCCCAAGATCGGGGTCTATTCTCAGCGCTGATGAAGTGCTTAATATCGTAAAAGCGACTCTATGAAGTTGTTCGCTTGACGAGGCAAACTAATGTCTGTTTATCTCAGCAACGCTTTCTCTCTTAATATGCTGAAGGTCGGTTCTGAAGGGGTGCACGCTGATATCAACTTTGTCACCCCCGCTGATATCCCTGCGGACGCCATAAATATCATTGGTCATCCAGATATAGCGACAATTGTGTCAAGCATCCTAGAACGTGACATTCCGGTAAACCGCGTCACAGCTACTTTATGTGCAGGTGATATATTGTATGTTGTTCAGTATCGCGGCCCACGCCTCCCTGTGGGAGCAACCACACTCCCTGAAAACGCTAAGTTAGATTTTTATCGCGTGGCGCTGTGGATAGATGGAACACATCTTGCTCATCGTCTGCATTCTGCCAACCACATATAGCACAACAATGCACAATGAGGTGATTGGATTCTAATTTCGCAGATCGAGCGCTGGCCTCCCAAATTATTGAAAGGATATGAAAATGAAAGATAGGTTCCTTGCCTTTTTCGACCCCTTACGTTCTGTCATTTTATATATTATCGGTACAGCAGCCTTTACACTGGTTTTACAGGCAATATATGATTTAGCCAACCAACCCAACCAATTTCAAGGAGGTTATTGGTTGGCAATTGCTATGCTGTTCGTGGTTATATTAATTCTACTTATAAGTCGGATGCAACGAGGGGGTATGGGCCGCGTGAGCATTCGAGAAGAATTTAAGCCAAACAAACGCAAAGGATTGGTGCTTTTATTAGGGCCTACTGAAGCTTCCGCTCCCGCCTCAATTGAATATCATCTGCCAACCCTTCAATGTTGTTGGATGATAGCTACGAAAGAATCCATAAAGACGGCCGTTATATTAGCAGAGAAGTATGCGGGCCAGATTCCTAATCTTTATTGGGGTAGCCCAAATTACTTGGTAGACCCGGATCAGATTCAATCAACCTATGACATGATCGTTAGGATTCTGGATGTAGAGGCTATAGAAGCCGGCTTGAAGCGGAGCGATATCATTTCTGATATTACAGGAGGTGTCAAGCCCATGACTGCTGGCATGTCCTTGGCTTGTTTAGCCCGCAACTATGATATGCAGTATATGAAAGCCCCTCGTGACGCTTTAGGGCAAGTAGTCAAGGGAGGCATTCCAGAACCGATCCACATTGACACGACGCTTGTGCCAAGCGCTTCTTTGCCTATTTCATAATCTGACCATCACCTCCGGAAATTCCCATGCTCCTCTCCCTCCTCCTCCCCCTCACCTCCACCAACTGCTACCCCATCCTCGGCGCGTTGGGGCGGCCGGCCAATGCCTGGTTGCTGCGCGAACTGACCCGCCGCCAGCCTGATCTGGCGCAGTCGCTGCACGATGACAAGGGGGTGAAACCGTATACGGTTTCCACGCTGCTGGATGATCGCGGACGGCCACTTGCGGCAGGTGCATGGTTGCAGCCCGGCCAAAACTGCTGGTTGCGAGTGACGACATTCGAACAGCGCCTGTCCGAGATGCTGCTCGAAATGGTAAAGGATTTACCGGCGCGCCTTGCCCTGTACAAAATGGAATTCCGGCTGGATGGCTGGACGCTCGACCCGGCCCAGCATCCCTGGGCCGGGCAGACCTCCTTCGCCGCGCTGGCCCAGGCGGAGAAAGTGAATGGCCGCTCGCGGGAAGTGCGCCTGGAGTTCGCCAGTCCCACCGCCTTTCGTTCAGAGGGAGCGGATGTGCCGCTGCCCATCCCGGCGCTGATCCTGCGTAGCCACTGGCAGCGCTGGAACGCGGTCGTTCCCGAACCGATGCAGATCCATGCCGCCTGGCCGGAGTTCGCTGCGGCGTGCGTGAAGGTCAGCGAGTTGACCGCTGTCAATACCGAGCGCTGGGTTTTCGCCGAAGGGACGCGCGGCGCGGCGATCGGTTTCACCGGCACAGCCAGCCTCGCCCTGCTGTCAAAACACCAGTGCCTGAAATTGATTGAGGATGGTTTGAATCCCAGTGGTTACGCCGGCCACACCCTGATGCCTGAGCGCCAGTGCCGGGAGTGGGCGGCCTGCTGGGAAGGCGCCGATCGCGTGCTGCAATCCCTGGCGCAGTTCGCTTTCTATTGCGGTACGGGACACCATACGACGATCGGGATGGGGCAGACTCGGTGTCTGCACACTGCCAGGGATGATCAAAATCTTATCTATAGGAGGTAAAGGTGAAGGAACGTTTTCGCGATTTCTTTGACCCGTCGCGCTCGATACCTTTGTTCATCATCGGTACTGCTGCTCTTGCCTTAGGTTTACAGGCACTCTATGATTTCGCAAATAACCCGTCCCAATTTCAGGGTGGTTATTGGATTGCAATAGCCTTTCTCGTGATTGCAATTGCCATCATAACCCACTCTTGGCGCAAATCCCATTGGATCGGCTGGGTTGGGATTAGGGAAGAACTCAAGCCCAACCCCCGAAAGGGATTGATCGTATTGGTTGGCCCTACAGAAGCCTCTGCGCCAGCCTCCATTGACTATCACTTGCCTGCGCTTCAGTTCTGCTGGCTTATTGCTACTGTCGAATCACTCAAGACCGCTACAAAATTGTATGACGATTATCGTGAAAAAGCCCCCCATATATATTGGGGAGCGCCTAATTATGTAGTGGACCCAGATCAGATCCAAAGCACTTATGATATGGTGGTCAAGATCCTGGAGGTGGAGGCTGTTAATGCCGGTTTAAAGTCCAGTGATTTAATCGCTGACATGACTGGCGGAACCAAGCCAATGACGACTGGAATGGGATTGGCCTGCATGGCAAGGAATCTTGATATGGAGTATATGAAAGCACCTCGTGACAGCACAGGGCAAATCATAAGGGGAGCGAAAGTTGAGCCAATTCGAATTGATACTACTTTCATACCAGCAGCAAAACCGTTTGGCGAATGAACCATGTTTCTTATTAACTTTGGGCATCCGTTTACCTCTGAGCATCTTACCCGGGTAGAAGATCTTTCTGGGCAAAAGATTGAACGGGTTATTGCCGTGCCAGTACAGTTCGACAATCGACGACCCTTTCTTTCTCAGTTGCAGGAACTCATGGCGCGTGTTCCGCTTTCCCCGGAGCAATGGCAAACCGAGGCCATCCTGGTCAATCTTCCTTCCCTGAACTTCATCGCTGCTTTGCTGCTCGCCGAATTGCACGGGCGGATGGGATATTTCCCATCCATCATCCGCCTGCGACCGGTGGAGGGCAGCACTTCAACACGCTATGAGGTAGCTGAAATTTTGAACCTTGAGGCAGTACGCGCAGCCGCGCGGCAGACGAGATTCTAGTTTTAGAGTTCGAACTTTCTATGCTCACTAACCAAGTTTTGCCAGGAAACATGTTTTTGTTTCCAATATCCCCTTCCGTTGGGAGAAAAACCCTGATGAGTCAGGGTGACGGGAGCCGAGCATGGGTTTAAACTCCATGCTGGCGAATAAGCGTTTACAGCCTCGAAGGATAGCGTATCCGAGAGATGGAGTGATTCAAGATGCGAATGCGCACAGTACTTCTTCAATTGATGGCAGTCATACTGCTCACCTCGTTTGTCCCCCACGCTGCAATTGCGCAGGGCGCAGCGGCGGATCGGGTGACTGTCATTCTGATCCTGGATAACTCTGGCAGCATGGCGACGAGCGATGCTGGTAATCTGCGTTTCACCGCGGCGCGCCTCTTTGCCTCGCTTTTGGATGAGGGCGATGCGGTCGGGTTGATCGTTTTCTCAACGACCAGCCAGCCGCTCACGAATGGCCTGGTCACCCTGCGCAATAAAGCTGATAAGGAGAATCTGCTGCGCCAAATCCAGGCGAGCCTGCCCGATGGGTATACGGACATGAAAGCTGCTTTTTTCAACGCGGGGGAGATGTTTAAGACCTTCAAACCAGACATGGGAAGGCTGGTGATAGTTTTCCTCACCGATGGAAAGCCGGAAATCCCCCAGCCCTATCCGGCATACGAGCAAGAGACTCTCGACCTGGCCGTCTCGCTGGGCATGCCGGTGCTCTCCATCGCCCTGACCCCCGCTGCTCAAACCCCCTTCCTCAGCCGTCTGGCAACCGAGACGGGTGGCACAGTGGTCCCAGCGGATGACGCCTCCGACCTGCTGGATGCCTACCTGGAAGTCTTCAGCCAAATAAAAGACCGCACCGTGATTGGCAGCGGTGTGACCCTTTCACCGGGCAGCGCCTCGCTGGAGATTGATCCCGCACTGGCGCCCTATATCGAAAAGGTGAATTTCGTGCTGAGCAAGCCTGAAAATATCGCCGCCAGGCTGTTCAACCCGGCCGGGCAGGAAACGCAGCGGGACGATCCAAGCATCTCGTTCGTGGTCAACGACCCTCGTTTTACCGTGACATCTGTTGTGCAGCCCCCGGCGGGCAATTGGAAATTCCAATTGTCAGGAAGTGGCAGCGTTCAGGCGCGGGCAATCCTGCGTTCACGGCTGCGCGCCGAGATCGTCTCGCCAGGCCAGTTCCATCAGTCCGGCCAGCCAATGACACTCGTTGTTCATTTGATTGAAGAAAAGAGCGGTGGCCAGATTGTGAAAATCATTGGCGAGGCCGCTTTCTCAGCCCTGGTCACGCTGCCAGACGGAAATCAAGAAAGCCTGGATCGCTTCTATGATGACGGCACACACGGCGATGCCCGCGCCAACGACGGGGATTACACGCGTCTGTTCGTCAATACCGGCCAACCGGGATCATACACCATTGCGGTCCACGGGTGGAAAGGAGTGATACCAGTCGAACGCAACGCGCGGGTCGAGGTGGTGACATTCCCGGCGATCATTGTGGATGAGCCAATCGGTGAATATGAAATCCGCGCTCAACCGCTGACCATCCGTATTCATCTGGAGGGCGGAACGCCACCGCAATTGGATAGGGGGGACTTGATCGCCCTTATCACCGCTCCTTCGGGCAAGACACACGAGATAGCCCTCAGCAGCAGCGATGACATCTACACTGCCAATTTCTTGCCTGCCGAGGATGGCGTCTATAAGGTTCAAATCGAAGCCCGCGAGGCGGTTTATAAAGGGCTGCCATACAACCTGACAGCCCAGGCCAGTTTTATAGTTCATATCATTCCCACCCTCACCTTCCAGACGAAGGAAGTGAACCTGGGGAAGGTGGAAATGGCTGCGGCCCAACAGGGAATGACCGTTCCGATTGCCGTTCTGTCAGCCAGCCAGCGTGCCGAGTTGGTGGATGTCGAACTGGAAGATGCACCCGGCCTGGCGCTGGCCGATAACGGCCCATTCTCCATATCCCCCTCCGGTGAGAGCGTGATCCATCTGCAACTGGTTGCGCAGCCAGGAGCCGTTCCAGGGGCGGCCGCCGGGCGGCTGGTCTTCACTACCCAACAAAATGTTGACTTGCTCGGCGCGGAGATCCCCCTCCGCCTCGAACTTTTCCAGCCCTCGCTCCGCGTAACCTCCACTCCGCTGCGTGCGGAAATCCCTTCGGGCTGCTTCAACAATGTGGGAAAGATGACAATTACATTCGCGCTTGACAGCGCTCAACCCGAGACCATTAAACTGAAGTTGGAAGGGGTAGAAGAGTTGAGATTATCTCCACAGACGCTTCAACTTTCCGCAGGAGAGCAGGGGGTGGCGCTTGAATTCCTTCCGAAAGGCGATGCTCTTCCCGTCGGAGAGTATGATGCCATCTTGCATGTAGAAGGACGAGACGGCTTGGCAATCTACCCCGAAGCGGGGATTCCGCTTCATCTTGTAGCACCATCATTGCTGGTACGCTGCCGACGGCCCATCGCTTGGGGAGGCATACTGCTGTTGTCGTTCTTGGTGATCGGACTTGTCATTGCCCGAAAGATAAAAGCTGCAACTCGTCCGCCGTTGGTCACCGGCACGCTTCGGTACTGGCCGGTCGAGAGGGGCTCGGGGAAAGCCGCTGAGGAAGATTTGACGGCATTCAAGAAAACCACCCTTGTCATCGGGCATGGCGAGACCTGTGACCTCTCCCTCCCTGACCTGGATGAGCAACATGCCATCCTGGGGGCAGAAAAATCGGCAGATGAGGTCGAAGTCCTGCTCGAGCCGCTTGGCGAGGTGAGAAAAGGCTATGGATTGATCCATGCCAAGACACCGCTGCGACACGGCGACACCTTTCGTATGGGAAACTATGAATTCCAATACTTGAGCGATAAAGGCGAGTAACTCAATCATATGGAGGATAAACCCATGACTACCGAAATCCGTTTTGAACCAACCTTGTTCGTTTTCCTCGGCACCAGTGCTGGGCAGATTGGCTGGCGCTTGAAGGAACTGCTGCGCCGCGCCTATGGGGATATTCCCGTGCTGCGCTTCCTTTGGGTGGATGCCGACAGCACCGTTGACCCCTACGCCGCGGCCTGGTTCTCGCCGATGGAACGCGCTGAACTGACCGGCTTCAACGGCGACGCCGTGCTGGCCAACTTGAACAACTACCCAACCATCAAAGCCTGGTGGCCGCGCGAGTCGCGCTTGAGGGCCGGCTTTATCAACCGCGGCGCGGGCCAGATGCGCCCCGTCGGACGCCTGGCGCTCTTCCGCATGTTCAATGACCGTAATGACGGTCCGGCTTTCATTGACAAATTGCTCCAGGCCATCGAGGCCATTCAACAGATTGAGCATACTGAGGCCACTGAGCGGATGAGCAGCGAGAAAATGCGCTTCATCGTCGAGCGGCGCAGTGTCCGCGTGGTGATCTTCTTCTCCACCTGCGGCGGGACAGGCAGTTCCATGGCTTTCGACCTGGCCTATCTCTGCCGCCACTTCCTGCGCGATACCAACCCGACCATTATGTCTGTTGCCATCCTGCCTTCGATCATGGACAAGGCGATCAAGAACGAGACTCCCATCCAGCGTGAGCGCATCCGCGCCAACACGTACGCCTGGTTCAAAGAGTGCAACTACTTGATCGAAAACCCCCATTGGCATGTGGCGTATCCCGAGGGAGCACCGATCAGCATCGAGGCCATGCCTTTTGATATGACTTTTGTGGTCGAGTTGGGCAATCAGGCCGGCAACAGTCTGAACTCAGCGGATGACATCTACAACATGGTCGCCTCTGCCGTTTTCCTGGACACTGGCTCATCTATTGGCGGCGCTATTCGCGGTTTCAATGCCAACGTGAGTGTACTGCTGGAAGAGTTCAAGGGAAAGCGGCGCGCCTTCAGTTCCCTGGCCGCGGCCTCGTTAATTTATCCCGCCCAAAAGGTTTTAGGGTATTGCGACGCCCGTTTGGGGCAAGCCATGATCCAACAGGCCTGCCTGGCGCAGCCTGATAAGAAAGAGGTTGAGGAAGCTGCTTCGGCCCTGCTGGGACGGCTGGGGCTGCGCGACGCACAATTGCTGGAGAGCCTGCTTGCCGGTCATCAGATGGCTAATCTCAACATCCCCGCCATTCGCAAGGCAGGCGATGTGGAAGAAATCCGCCGCCTGTTGGCCCTCCAGGAAGAGAGCAACGCAAAGGAGAGAGATTACCTGAAAGGGAAAATGAACGATGTGACAGACGACTTGCTAGCCCAGGCACAGCAGGCACTCCAAGCTGAGGCCGCCGCCCTCGCCTTCGAACGGGGGGCGCGCTTCGCTCAGGCAGTTCTGGATCAACTGACCGCCGAGGTCTCCTCGCATGAGCAGATTGCCGAAGCGACCTGCTCGCTGCCCGGGATGAAAGTGCGCATCTCCCAACAGGGGATTACGGAAGCCAGCTTATCACAGGCTGAGGAGGCATACCAGAAAGCGCGCGAACGGCTGAGAGGCATGGCCGGGAATACTCTGCGGGCTGCTCAGCGTACCCTGCTCAAGAAGCACTGGCAAGAGGAACTGAACCGCGCCCGTAACGATTGCTTGACCTGGCTGGCCGAGATTGACCGGCGCACGCTGCAACTGCACGCCCAGCGGCAGGCGGCCAATCTTTACGATCAGATCGGGGAGCAGACCCGCCGGCACAAAAGTACGCTGGCTGGCGTGCTTCAGACCCTGGAGCGCGCTGTTGGAAAACTGGAGGAGCGCGCCGCCGAATTCCTCAAGCCGTCCACCGAGGAGAAGGGGATCTTTGAACTCACCGTGGAAGCCGTGGACGCCGGCTACATCCAGGATTATTACCAGAGACATGCCAGCCGTCTGAATCCTGTGGCTACCTACCGTTCTTTTGCCCAGCAGGCCAGTGTGGATACGCTGGATAAACTGGCTGGGTGGGGTGAATCGGAGTGGGCGGATCAAATGCAGCAGCACGCTGATGCTTTCTTTGCCGAGGATGTGGAGAACACCTCTCTCCTGAAAGCGTTGGCCGACTACCATGGCCAAAAGGCGCCGCGCCTGATCGAAGAAAAAATGGACAGCCTGGTGCGTTATTGCCACCCATTCTGGCAATTTGACGCCAACAGCGGTATCCAGGGACAGGAGGGGAAGAGTATCATCGGCGTCGAAGATGAGCATAGCGATTTGATCCCGCCTAAGTATCGCCAAGATCCACAATACGAGGTCAAGTCCACCGGCTTCAAGCATCGCATTGACTTTGCCCGCGTCCAGCACGGCCTGCCGGCTTTCCTGCTGCGCGACATGGCAGACTATAAGACTTATTACGAGGCAAAACGCAAAGGGCTGGATCCTCTGCACACCTTCCCGGAGGCGTTCCGAGCCGAGGAAGTCTTTCCTGAGGAAAAGGAGGAGGCGCGCAATCTCTTCGCGGTGGCCGCGGCTTTCGGTTATATCGTCCAGGTCGGGAGTTTCTATTACTTCGACGCGCAAAAAGAGTACTCCTCATTGAAAATCCGGCCAGGGCGCGAAAACCGGCTGGAGCAAGGACGTGAGAAGGCCGAGGATGCCTTCACCCAAAGCGATGACCTGATCCGCCGCTCCGAGCAACTCATCGAGAGGGACATCGTCAATATGGGGAATCAGGCAGCCATCAGATTGCTGGAGGAGCGCATTGTTGAGTACAAACAAGCCCTATCCAGGATGGCGCCGGAGAACGAACTGCGTCGCCAGTACGAAAAGGAAATCCGCGCTTTGCAGTCCAAGCAGGAGCAATTGGGTAAACTATGAGCGTAAGGCAAGTTCCACCCACCCCTGCGCTGGTGCTGGCCATCGGGCAACTGGCCAGCGAAACGGTGGCCGAAGGTGAGCTCATCTTCCTGCGCGGAGACCGCCGGCGCGCTTCCACGACCTCTTTCCTCGCGCTGGGGAAAATAGGTGAAGGGCAGGGACAACCAAAATTCATTTTAGTGCCATTAAAGCAGGCGCTGACATCAAAAATAAGCAAGTCGCAGGATGCTCGTCAGAGCTACCAGGACTTTATCTCCGCCGCGTCGAACATACGGGCCGCCCTCGAAGTCGCGCTGCATAACCTGCGCACCCACGAACGGCTGCTCGAAGTCGGCCTGGGAGATAAGCCCGCGCTGCCGTTGGATGTGATCCTGCTGGCGGATCTGACCGATCCCATGTGCGCGGTTCTTTTTCCACTGGCGGTCATTCTGCAATCGCTGCTAACCCATGAACCCTACGGCAAGGGGCATCTGCTCCTTAGCACGGCGGTTTTCTCCCCACAAGGCACAAATCGGCAAACTGAGGCACAGCTATATACGCACATTCAGACTCTGGAGGCTTTGTTCGCGGCCAGGCGGAATACAGTCAAGGATCAGCTGGCCAGTGCGCTGGGCATGACCGAATTATTGCCCCCCTTGCCATTTTCGTGTTACCTCTTCGATTGTTACAAAGAGGGCACCTGGGAAGTGAAAGATGAGGCTGAGTTAAAGATCATTCTGGGGAATTTCCTTCTGGCCTTGCTCTCAGGTGGCCTGGCGCAGCAACTTTCTCCCGCCGCCCCCCAGCCGGATATTCTCGACCGGCAGGCCTATTACAGCGGCGCGGCCGCGACCGCCCTGGTCTTCGATCCCCAAGCTCTGAGCCGGGCCTGTGCCGCCCGGCTGGGGGCGGAGATCATCGTGGAGGAATTCGGGCCGCAGGTTCCTGCCGACCCCCGCCTCGGTCAAATTGTGACCGATGAGTTGATGGCACAAATGCCCACGCCGCGTGACTGGTTGAAACGATTGATCGCCGGCATCCCCTATGAACTATCCCCCACAGGAGATCTGAGGCTCAATATACATTTTGCCGACCTGCGCTTCGAGGATGTTCCCATAGAAAGATGGGTGCAGTCCATCCTCGATTACGACGAATCATTTGAGCAGACCCGCTTTCCCGACCATCAGGCCGCTCTGCAGACCAATGCAGAAGAGCTATGCGAGGAAATGCAGAGCCGGTTGACAGCGTTGATCGAGGCTTTGCCTCAGCAGCCCCGCCTGTATCCGGGCGGACTGGCTGCCAGCCGGCAGGTCCTCCAGAATATGGCCGGCCTGTTCGAGGAACATCAGCGGTTGTTCTCTTCGAACCAGAACGGCGCTGCCTACACCGCGACTTTTACGGCTGCCTTGCAGACCCTAGATCAGGCTATTGCCGCTCTTCCCAAACCGCCTCTTTGGATCAACCGTTTGCCGCTTCCCCTGAAAACCATCGCCATTTCCATTTTTACGTTGTTGTTCCTGCGGCGTGAACACCAGCGACTTATCCTGCTCCGCCAGCAATGTGTCCGTTCGCTGGAACAGAAGGTTGCCGCCGCTCTGGAAGAAATTGCCGGTCAACGGCTGGCTGGTTTGTGTCAGCAGTTGCTGGAGGCGATTGCCCAGGCCGAAGAATCGCTGCAAAGACTTGAAAATATACTGGATAGGGTGCGCAAGCGGCTTGCAAGAGAATGGAAAGAATTTCCTCCTGCGGCGTCCATCTTCCGGCCATCAGCAGTGGATAAAGCGGTTGCCGGGTGGGCCTTTTCACACTGGCGTCAACCCGCTGAGAAGGTACGCACTTCGCTATTGAGCGATCACGGCTTTTTACGGGAGTGGAGAGAGGCGACCGTCAGGGATCTGGAAATGCGCCTGCTGGATTTTGGCGGCGAGGTCTATCAGTCGCTATGGGAACTTGGCCTGGATGACATTCTCCCCCAGCGCAGCGACAAGGATGCCGAAGCCTTGATCACCATTCTGGCGCAGGGAGCGGTGCCTCTCCTGCGACCAAACTTCGATCGCATCGGCGGGAGCAGCGCCTCGTATCAGACACGTCACTTGCTCTGCGCCGATCCTCAGGCCTCGATCTTTACCCCCTCACTCCGAAAAGATCTCGGCGAGTGGCAGAGTGTCGCCACGGGTGATGCCTATCTGGCCTTGTGCTGCCGCGTTCGCCACATGATCCCCCTCGCCGCCTTGCACGAACTTCTCCAGGCAATACGCCCAGCCGCGTAGCGGATAAGATTCTATGATCAATAGCCAGGTTCCACCAGGAAACCTGGCTTTTGTTTTCAATATATCCCCATCCATTGGGAGGAAAACCCCGATGAATAAGGGTTACAACTCTTGCACATGGGTTTAAACTCTACAATGATATTTAAGTGTTTACAGCCTTGAAAGATCACTTAACCGAGAAATGGTGTGAGACCAAAAGCAGAAATGTTGAACCTTTTCCCGCCCCTGCGCAGGTTGAAATATGTGCGCGTCTACACCGATGGCGCCATCCGGCCAGAGAAGGGGGTAAGCGGGCTGGCGGCGGTTGTTCGCGATGAGAGCGGTCAAATTCGTCACTGGTGGAGCCGTCGCGCCGGCCGCATGACCTGCAACGAGGCGGAATATGCGGCTGTTATCCTGGCGCTGGAATCGCTGCGCCCGATGCAGCCACAGGAAGTTCACGTGTACAGCGACAGCCAGGTGGTCGTCCAGCAGATGCGCGGGCTGGCAACCGCCCGCGCCCCGGCCATGCGCCAGGCGCAGGCTCGCCTGCGTGCGCTGATCGTGCAATTCGAGCAGGTGACATTTCATCACGTCCCGCGCGAACAGAATCGCCTGGCAGATGCCCTTGCCAATGAAGTCCTGGATGGAAAGCGAGGTTTCGATGGCTGACTTTACCGTCGTGGGGCCGGGCGGGAGCATCTCCGCCGGGCGGGTGGTGGCGATCGGCCGCTGGGATTCGGCCCCCGTGCGACGTGAAGTGCGCCGCGCCAGAAAACCTGCTGGCCGCCTGGCGCGCCGTGCGGGGCAACATTCCCCACTACCGCCGCCAGCGCGCCAGCGGGCCGGATGGCGTTTCCCTGGCCGATTTCGAGCGCGACCTGCACACGCAGCTTTCGGCGTTGAGCGACATGCTGCTGAGAGGCCGCTACAAACCTGTTCCCCCGGCCTTCTTCCCGCTTCCTAAAAAAGGCGGCGGGCAGCGGATGCTGGCTGTCCTGCCGGTGCGCGACCGGGTGGCGCAGCGCGCCGCCCAGCAGGTTCTCGAGCCGCTTTGGGAGCCGGCATTCCTGCCGTGCAGTTTCGGCTTCCGTCCAGGTTGTTCGATCGAACAGGCTGTGGCACACGTGCATGGGCTGCGGCACAAGGGGCTGCGCTGGGTGGTGGATGGTGATATCGCCGCCTGCTTCGACAGCCTGGATCACGACCTGCTGGCTTCGTTCCTGAAACACAGGATCGGCGATGGCCGCTTGCTGGCCCTGTTGCAGGCCTGGCTGGATGCGGGGGTGATGCAGGCCGGCCCGCCGCAGAGCCTGGATATGGGCGCCGCCTCGCGCCTGCGCTCGGTTTCCTCGCTGGCCCGGCGCGGCTTGGATTGGGTGCTGTCTGCGGCTGCCAGGGATATTTCACCTTTCCCAACCTCCCCCTTTGCATATGGCGAGTACGAGGAGGAAGAAAAAGTACACAAGAATGGGGATGGGAACGTTGAGCCTGTTTCTTATGCCGAAGAGATGCGCCAGGGGACGATCCGCCAGATTGCTGGGGGTGGGCTGCTCCTGGGCGTCAACTTGTTGCGGCCAGCGGCCGGGCGAGCGATTGCACGCGCGGGGAGCGCTATGAAGACTGTGGTCGGCTCCCCGGCCAGCCGCCGCCTGCTCAAGAAGGGCGTTGTTGTCAGCGGCGGGTTGGCAGGACTGGCCGCGGCCGCGGCGGTGACGGCTTACCTGATGCATCGCAAGGCCGGGCGCGCCCCGCTGGGTGTCTTGCAGGGCAGCCCGCTTTCTCCGCTGCTGGCGAATATCTACCTGCACCCCTTTGATCAGTCACTGACCCAGGCCGGATATGCCCTGGCGCGCTTCGCGGATGACTGGGTCATCTTGTGCCGAGACCAGGATCAGGCTGAAAAAGCGTTCAACGAGGCGGTGCGCGCCCTGGCGCGCCTGCGCTTGAAAGTCAATCCGCAAAAGACCCGCATCCTCAGCCCCCAGGATAATCTGGAATGGCTGGGGGCGGTGATCAAGTGAGGTGCCTATGCCTACACTCTATGTAACCGAACCCGGCGCGCAAGTGTGCAAGGCCGATGAACGGCTGATCGTCAAGAAGGGGGATGATATTCTCGAAGAGATCCCCATCATCAAGGTGGAGCAGGTGGTGCTGATGGGACGCGGCGTGAGCCTGACGACCGCTGCCATGTTCGCCCTCACCCGGCGCGGCGTGGACGTGGTCTACCTGACCGGCGCGGGGCGCTACGTCTCACGGGTGGTGGGGCAGGAACACAAGCACGGCAAACTGCGCCACCAGCAGGCCCTGGCGGCCGCAGACCCGCGGTTTGCCCTCGGCCTGGCGCGCAGCATTGTGCGCGGCAAGGTGCTCAACCAGCGGACATTAGTCCAGCGCCACGCCGAACGCGCGCCCTGGGCGCGCCAGGCGCTGAACGGAATGGACGAGATGGCCCGCCGCGTGGACTCGGCCCGCACGCTCGACGAACTGCGCGGCCTGGAGGGGCAGGCGGCGAAAGAGTATTTTAGCCTGTTCCGACGCCTGCTGCGACCTCCGCAGGATGGCAATTCGTGGGGCTTCGAACGGCGGGCTTATTACCCACCCACCGATCCCGTCAACGCCCTGCTCTCCTTTACTTATTCGCTCCTGCTCCGCAACCTGGTGACCGCCTGCGAGCTGATCGGGCTTGATCCCTACCTGGGTTTTTTCCACGTGATTGACTACGGCCGGCCTTCTATGGCGCTCGACCTGGTGGAGGAATTCCGCCCGGTGATCGCCGACTCAGTGGTGCTGGAGGCTGTCAACCGCCCGTTCGTGAACCTGGCGAACTTCGAGCTGGTGGACCTTTCCGAAGAGGAAGCCGAGAAGGACGAAAACACGCCGCCCCGCAGTGGGACGCAGGCGGTTTATCTGGGCAAGGAAGGCCGCGACCAGGTGATCTTGCTCTACGAGAACCGCGTCAGCCAGAATGTCGTCCATCCGGCCAGCGGCGACCAGGTCTCGTACCGCTACGTTTTCCAGTTGCAGGCGCAGCAGATGGCGCGCCTGATCCTGGGCGAAAGCAGGCAATACGCTCCGTTCACGATCCGCTAGACTCCTATCCTTATGCTTACCCAATTTGTAGTCGTTTCTTACGATATTTCCAATGACCGCCGCCGGACGAAAGTGATGAAAGTGCTGGAAGGTTACGGCGCGCACGTCCAATACAGTGTCTTCGAATGCCGCCTGAAACCGGTCGAGATTTCCGAGATGCGCAAGCAGCTCAAGAAATTAGTCGGCAAGGCTGACAGCGCGCGCCTGTACTTCATCGGCGCGGAGGACGTGAAGCGCATCGAAGTGATCGGCAGCGGCGAGGTGACCAGCGAGCGGATGGTATTCCTGCATTGAACTCTTTAACCACAAAGAACACGGTGATTGGCGAAAGTGGTCAAGGCTCTTTTCTCGCCGGAATCTCAATGCGGTCCAGCCGGAAGGTTCTCTGCGCGCGGCGGGTGTGGCAGTAAGCAATAACGTACACCTGCCCGCCGTGTTCTTCCATAAGCAAGGGAGTGATACGGCGCGGCTCGGGGCGTATGCCGCCCGGCGCATGGTATAGAATATCCAGGGCTTGTTGGAGGCGGAGATGTTCGGTCAGCAAATCCTCCTTGGTCACTGTCCATCCTTTTGGAAGAGGTAGTGTCGGTTGGCGAAAATAGTTGCGCGTGTGGGAGCGCTCGTCCTTCGGGGCGGCTTCCATGAGCGAATGGGCATAAATGCCGCGCCGTTCCAGTAATTCGAGCAGGCGTGGGGCGTTCTCTGCACTCACGCAAACGTGCCGGGGCGAGAGAATGTGTTCGAAGTGCTCTCTCAACACAGTTGAGCGGCGCAATCGTTTGAGTTCTTCTGAGTTGGAGAACTCGAGCACGATCCCCTCGGTCACGTTCAGCACAGGCTGGCTCAGGATGGCGGCGCGCAGCGCTTGCGGGAGCGGGGCGCGCAATCCGGTTTCCAACACGCGCATGAATCCATTTTCCCATCCCTGCCGAGTAGGCGTTGCCCTCCCGGAAGGACAGCGGGACGGTGTGAGTTTATCGAAGGGTGCTGCGCAGAGGCCGTGTGCGGCGGCGTGGCGCAGGTCGGGTTTGCGCAGGAGATACCTGCCCGGTGAAGCCGGCCGCAAAAATGCTTCCAGTTCCCATAGCAGCGACCAATCCGGCGGGAAAGGGATGAACAACTGATCACCTTCGATGTGCCAGGCAGCCGGTTGGGGCTGCGTGGGGGCAGGCTTGTTCAATAGGATGATCTCGCCCCATGCGGTCAGGCTTCCTGGCTGGCATAAACCGAGGGCTTGCAAGCCGGGCAGGTCGCGCTGATCCCTATCCATAAGAGGCTCCCTCTGTTCCAGACGGCGTATGAAGGCGCGTCGGGCGCAGCGATCTTGGGCATTTTTTGGGGTGCGCAGCCAGGCTTCGAGAAGTTCGTGCGTTTGGACTTCAGGCGGCAGGGTCAGCCAGGTGTTGAAGTGTCGGGCGGGACGAGGAGGGCAGGATGAATCCAGGAGGCTGGCCTGCACGCAAAGGTGCAGCCAGAAGGGTATGCGCGGCGTAAGTGATTCGCCGAAGTGGTAGAATATGCGCCAGAGTTGGGAGGCTGGCCTGCCCCGGCGGAGTTCGGATAGAATGGTGAAGATGGTAAATGTTGCGCTTATCATGGTGGGCGGGTAGAAAGTGGTCGCGTAGTTGGCGACCAAAGTGGTCGCGTAGTTGGCGACCAAAGTGGTCGCGTAGTTGGCGACCAAAGTGGTCGCGTAGTTGGCGACCATTGTAAGCTGGTCTGTCAATTGCTGCAAATGTGCAAACGAGTGCATACCCTTCGGAAAGAGAGCAGGAGTGCGCAGGAATGAGTTTGGGTTACCTGGCAAGAGTTGGGCGGTGGGATGAATGTGAGGTTCGATAGGAGAATGGCGCGATTTTGAGCATCATCCCAATGAGGTTCGCAAGGCTGGTACAATCGAGCGGAGAAGTGTGCTAGAATAAGCAGGGAGGCGCTGGCAGGCGAGAAAAAAAGGACTGTCAGTACCCCCATGCCTCGATGTAGAGGATTGAAACCTGTATTCCTACCGGT
>Ga0210054_1000743_pt1 | contig 29321 bp, 18 predicted proteins | sample CryGeymeta201516_FD_185470 | JGI IMG/M metagenome (GOLD analysis project Ga0210054, IMG submission 185470) | Groundwater microbial communities from Crystal Geyser aquifers in Utah, USA - Crystal Geyser metaG 2015-16 (SPAdes) (version 2) | ecosystem: Environmental > Aquatic > Deep subsurface >... | reverse complement strand
AGGTACCGCAATTACGGTAAAATTGCCAAATGGCGTAACATGGGCGAGCGCACCGACAGTAACTAAAGAATCAGACACGAATGTGACTATCCAAAGCGTTGCTGTTACAACCGATTCAACCGTGACGATCACAGTTGCTGGCGATAGCTCAGCAACTGATAAGATCAAGATCGATAACATCAGATATAATGTTGCACAGACATTTGGCACAGGGTACGTAGACGTGGATATCCACAGTGGTGATAACACGGTTACAGTTCAGAATGCTGACGTACAAGAGGGCTTAGTATTTGCAGCAGCCGCAAAGACGACGATCACTGAGACAGGCAACAATAATGCCGTCGCAAACGTCACCCTAACCGAGGGAAGCGCGGGTGCAATCGCAAAGAGCAAGAAAATCACGCTAACGATAAGTACCCCTGGAGTTACCTTTAGCCTAGCACCAGCTGCAGCTGGCACAAACAGCCAAGCGTTCACTGGTCCGGTTATCGACAACGGTAATAAGGCAACATGGACAGTGTCAACCGCAAGTAGCGGAGGCGCATCTACGATAACGGTTAGCGGTATCCAGTATGATATCGCGAGCAGTGTTGCTGCAGGCGATATCAAGATCGCGGCTTCAACCGATGCAGGCATTGCAGTTACACCGACAGAAGTCGCTAACGCAAAGCTTGATACATCAGGTACGATCAAAGTGGAGGCGACGCCTCTAACAATTACGACCGGCAATGGCAAAGATGCGGCGAACGTCACCATTTCGGAAAGTGCTGCTGGGGCTATCAATCCAGATGATACTTTGACAGTCACGCTCCAGAACGCGGTGTTCTACAGCGCACCCGTTGCGACTGGTACCGGCGGTATCAAATTCCGCGAAAGTGGCAAGAATGTAACAACCGCTACTGGAGCACAGAGCAGCTCAACCGTCTACACGTGGGATGTTAGTGCAGCAAGCACAAGCCCCGGCACAATTGTTATCAGCAACATCAAGGTCAATGTTGCTTCAAACGCAAGCCAGGATGTTAAGGTACAAGTTTCTGGCGCTGGCATCACGACAAAGACCGTGACCGTTGGATCGCTTTCATCGACCGCAAAGGCAACGATTAGCGCTACAAGCAAGCCTGCCTTGAAAGTGAATATGCCAAACCAAGCTGGCGGCGACATTGTGATCACCGAGAGCAATGCTGGCGCATTGCCAACAGGCACGTTTGTATTCCTGCATGTCTTTGACCAGATAGCAGATAGCAGTGCACTCGTGACCTTTGGCGCGAAGCCGTCCATTAACGTGACCGATGGGAATGCAGAGGCAGGCTCAGCCGCTTATGTAAGTGGTACTGGCCTCCAAGATTTCCAAACAATCGTATTCCAGGTTACCAATACGAGTACGGCTGCTTCAACGTTCAAGATCAGCGGAATCAAATATGATGTCACCAGCAAAGCCATAAACGGTGATGTCATAGTTGATGTTAGAACCAACACAACTGATTCTGCTGCGGGCTTTAGTAGCGGAACCAGGCTCGCAACCGTTGCCAACGCCACAATCGGTGCTGCAACGCCAACCTTCAGCGACGTTCCGGCAACGCACTATGCGTTCAGCGCTGTCGAGTTCCTCTCAAACGCTGGAATCATAAACGGCCGCACAAGTGGTCTCTTCGATTCTAACGCTTCGATTACCCGCGGCGAGTTCGCAAAGATCATTTGCCTCGCTGCAGGTCTACCGGTTACCGGTGGAAGCGCAAGCTTCAGCGATACATCAGGCCATTGGGCAGCCGGCTACATCGAGGCTGCTAAGACTGCCGGTCTTATCGGCGGTTACCCGGATGGAACCTTCCGTCCAAACAACCTGATAACCCGCGCAGAAATCGCTAAGTTGGTTGTATTAGGCGCAGGCTTTGCAACTGCAAGCGGTGCCGGTTTCTCAGATATCGCTACAAACTGGGCAAAGGATTACATCATGACCGCTAGCAACAATGGTATTGTAAACGGTTACTCAGACGGAACCTTCCGTCCGAATAACAGTGCAACCAGGGCTGAGGCCAGTGTTATGGTTTATAACTGGCTGGCCAACAAATAGTTGTTGAGCAGTTAATTAATAACTTAAAACAAAAAGAGCGCCTCAAACGAGGCGTTCTTTTTGTTATGGGCAAATAAGCGAAACAGCTCTGCCTAAGATTGTGGTGAAGAGAGCCAGAGGCGACTTGCTATAACGATCGTCGAAACGGCAACTGAGCCTACGAGAAAGATACCAACTAAATAATCTTGGGCAAAATGCTTGTTGGTATCAAGGTGCGGCCAGGCAAGTATGATGGCGTATACAATCATGGTAACGGCAATAGCCCCGCCCGGAACAGATGCGATGCGGGCGTATAACGGGGCGCGTCGCCAGGCCGCGGCTTGCACTTTTAGCCAGCCCGGGAATTCAACCAGGCATACGGCAACCAGCGCCAGGTTAAAGGCTGTAAGCGGCATCATGAATCGTGGGTGACCGAACGCGAATATCAGATGGAACGCGAACCAATACAGGTAAAGCATAAGGATACTAAGTACGCGGTTTCGTCGCGCAAGCAACAGCGCGCCGATACCTGCCAATATCCAGAGCAGGTGCTCGAGCTTACCTTGCCAGTATCTATAGGCGGGAAACGTCTTATTGAACCCATGGATCGGACGGATGAAAAACGGTGTCTTCATGTTTTCTTCCGTCCAATCATGGTCTTTGCCGTCTAAGATATTCCATCCCAGGCCATCCGGTGCCCGGAAAAACCGTGGGAACTTCAGCAAGACAATCCTGACGAAAGTTCGCTTGTGGGTCTTGATGTCGGCGAACGCCAACTTATAGGCTGTGTTGTTGCGGGTGATCTCTCCCGGTATCTTCTCAACGGGGTTTCCCACCGGGTACCAGCGCCCTCCGTCGGCTTTGGCGTTGTTTCCCATCCAAAAGACCTCACCGCCGTTGGAAGAGATAAATACAGGGCTGCCCATAGCGACATAATTACGGATGGTCCAGGGGAGAATCGCAGCCATCATAATCGCCCCCATTAAAGCGGTAAGGCCGATTGCCTTGGCTATCCCGATGCGCTTAATAAAAAGCCATACAAAAAATATTACAGGGAAGAGAAGTATCGCCGGTCGGGTCAGCGCAGCGATACCGAATATGCCCCCCACCAGGGCGGTTCGCGCCGGCATTTCAAGCTTGATTTTATCATCAAGCAAGACAATGAAACCGCCGAGAAGCAGTGGGATAAAAAGGTTTTCTGAGGCCAATAGGTTATTGTAAAAGATAAAATTAGGATAGAGCGCCGATAATGACGCGGCAACCAAACCCGCCCGTGCCCCTGCCAGCACAGAAGCAAGCCGGTAGATAAGGTAGCATGTGAACGTGCCGATTACCGCCTGGGCTAACTTTACGCCCGTGAGACCGCCGGTAAGCTTGATAAGGAACGCCAGAAAATAGGGATAACCCGGTGGGAATTGCGCGGTAGGGTGTCCGTTGATCGTAAACCCGTTTCCCGCCAAAATAGAGTGGGCCCTATCGTAATACCAGCCAAAGTCACTTATCGGAATTGAGGGAAGCCAAAAGATCCAGGCGATGCGAAGAGCGAGGGCCAGTGTAAGAATGGCAGCAAGAATAATAGCGCGTTTTTTTCGCTCTTTTATATCATCCAGGCCAGGCAACGTCTCTCCTTAAAAATGGGAACAGCTATATTATTTATTTACTACAATTTATTACAACTTCTCTATTTTAACCTATCGCTTCCTTGCAAACCAAATAATAGTATCATATTTAATAGCCGAGATATACGACAATGTTTGATTCATTAAAGAACCACCGGGTAATAAAAATGCGTTCGAGCATCAAACAGATCAAAAGATATTTATGAGGAGATTGTCATGAGAAGACGTTTTATGGTATGCGTCGATAATCGCGGTTATGAATCGTCGCTGGAGATAAGGAAACTCTATGAGGTGTTGATTGACAGGGTGGTTGAAAAACACCACCAGGTGAGAGTTATTGATGAATCAGGTGAGGATTATTTATATCCCGAGAAATTCTTTGCGCCTGTAAGACTACCCCATGTCACAAAAGAAAAATTAGAATTGATGTCAGCATAATATTTGATATGAGGAATGGGACTTCGCTCTTTGGTCTCTGTTTCGAATAGATTTTTTGTGTATATACTTTAGGTTAATCCTAGAATCGGCTAACACTAAAGTAGCGGTTTAGAATTGGTGGTAATTACAAACCCATCGAATAACGCACGTAGATAAGCTGCTCGATATTCTAACTTGGCAGGACACGCATAAAAAACACTGCTGATCCGGTAAATACTCAACCTTAACTTGAACGTTAAAGAATTTATCGAGGGTTCTTATGTTGTGTGGTGTTTATCGCGGGTGCTCAAAACTACGCCTATAATTGTCGATACCAATGACAATGTTTAGTTCATTAAAGAACCACCGGGTAATAAAAATACTATTTTTTACGGCGCTTGCGCTTTTTCTAACTTCAGGCGTCTCTCTTGCGTTATCCCCAAAACCGATCGCTCAGATGTCGAATGCCAAGCAGTCGCCTGTCTTAATGAAAACGGATGGGGAAATGCCGAGCGATACGGTCCCCGGAGAAATCCTTGTTAAATTCAGCAAAAATACGAGCGCCGCCCGGATCCGAACTACTTACAAAAGCTTGGGCGCAGAAGAAGCAGGGGAAGCCGCGAATTTACGGGTTCACCGCATACGCCTTCCGAAAGGCATGGCGGTAAAAGATGCGATTGCCAAATATAAGAATATGCCCGGTGTCGAGTATGTTGAGCCCGAATACCGTTACTTCATGCAGCAAGTGCCGAATGACGCCTACTATGGCGACCAGTGGGCGCTTCCCATAATCAAGGCGCCTCAGGCCTGGGATGTGACGACCGGCGGAGAGGTAATCGTTGCGGTTGTCGATACCGGCGTCGATTACAGCCACGAGGATTTAGCAGGCAAGGTTATCAAGGGGTATGATTATGTTAATAACGACAACGACCCGATGGACGATCACTATCACGGGACGCATGTGGCCGGTACTATTGCAGGGGTTACAAACAACGGGATCGGTATCGCCGGGGTTTCCTGGGGTGCGAAAATCCTCGCCGTCAAGGTGTTGGATGCAAGTGGAACCGGTACCAGTTTTAGCGTCGCGCAAGGCATCAGGTACGCCGCCGACTACGGGGCAAAAATTATAAACTTAAGCCTTGGCGGCCCCGAGCCCTCAGCCACACTCTCAGATGCCATTGCTTATGCGCACGGCAAGGGGTGTATTATCGTTGCGGCGGCCGGAAACGAGGGCACCGACGCCGCACTTTATCCGGCGGCATATCAGAATGTTATAGGGGTGGGGGCGACCGGCATCAATGATCTTAAGGCATCATACTCCAACTATGGATGGTATGTTGATGTTGCGGCTCCGGGCGGCGATGGTGATCTAAATATTATCCCCAGCAATGGTATCTTGAGCTGCTATCTGGGGAATAGCTATGCGTGGGCCGAGGGCACCTCTATGGCCGCCCCGCACGTAGCGGGTCTGGCTGCGCTTATCGCAAGCAGATATCCGGGAAAAACCGGCGACCAACTCGCGCGCTCCATCATGCGGGCGGTAGACGATCTGGGCGTACCCGGCAGAGATGATATCTACGGCTACGGGCGCATCAATGCCGAGAAGGCCGTAACCTCCGCGTTCGTATCCTCTGAGGAGACCGGTACCTACGCGGTTTACTCCGGGTCATGGAGCGTTGAGAGTTCGGCCAATGCAAGCGGCGGCACATATGCCTACTCAAGCTCGACCAGTGATTCTGTTACATACACATTCAACGGGACCGGCGTTACCTGGGTCGCACGCAAGCATCCTGCGGCGGGCATTGCTAAGGTCTATATCGATTCGGTCTACCAGCAAGATGTCGATCTATACGGAAACGACGATTACCAGCAGCTGGCCTATACGAAAACCGGCCTCTTGGAGACAAGCCACACGATAGAGGTGGAAGTTGCGGGAACTAAGAACGCCTCATCTACCGGCTATGAAGTAAACGTGGATGCGTTTGACGTTGCTTTGGATACAACCGCCCCCGTGACCACGATAACGGCAAGCCCGGCGTCGCCAGACGGCAGCAACGGCTGGTACTTATCCGAACCGACCATAACGTTGACGGCAAACGAGACCGCAACCATCTATTACAGGTGGGATGGAGGGGCCGATACCACCTATACCACTCCGTTCATCGCACCAACCGGTACGCACACGCTAACAGTGCACGCGATCGATCTGGCCGGAAATGCGGAGGTAGATCACAACCAGCAGTTTAAGGTGGTGGATATCACGCCTCCAGGCGGAGGCGATGGCGGAGGCGGGGGAGGCAGTCCGCCTGATATCGGTGCGCACGATAGCACCGATACCACCTCGACCTTAACCGAACAATCAAGCGTTGATTTTAAGGATATTATGCCGTCTCACTGGGCATATAGCTATATTCTCGACTTAGCCCGACAAGGAATCATTAAAGGGTATGCGGATGATACCTTCCGCCCGAGCGCGACGGTGACGAGAGCCGAGTTTGCAAAAATGATCTGCCTGGCGATGGGCTGGCCGCTTGACGGCGCGTCGAGGGAATCATTTAGCGATGTTGCCAAAAGCAGCTGGACGTATAGTTATGTTGAGACGGCCAGGGCACATGGAGCGATATCCGGCTATCCCGATGGGACGTTCAAACCCAACAAAAACGTAACCAGGGCCGAGATTGCCAAGATCATCGCCGAAACGCTTAACCTTGCACCGGGTTTAAGCAGCCTCAATAGCAAACTCAATGATATAGACTCTTCCTGGGCCGGCGACTATATCAAAGCCTGTGTAAAGGCCGGTATCGTCGGCGGCTATGCCGATAACAACTTCCGGCCGGCCAACACCGCCTCCAGGGCGGAAGCGGCCAAGATGATCGTTGGTGTGCTTGCCGGCAAATAGTAAACACCCTGCCCCTTCGGTTGGTTATCCCCTAATCATGCACCCTTAAAGATGGTTACCTTTCCATATGAGCTCTTCCAAAACCCTAGGTAAACATGCTAAGCGCCGGTCCTTAAACAATCCGTTCTCCAAAATACCGTTTATCGGCATAACGTCCGGGTAATAGTCTTTCTTGTCCGGTGGCTGCTTGTCACGCAGTAACTATCGTTACCAGATTAAATCTGTGCCGATAGAAAAAGCCGGTTAAAGTTTAGAGGAGGAGATATGGCCCGGTCAAAAAGGAGTCTTTCACGTAGGAAATCATTAATATGGACGGTGCTGCTCGCCGCCTTTATGCTTGTGTTATTTACATCGCCCGGGGCTGCTTTTGCCTACGGTAATTCGGGGTCGGGGGTCAACCTGACCTGGGACACCGTAAACGGGTGGAATTACGAGCCGCTCGCGCCCGTTACGGTAACGGTTAAAGACGATTTAGGCGCGAAGGGTAGCGCGACAACCACAGCGGGCGCGGACGGCAGTTATTTCGTCGGACCGCAGGATTTTAGCCCGCACAGCTCATTTGATATCAAGAGCGGGGACCGGATCGTCATTACCATAGGCGCGGCGGACCAGACACAGACGACGGAAACTATCACCCCAAATCTCACCGCATTTACAAGTGCTACGAAAGACGCCGTATATATTAAGAGCAATCCCGACCAGAGCATACAGCTCGATATAGACAGGTCTAATAATGACGGCAAAGCTACAATATATATGCAAACAGATACGCAAACAGTTGCCTACGGCGAATGCGTTTATGCCGCTGATTACAATATTTTACCCGCCGATTACTTCAGCGTGAGCTACACAGAAAATAATGGAAATATAGTCAGCGCCTATCCGATAGCGCCTTACGGCATGGTCGGCCTCACCGAAGACATGGTATGGGGATATTACTATCAATCGGAGACGACGGCGACTATCGATGTTTACTCGGGCCCCACTAAATTGGGCAGCGCGCAGGCGACAACCGATAGCGACGGCTACTTTAAAACCGTTAACTTTAGCCCTAAGGTTGATATTAAGAACGGTTACACAATAACTATTTCCTCAGGTTACGAGGTAAATACCTTTAAGGCCAACCTTAAAGCCGACGTTGATTTTAACGCGGGGACGATCTCCGGCGAGACCGCCCGCAACAGTTATATAATCGCGCGCATCTGGCCACCTGGGTCGCCGAATAATTATACCGATTCTACCGCAACAGCCGACCAGAACGGGTATTTTTCAACCAAAGCAAGCCCCGGTTTGAACGACGACATCATAGTTGCTTCAATTCACCCGGATGGAAACATCACGCGGGTCAAAGTAATCTACGGCACGCAAACCCAGGCGACCAGCCAGCCGATCATCTATGCCGACCAAAACTCCCAGGTTGGGGCCCTTATTACGATGGAAGAAAACCGGCCCCAATCGCTTACAACGACTACGGCTTCAAACAAAGTCACGTTAAAGATTCTTACAGACGGCGTAAGGTTTTCGCAGAGCCCGCAGGCCACATATCTTGGGGTGAGGTTTGACAGTCTGGATGCCACGTTATCGGAGGATTCCAAAACCGCTATTTGGAATGTAAGCGATGCGAGCACCAGTACCGCAGGGCATATATTTTTCACCGGCATCTATTACGACGTCGATAGCGGAACGGCCGAAGGCCCCGTTGAGGTCGAAGTGGCGGGTAGCTCGGGCGTTACAACCGAGACGGTAACGAATGCCCGCATTCAGGCCGAAAAGGCGGTCTTTGAAATCAGCGGCAGAGTTGTTGACGAACAAAATAAAGGCATAGAAGGCGCAAAGATACATCTCTTTGCGGACGGCAGCCCTATGGTCGAGATAGAAACATCGCCGGATGGAAAGTACGGCACCGAATTGAACGCCGGTACCTATAAAATAGTCACCACGAAGCTGGGCTACACCGCTTCGCAATTTGAAACCGACCTGGCAAGCGATATCAAGGATCAATATTTCGTCCTAAAGAAGACCGATATCGGGCTCTTAAAGCCGGAGGAGAGCGGCGTGCAGGCATACGAGCAGATCGAGAATATCCTGGCCGGCCTGGGGTATCCGGATGTGTCCGTGGTTACCACCGACGACCTGACCAGCGCGCAAGAACTCAACAAAAATCTGCGTTGTCTCTTTATCGATTCATCCCCGCTGACATTCGACGCCACCCAGACCTCTGTCATCAAGAATTTTGTGAACAACGGCGGGTCGTTGTATGCGTCGGATATGTCGTATCTCCTGGTTGGGCAGGCATTTCCCGGAAAAATAACGTTCGGCGCCAATAGAATTACGACGACGCAGACAATCGAGGCCGCTATTAAGGACAGCGGATTTGCCGACTACTTGAACCCCACGGAGCCGGCAACATCCCTGGCGGTTAGTTTTAACGAGTTTATGACGCCGTGGATTGCGATTGACTCGGTTGCATCCGGCGCCGACATCTTCGCTACAGGAAATATCGCAGCGGGTAACGGGGTAACCCTTACCGATAAGCCGCTTGCTGTGGGGTTTAAGTGGGGCAATGGCAGGGTTGTATATAGCAGCTACTTCTGCAGCCCCGATAGAAGCGATGAGGGCGGGGACGGTCTCTTGCGGTATCTTGTCCTGAATACGCTTGGGGTCGGCGGCACTGGCGACGGTGGAAACGGGGGTAGCGGCGGAAGCGGCTCAGGCGGAACTGGTGGGTCGGGTGGTTCCGGCGGGAGCGGTGCCTCACCGGGCGTCAACGGCCGGAATGATTCGGATGACACCGTGAAACACGTCGCGATCGATGGCTATCCAAAAAACCTCATGGCCAATCAGGGTAAGGGGTACGTGAGCCTGAATTGGTCCGGCGTCTCCGACCCGGGTGTTACCGGCTACAATATCTACCGTGCTAATAGTAAACCGGGTGTCGGTGTAAAACTTAACGACTCACCGGTGACCGCCACTTTCTTTAGGGATGAGAGGATTGAGTTTAACAATATCTACTATTATTGGGTAACAGCGGCAAACTTGGGCGGTGATGAAAGCGACCCGTCTGATATTGTAAAAATAACGACCATCGCTGTCTTGGGTGATATAGCGTTTGCCGATGTTCCCGTAAATGTCTGGTATAAGGATTACATAGTCAAGCTGACCGCGGCCGGTGTTATCGACGGCTATGGCGACGGATCGTTTAAGCCGCAAAATTACGTAACGCGGGCCGAGTTTTGCAAGCTGATACTGGCTTCACTAGGGGAAAAACCGCTTGATAGTGCGACATTCTCGTTTAGCGATGTCTCTAGTCATTGGGCTAAAGGATATATTGAGAAGGCCAAACAGCTCGGGATAATCGACGGGTATGGGGATGGGACGTTCAAGCCCGATGCCAGGGTAACAAGGGCCGAGATATCCAAGATGATCTGCAATGCGAAAGGCATGTCGATAAGTAACGCGACGAGTGGTTTTTACGATTGCAACTCGTGCTGGGCCGATAAATATATCTTGTCGCTTAAGACATCCGGTATTCTTGCCGGCTACGGCGACGGCACCTTCAGGCCGTAAGGGCTTAAGGGGACGTTGTTTATTTACGCAAAATACTTTGTGCAACAAAGTATTTTGCGTAAATAAACAACGTCCCCCATTTTCACCAATCTGACGATATGCTATTATGTGGTAATCCGTCTTTTGAACTAGCGATGGAGGTTTTTATGCAGCAACGATTATCACTAGTAATGCCACAATTATCATGGTTGTCTCTACTACTTCTGCCGGTTACGGCCCTATCCCTGTTGATACTACTATCCCCGAAACCGCCGGCCGCGATGGCCCAGACGGGGGTAGCTACCGATACGCCAACCATTGTTCCGATTGTGTTTCCGCTTGCCGGCAAATGCAGCTTTCAGGATACATTCGGTGCGCCGCGCGACGGCGGCAAGCGGGGGCATGAGGGCACCGATATCATGGCGGATAAGATGACGCCAATCCTGGCGGTCGTCGACGGCACCGTCGATTGGATTTGCGACGGCACGCAAACAAGCACGGCAAACGGCCTGCCGTATTACCAGCTATTGTTACACGGCGATGACGGTAACGACTACTTTTACGTCCATATTAACAACGATAATCCAGGAACCGATGATGGTATGGGTGGCCCGGAGCATGCCTATGCGCCGGGGATCGCCGATGGCGTGCGGGTAACGGCCGGTCAGTTCATAGCGTATGTAGGCGATAGCGGCAACGCGGAAAACACCGCTTCGCATCTTCATTTCGAACTACATCTCGGGGGATATAAAAACCCGATCGATGCCTATCAATCCCTTGTTATCGCCCAGGGCAAAAGCCTGTTTAAAGATGTCGAGCCGACCAACTGGTTTTTCCAGTACGTCAACAAACTGGTAAGTGACGGGATCATAAAAGGCTATGCCGATGGCCGGTTCAGACCGGACGATCTGGTTACAAGGGCCGAGTTTATAAAAATGGTGGTTGTCGCCGCCAAGATTGCGCCCGCGACTACTTTTGCCGCTGACTTTAGCGATGTTGGGCCCGAGTGCTGGGCGTGGCCGTATGTCGAGGCCGCAAAGAGCGCCGGTATTATCGATGGCGACACCGGCGGCAGGTTTAGACCCGACATGCCTGTTAACAGGGCGGAAGCCGCTAAGATTATTATGAAAGCATGCGCGCTGCCCGAGAACGTGGCGGGTACCGTGTTCTCCGATGTCGCCCGGGATTTCTGGGGCTATATGCCGATCATGACCGCCATGAACTCCGGCATTATTAGCGGCTACCCGGACAGAACCTTCAAGCCGCTTAAGTTTACCAACCGGGCGGAGGCATCAAAAACCGTTTACATGATCTGCAAATAAACGCCTGCTGGGCGTAACCAAAACCAGCGATTGTCGTTTTAAACTTGAAGCGCCCTGCCTTTAAATGTATGATTAGAGGCTAATGTGCTAAAAGTACAGACCTTTACTAAATGTATAGACAAGCAATAGCTAAGCTTGCGCCCTATTAGCAAGCAATAAAGAGGGCGGCGCAGGCAATCTAGGATTCACGGCTTAATCGAACTAAGAGGAGGGCTACTTTTGAAAAGGGCAAACTCTAGAAAAACGATAGCGGTATTCACCGCAGCACTATTGGCGGTATTAGTACTCCTTGCCGTGGCGCCGCTCGCACAGGCCGCAAGCTATGAGGAGATAAAGCTGGTAAAACTAATCAACGGTTACTGGGCTACGCGGGGTATTAGCGAGCTTGTTCTTTTAGATAAGCTGTCAAATGCCGCCCACTCGCATAGCGCCGATATGGCCGCCGACAACTACTTCTCACATGATTCGCAAAATGGCGCAAATTTTGCCGACAGGATCAAGGCGACGGGCTACAGCGCGAACACATCGCTCGGCGAGAACATTGCAGCGGGGATGTGGAAGGCGGCGGATGTTTTTAACGCTTGGAAACAGTCACCGGGGCATAACAGCATTATGCTCGGCAAGGATTACAAAGCGATCGGCGTAAGCCGGGTTCTCGGGCCCGAGTCGGATTATCAGTGGTACTGGACCGCCGATTTCGGCGGCGTTGTTGACTCATCGGCCAAGATCGCACAAGTCTCCGAGTCGGGTAACTGGGCGTACGGCTACATCCAGTGGTTGGTTAAGCAAAAAGCGCTCTCCGGCTACCCTGACGGCACCTTTAGACCGGATAATCCCATCACCAGGGCGGAGTTCTCCGCGCTGATCGTTAAAGCGCTCGATATCCCAATTAACGGAACCAAGGTTTTTAAGGATACAAAACGCCATTGGGCTAAGGCCTACATATCCACGCTGGCCAACCGCGGCTATATCAACGGATACGCCGATGGCAGTTTCAGGCCGGACAGCCTCATAACCCGGGCGGAGATGGTAAAAGTCATCAGCAAGACCGGCGGTCTTAAACTAACGACAAACAATCAGAGCTTTTCCGATATAGCCGGTCATTGGGCAAAAAGCTATATCCTGATCGCCTCATCCAACAACATCATAAGCGGCTATCCCAACGGCAAGTTCCGCCCCAACACCATTTGCCTCCGGGCCGACGCAGCAGCATGCATGTACAGGCTTCTTAGTAGGTAAGCGGGTCTAGAAGTGACAGCAGGAGCCAGGAGTCAGGATTCAGAATAAAACCTTCTTCATAGATAGTGTAACCTCGCCTAGACGCTAGGCAGTGGCAATCGCTGTAAGTACATTCCAGATTCTTCGGCTATCGCCTCAGAATGACACCTACCAAACCCTGGTTCGTAATCTGCCTATTGCCTACTAGAACCCACTCTCTAGACCCACACGGGGTCTTGGCGAGCTTGTTCTCCTGCATCTATAGATTACTCAACAATTAAACTTAGTTTGGAACAAACAGAATGGCGTTACTGATCGAGCGTTCGCTGCCGTCGCTTGGGTAATTGTAGATATCGCCGTTGAAGTAAAGGGTGGACGAGCCGCCGCTGTCAAAATTCATAGCGTCGACAGCACCCCTACTCTTGAGGTCTGCAGCGAGTTCGGCCAGGGTCATTCCGATGCTGAAACAATCACTTCTGCCATCGATTACTTCTACTATCAGGTTGCCTTGCGGATCGATTCCGATGCCGGTTCTCGGGCCTCTGCCTTTGACCTGGGAGGAATCGAAGGCCTCGCTCTCAACGTTCACCTGCCCCGCTCTGACAAGTCTCGGGCCCCCACCGATGGCCATGGCGCCGCTCTGCCAGGGGTTAAGGTAGAACTTCAGGTTTATGGTATCGCCAACCCTCATAGTACCATCGAGATAGTTTCTGCCTGAGCCGGAATCAGCCGAGAGGACGATACAATTAAGCGGTATCGGCGAGTTGCCGCCGTGCTGGACGCTGATAACCGTTCCCGTAAGCTCGCTGCTCGGCGTTACGGGGCCGTCTATCCGTATCGTTACCTCAGTGCCCGTATCCTCCGTAAGCGTAGAGGGGCCGTAGAAGGGGGTGTAGGCATAAATCGTATCGGAATCCCGGTCGCGGTACTTATTAAGCCATGCGATAATGCCCGCCCGCCCGGTTGCCGCCGTCACCGAAGCGCTCATCGAGGCCCTATCAACAAAGCACGTCTTATCGGGTAAGATGCCGAAGTAGCTTCTGTTGTTGATGGGTGAGGACAGGATCTGGTCGTCCACCATTAGGCCGCTCGGGCCGCCGGTCTTAAGCGAGAAGAAATCGGCGTTAACGCCGGCTATCGCGCCCTTTCTCTTGGCCATCGAACTCAGCCTCTCGCGTGCCGCAACCCTGTCCTTTGCAAGGCCGAGCTTTATTGAGACCGGAGCTGCTTTCGGTACCTTAAGCACGTTGATGTTCATCGGTCCCGCCCCGGTAAAACGGCGATATCGCTCGCAGGTAACTTGATTGGCCGACGAACGCTCGAGCAGATAGTCTTTGTTTAAGAGCGCCCGGTAGATAAGTGCTGCGGCCTCAGCCCTGGTTATCTGCGCGTTCGGCCTGAATGTACCGTCGGAGTAGCCGCTTATCAGATTGTTTTTGGCTGCTGTTTGAACATACCTGTAGCCCCAGTAACCCGATCCGACATCTTCAAATGTTTGAGCGCTTACATTGGATGTCGAGTATCCCTTAACTTTTACCAGGATTTTAGCCAGCTGCACCCTTGTAGCCACTGCATTTGGACGAAATGTATTGTCGGGGAAGCCGTCGACCAGGTCTTGCTCGATGACGGTAGAGATAAATCCGGCCGCCCAGTGGTTGGGCTCGACATCAGAAAACGCGGGCACTTGCGGGCTTTTTGAGTATATAAAAGCCGTGGTTAAAAGCTTGGCCAGCTCGCTTCTGCGCAGATTAGCGGTTGGCTTAAACTTGCCCTCGGCGTTTCCGCTTATAATCCCGTAGTTGGCAAGAGAGAGAATGCTGTTTGCGGCCCAGTAATGCTTACCAACATCGGGGAATGACTTTCTTGAGGCGGCATCGGCCGGCATCAAACCACCAAAGATGCAGGTTATTACTAACGCTGCTAAAAACAACGACGTAAAAATGTTGCTACGTTTCATTCGCACCCCTCATGCAAACTAAATACATAACCGGAATCTTAGCACCGGTTGCCTGCGTCTACAAGCTTAACATACAAACGAGCGGATGGCTAAACCATGCAATATGTTATTGCTCATTTCGTGTTTTTATCATACCATTGAACATCAGTGGCAACGTGGTTACATCCCGCAATATAACATATCTCAATTGAAAATGCGCCGACAGTACGCGATGATTTTTAATCGTCAACGGATATCAGGTTAGGTGGTTAATGGATGTTTTTTCTTAAGCATACCAAAGCATTTTTAGCAGCATCGACAGCCGTCGTTTTACTCGCAGGCCAAACAGCCGCATTAGCGGGAACCATTACCATGAACCATGCAGGGATACCCGCCGCGCACGTAAAAAACAGCGCCGGCATAAGCAAAATCAAACAAATCCTCATTAGGCCCAAGCCCGGCGTAAGTCTAAAAGCAATAGAGGCTATCAATACTCGACTAGGTGGAAAGCGCGTTTCAAAACTGCCGAAACTTGGAGTAATCAAGATAACCCTGGGTAAAAGCGATATCAATAAGGCACTAAGCGCTTATAACGCAAGCGGCCTGGTAGAGTACGCCGAACCCAATTACACGCGAAAAGCCGTCTCATTCACCCCCAACGACCCGCTGTACCCCGATCAATGGGGGCTTACGCAGATCGGTATGCCGTACGCCTGGGAAAAGGTTGCAAGTCCGAACCAGGTAAAGGTCGCCGTGCTCGATACCGGTGTCGACACCGCCCATGAAGACCTCCAGGGCATTTTCGCGATGGACCCGAGCAACCCGGGGCAAATTTTAGGCAAGCATTTTTTCACAGACCCGACAGGCAAGCAGGCAAGCGACAATGATCTGCAAGACAACGCCGGTCACGGCACGCATATCAGCGGCATTATCGCCGGCGTCACCAATAACAGCCTGGGCATAGCCGGTATCTCGGCCGGCGCACGGATCATGCCCGTTAAAGTGCTGGATGATGTGGGGCTTGGCGAGGACGCAAATATAGCGGAAGGCCTGATCTGGGCGGCCGATAACGGGGCGCGGGTTGTCAACATGAGCCTCTCCGGCCCGGCCCAATCCAAAACCCTTGCCGATGCCATAAAGTATGCCCACGATAAGGGCGTTATCGTTGTCGCGGCTACCGGCAACGACGGCGTTGCCGATCCCAATTACCCTGCGGCTTATGACGGTGTTGTCGGTGTTGGGGCAACGGATAGCAAGGATGTTTGGATGCACCAATCCAATTTTGGCCCCTACGTAGACGTCGTGGCCCCGGGGGTATCTATTCTCTCGACATCCCCAAAGACAAAATCCTATGACGGCTCCGCCTACGAGGCGCTTACCGGAACGTCGATGGCAACGGGTTTCGTAAGCGGCCTCGCGGCCCTCATTTTGTCCGAAAACCCCAGCTTGAGCAGCGATCGAGTTGAAGGAATACTGTATGTTACCGCGGACGATTTTGGCACCCCCGGTTGGGACCGCTATTTTGGCCACGGGCGCATCGATGCCAGCCGTGCGGTTGATTTCGGTGACAGTGACAACGTCAAACCAAGCGTGTCGATCGCGTCACCGACGGAGGGCTCCAAAGTTTCAGGCACGAGCAATATTGTTTCGGCAACAGCGGCGGATGCCGACAGCGGCGTTGCCTTTGTCGATTTCTTCGTGAACGGGGAGAGGGTGGGCTCGTCCATGACACCCCCTTATAAGGTCAGCGTCAGCTCCGATAAGTTCCAGGGAAAAAATATAGTGGACGCTGTGGCCTATGATAAGAGCGGCAACTCAAGTTCCTCTGAGGTCACCTGCTACCGCCAGACCTTCTCGGACGTCGCCCCGTCGTACTGGGCGTTCGAGGATATAGAGGCGCTCACCGCAAGCAAAGTCATATCCGGTTATCCGGGTGGCTATTTTAAACCCGGCAACCCCGTCGGCAGGGCAGAGTTTGTAAAGATGCTGATGGAAGGGATGGGCCTCTCCAAGAAAACCTATTACAGCGGCTATTTTAAAGACGTGCCGTCTACATCCTGGGCCTGGCCGTATATCGAGGCCGCCTACGACATGGGCCTGGTCACCGGTTACAGCAAGGATGAATTCGCCCCGGACAAGGAGATCAAAAGGGACGAGGTAACGACCATTCTTATCAAAACCGGCGCCTTCGCCATCGACTACTCGGGCTTACCGTTTGCCGATGTCCTTGTGGATCATTGGGCCTATGCCTACGTAATGTCGGCCCGCAACGCCGGTATAATCAACGGCTATGCCGGCAACGCTTTTAGACCCGAGCACCCCATGAATAGAGCCGAAGCCGCCAAGGTTATCAAGAACTCATTCTTTAATTAAGCTTTCATCTAGGAGCCTGCTGCTGAAAAACGGTAGACCGTAATTGGATACGGCTTACAACCTATCAGCTAATGTACCTGATCTTTTAGATCGAAGTAGCCGCAACCCGATTTTGTCGTGTGTAATTTGTAATGGTCCTTAAGGTAGAGCAAAAGCTCGCGCTCTTTTGCGGAGTTAAGGGGGACATAATAGCCGGCGCCGTGCGAGCGCAGGAACTCAAACGAATCCAGGCTCAAGTTGTTGCTCCGCCAGCCCCGGTGCCCGCTATAGTAAAGAATCGCCGGATTATAGCTGCCGAGTATTACCGGCTCATGCGGTCTCAGGATGCCCTTTAACTCTATCCCAAACTTATACAGCGAACTATCCTGTTTATATAAAGGCGAAACCGCCTGATACGACTGGTAGCCGATAACCCCGGCCAGAATCGCCGCAATCGCCCACGTGGCTTTATACTTCAACAGAAGCCCAAGCGACCTCGCCATGAAAAACGCCGCAATCGGCAACAGGGGCACCAGATAATAATCTATCCTGATAACGGCGGCGATTGTTATCGCATAAAGCAGCATCGCGCCGGCCCACGCGTAAAAGGGTTTAAGCCGGTGCTCTCTGAACCCCACGCGAAACGGAATGAGGCCGATAAGAAGCAGGATTATTCCCACCGGGGTAAGGGCCGCAGGTAAGAACTTTGAGAAGTACCCGGTACCTTCGGGTGAGGCAACCGCCGTGAGCATCTGCGGGATAACGTGTTTTGCGGTTACATTGGACACGAATTTTCCGGTAATAATAGTTGGTTTTGCGTAGTTGTGGTAATCGTAATGCGAGCCAAAATGTGAGACCAGCCAGCTTGAATAGACGAAAAATACCGTCGTCACCCCGAGGATGATCGCGTAATAAATGATAATCCACCAGTTTTTCATGGTACGCCCGCCGAACCTATCCCAAGCAATTGCCAGCACCGGTATAAATAAGAAAATATTGGGGAGCTTGGCGAGAACGGAAAGCGCACCGGCAACAGCGGCAAGGGAGAAGCTTCGCCTATCCTGCTTCTCGCACCACACTGAGAAGTAGAAAAGGGAGGCTATCCCGAAAAAAAGCATCGCTGCCTCAGGTTGCACCGCCCTGCCGTAGAAGACGCCCATCGGCAGGATTGCAAAGATCAGCGCCGCAAGGTTGGCGGTCAACCGGTCTGTATAGCGTTTAACCAGCAGGTAAAGAAAAAGTACCGCGCCGGTAAAAAAGAACACGGGGACGATCCGGGCGAGAACATCGCTTACACCGCCAATTTTAAAGAGGATAGCGATGATAAAGGTGGTTATCTGAAACTCGAGCTGGCCGTAATTCGGCCCCGGCCCATCGTATTCCAGTTGGGGGTGGAGGATGTTGAACTCGTGCTCGGCGAAGTTGCGCGCGATCGAGGCGGTATCCACCTGCCGCCAGCTCGAGAAATCCACCAGAGGTGCGGTAATCCCATAAAGCCTGATCGAGAAGGCGATTATTAAAATCACCAGCAACCACGGATCGATAGGCAGACCCTTACCCGGTTTCTTACTGCTAACGGTGCTATCACTATTACTGGACGTCATGAAGTTTAGCTTAGTCGAGCTTGCCTAAAAAATCTACCGTCAGGGCAACAAAAAAGCGGGAGAAAGTCTCCCGCTTCGAATGTGCTTGCGCGTTCCGCAGTTAGTTAGCTGTAGAACTCGCCCCGACCGTCACACTTACGTCTGTCGAGACGGTAATATCGATCGTTCGCAGTGCGTTGCTCCACTTGACGTACGCGCCTAAATTCTCGACGACAAACCGCAGCGGAATAAACGTGCTTCCATTTTTCAGGCACGGTTTCGCGTCGAGCTTAACCTCGGTGCCGTTTACCAGCGCGGTATCGGAACCGATTGTCAGGGCAGTGTTTCCGCCCGGATAGATAATGTTTATCTTCTTATCTTCGCTCTGCCACATCACATTGGCGCCGAGCGCCTCAAAGAGCTGGCGTACCGGGACCAGCGTGTGGCCTTTGCTGATGAACGCGGGAGGATTGGAATAGAGCAACTGACCGTTGATGTAGATTAAAAGATCGTTGCTGGGGTTGTTTGAGATATTGAACATGCTTTTTGGATAGGCGACGAATTCCTGAACGAACATCTTGCCGTAAGCGCCGCCATCAATGGCACCTATGCCGACATGCGTGTATTTTGGCTCAAGCATGTTATCTTTATGCGAAGGGCTATTCATCAGGCCCTCGAACGCCGCCTCAACCGTAGGGGCGCCCGCAAGGTTCTCGCCCGCGAGCAACCAGCCATCCGGCACGCCTGCGGCGTTAACCCTATCCAGCAACTCACCCGAAATCGGGGAGCTGTGGCTAAAGAAGCTGTGATCTATCATCTCCTGGCCGTACCTTCGTGCCATGAGTTCAAGCTTGGGGTCGATCTCAAGCGCGTTAAGTCCGCTTGATCTTCTCTCTTTGTTCAAGAGGTTGAGCATATACTGTTCGTCTGCGTTAAGTGTTATTGCGTAAGCTGGTAGGATTAAAATAAAGAGTGTGATCAGGGCTAGGGCGATGAGGACGATAGAGCGTGTCCTAAATCCCATTACAACCATCCTTTCGTGCAGGGCTCACTGCTATTGGCCTTTAGTCTCTTATTAGTATGGATTTGTTAAGCAGCATCCCTATCACGAATTAACGAGTGAAAGTTTGGCGCCCGGCATGTTCGTAGGCATGCTTTAACAGGCGGTCAAACAATTGCTTTAGAAATATATCGACAAGCAGCAAGTTTACTTTAGGGGAGTATGCGGCAGGCAACATAAAGCACAGTATATATGTCATTCTGAGGCGATAGCCGAAGAATCTCGGGTGTTTTATTCTGGATTCCGGCTCCCGGATTCCGGCTTCTATTGTATAATGGTTGAGTCTCTGTTAGGTTCTAATCGAAACAATCAACCGGGTTAAAGAGCGATGAAAAAGGTACTGATCTCAGGCTATTACGGATTTGGAAATACCGGCGACGAAGCAATCCTCTCGGCGATGATTACCTCGCTGCGCTCTGAGATCCCCAATGTCGACATCACCGTTTCATCCTTCCATCCACATGAGACCGAGGCCGGATACGGCGTCAAAGCAATCCCACGATCGATCAAGGATATCCGGCGAACATTAAGGAAAAGCGACCTCTTTATAAGCGGCGGCGGAGGGCTCCTGCAGGATGTGACGAGCGGGCGCAGTCTCGCGTATTATTGCCTGCTTTTAATACTGGCAAGGGTCGAGCGTGTTCCCGTGATGATATACGGGCAGGGGATAGGCCCGATTAAGAGATTCTTCAGCAAATTCTTGGTGAAACTCGCGATTTCGGGGTGTAATGTAATCGCCGTGCGGGACGAGGGGTCAAAGAGGGTTCTCGAAAAGATAGGCGTGCGGCGTGAAATAGTTGTTACGGCCGACCCCGCGTTGCTGCTAAAGCCGGTGCGGGTTTCCAGGCTTGCCGGTGTTAAGCGACCGGCGATTGGTTTTGCGCTGAGGGCGTGGCCGGGGATCGACTTTACGCGTATCGCGAAGGCCGCCGATGAAGTTGCCGACAGGTTTGATGCGAGCGTGGTCTTGATCCCGTTTCACGGCAGCCGTGATAGATCGGTCGCGGAGCAGGTTGCCGGCAGGATGGTGCGGAAGGCTCTGGTAATCGATGATGTCGAGTTACCGTCAGAAACCCTTGGTGTGATCGGGGAGCTGGATGCTCTGGTCGGGATGAGGCTTCACTCGACCATTTTTGCGGCCGTACAGGGGGTTCCTTTTGTTCCGGTTGCGTATGATCCCAAGGTTGAGGAGTTTGCTTCCTCGGTTGGTGCGTTGCAGCCGATTGCATGTAAGGATATTACGTCTGATACGCTTATTCCCAGGATTGAAAAATTGCTCGGGCTCAACGGCGGTTTTGCGTATTCGGTTGAGGGCTTGCGGATGCGGGCAAGACATAACGCTGTTCTTGCAAAGCACCTGCTTAAAGAGCGGCGTATTCTTGGAATACGATTTGATGCGCTTGAGATGGATGAAGCTGCTGCGATTATTGAAGGTTACATAGCAGAGAAAAAGCCTCATCTTGTGGTTACCTTAAATGCCGAGATGATGGTCACGGCCGGAAACGATGAGGGGTTCAGGTCGGTTTTGAAAAAGGCCGATCTTCTCGTCCCCGATAGCATAGGCATCGTGTGGGCGGGACGACTGAGGGCAAGGGTGCCCGGCATAGATATGGTCGATGAGCTGGCCAAGAGGGCGGCTTTGAGGGGCCACAGGGTTTTTATGATAGGTGCAAAGCAAGACGTCGTTGAGGAGGCTGCGGCCGAGTTACAACGGCGCTACCCGGGCTTAAAAATCGTCGGCGCCCGCTGCGGATATTTCTCGAAAAGGGAAGAGAAGCAGGTCGTCGACGAGATCAGGCAAGCGAGCCCGGATATACTCTTTGTCGGGTTGGGGATGGGCAAACAGGAAAAATGGATCGCCAAACACTTGTATTATTTGAACGTGCCCGTATGCCTTGGGGTAGGAGGAAGTTTTGACGTTATCGCCGGCAAGGTAAAACAGGCGCCGGTATGGATCAGGCAGGCGGGGTTGGAGTGGTTGTATCGCTTATTGCAGCAGCCGACTCGGCTGAAAAGAATGCTGGCCTTACCGAAATTCGTCTTCATGGTGATACGCGAGCGCCGCCTGTACTAGTCATATTGCCTTACGTAAAAATCTACTCGAATGGGCTTAGACATCTTTCATATTTGCTGCTACACTTGCGCAAACAGCCCAACATCATACAAGGATAAGAGATATACTTTGAGCAGGGGAAAGTCTCTGGCCATCTCGGCCGTTACAGTAACTATAGCAACCTTTTTGGGCCGGATATTTGGTTTTGTCAGAGAGATGGTTATCGCCAATAAGTTTGGCGCGACCGCCAAGACCGATGCTTTCCTGGTAGCTTTTACTATCCCCAATATTATCTACAGCCTGGTAGTCATGGGTGCGCTTAGCGCGTCGTTTATCCCGGTCTTTACGGGCCTTCTTGCGAATGAAAAAGAGAAGGATGCCTGGCGTTTGGCATACACGATCTTTAACCTGCTCCTGATTATTTTTGGTGTAATAACGGTTCTTCTTATTCTGCTGGCCCCGAAGGTCATATTTCTTTTAGTGCCCGGTTTCGATACGCCGGGCCAATCTGAATTAGCGGCAAACTTGCTCAGGATGATGGCCCCCGCCTTGGTTTTTATGGGCATCTCGGGCCTCATGGCGGGAATCCTCAACTCGTACAACCACTTTGCGGCACCGAGCCTGGTCGCCCTGGTCCAAAACGTCGTAATGGTCGGGTCGATACTGGTTTTTGCCAGCAGGATGGGTATCTACGGTACGGCGGTCGGCCTTCTCTTGGGTTCTATCGGGCAGGTGGTAATACAGCTTCCTTTTGTTATCAAGAGAGGCCTTGCTTTTCGACCCACGCTCAGCTTAAAACATGAGGATCTGGCCACGGTTGGAAAACTCTTTGTGCCGGTACTGATAGGTCTTGGGGCGAGTCAATCAAATACGATAATCGACAAGTGGATGGCGTCATTCTTGAGCGTTGGCAGTATCACCTACCTCAATGACGCTTTCAAAGTCGGCAGCCTGCCGTTGAATACGCTGGTCGCTGCGATAGCTATAGTGCTGTTTCCGATGTTATCGAGACACGCCGCAAGGGATGATGTGGATTCGCTAAAAAACACGGTCTCGCTTGGCATCAGGATGATAGCGCTCGTAGCGATCCCGTCCACCGTGAGCCTCTTTGTTTTAAGCTTTCCGATAATCAAGCTGCTGTTCCAGCACGGGGCGTTCGGACCCGACGCAACACGCGCAACGGCGCCGGCGCTTGCGGCTTACTCCTTCGGCCTTTTCGCTATGGGGCTCAACATGCTGATCGTAAGAGCTTTTTATGCGTTGAAAGACGGTATAACGCCCATGAAGGCATCCATAGCCTTCATGTTTATGCTTGTAGGGCTCGATCTTGTGTTTATGCGGTTCATGGCGCACGTAGGTCTTGCCGTCGGGTATGCGCTCGCGGTGAGCTTGATGGTACTGATACTTCTTCGGGGACTGCGCAAGCGCTTAGGTGGTATAAACGGGCTGCAGATAGCCAGGTCGCTCTCGAAGATACTGGTAGCGGCATTGGCAATGGGGGTTGCAACATGGGCCGCCTCCGGATATCTCACGGGTCTGCCGGGCTCGGGCTCTAAACTGCACGAGCTCACTATTGTCGGGGCGTCTCTCGGCGTCGGGGCGGCCGTCTACACCGCGCTTCTTGTGCTCTTGAAGGCGGACGAGGTGATGCTGGTCTGGCAGGTTGTGCGCTCCAAGCTCTCCCGTAACGGGCTTGCACCCGACGGTATTGTCAGGTAAAGCGGCTCTCAGGGTTAAACTAATCAAGTATTCTATGTTAATATAAGGAATTGTGATTTGGTGGTACGGTAGTTATGGTAGCGCTAAACCGGCGACGGGTCGAGAAGGGACTTAGACGGACATAATAGAGCAGGTAAGGCAGAACTTAAAGGACGCTCTACGATACATAAACGACAGGATTACCGGTACCGTGGACGTCGGGATAATCCTTGGCTCCGGGCTAGGAAGTCTGGTCGATGCTGTTGAAAATCCCAAGGTGTTTCCATATAAAGAAATACCTCATTTTCCCAAGTCGACTACGGAGGGCCACCCCGGCAATCTGGTAATCGGCAAGTTGGCGGGAAAACGGGTTGCTATCATGCAGGGGCGTTTTCATTACTACGAAGGCTATACCTCTTCGGGAGTCGCTTTTCCAATCAGGGTTCTAAAGGGGTTGGGTGCACATGCCGTTATCATCACCTGTGCCGCAGGCGGTTTAAGGACCGATCTTAAAGCAGGCGACATTATGGCGATAACCGATTACGTGAATTTAATGGGCGCAAACCCGCTCATCGGGCCAAACGACGAGCAGTTCGGGCCGAGATTCGTCGATATGTCGGAAGCTTTTGATAAGGGGCTTCTCGCCACTGTCGAGGACGCTGCGCGGCAGGAAGGCGTTGATTTAAAGGAGGGCGTTTACGTCGCGGTGCTGGGCCCGAGCTATGAAACACCGGCTGAGATAACGTTTATGAGAACCATCGGTGATGCCGTGGGTATGTCCATGGTGCCCGAGGTTATTGCGGCGCGGCATTTGGGGATGAAGGTACTTGGAATGGCCGCTATCACCAATACGCCGCAGGCAGAGCGCAAGCTAAGTCATGAGGAAGTTCTAATTGAAGCGCAGAGATGCTCGGAGAAGTTGATAAAACTCATACTCAGGGTTTTGGAAGGTGTATAGAATATGATTTAAGAATATGATTTAAGCAGATCATCTAAGAAGATGTAAGGAGTCGTCTTCTTAGATGACAGGAAGTTTAAAAATAGATTCAAGAGGGAGCGAATAGTGATGAAGTATGACGTAAAAGATCTCGGCCTCGCCGAAGCCGGAAAGAAAAGAATTGAATGGGCCGACAAAGATATGCCGGTTTTGCGGCTGATACGCGAGCGTTTTGAGCGCGACAAACCGCTTAAAGGCATAAGGGTATCGGCGTGCCTCCACGTTACCTCAGAGACGGCCAACCTTATGAGGACGTTAAAGGCCGGTGGCGCCGACGTAGTTCTTTGTGCGTCAAATCCGCTCAGCACGCAGGATGAGGTTGCCGCGTCGCTCGTAAAGGACTATGAAATACCGGTGTTTGCCATAAAGGGCGAGGATGATGCGACCTACTATAGGCATATTAACGATGCCCTCGATCATCATCCGCAAATGACAATGGACGACGGCGCCGATCTTGTATCGGTACTTCACACCGAGCGCCCCGATCAGGTAAAAGATATCATAGGGGGAACCGAGGAGACCACAACCGGCGTAATCAGGCTTAAAAGTATGGCCGAGCAGAGCGTGCTTAAGTACCCGATTGTCGCTGTAAACGATGCGCTAACAAAGCACTTTTTCGATAACCGCTACGGCACCGGGCAGAGCACGGTCGACGGCATTCTGCGTGCGACCAATGTTTTGCTTGCCGGTAAGACCTTTGTTGTTTCCGGTTATGGGTGGTGCGGCAGGGGACTCGCCATGCGCGCGAACGGTATGGGGGCTAATGTGGTTATCATCGAGGTCGACCCGCTGAAGGCGCTCGAGGCTGTTATGGACGGTTACCGGGTAATGACCTCGGTTGAAGCGGCTATGATCGCCGATATCTGGGTTACGGCGACCGGCGACCTGCACGTGATAGATGAGCGGCACTTTAAAGTTATGAAGGACGGCGCTATTATCGCCAACAGCGGTCACTTTAATGTTGAGATAAACATACCGGCCCTCGAGGCCATGTCCGAGCCCCGCAGGGAAGTACGCCCGTTTGTGGATGAATTCCTGACAAATGACGGTAGGCGTATTTACTTACTTGCCGACGGCAGGCTGGTAAACCTTGCCGCCGCCGAGGGCCATCCGGCAAGCGTTATGGATATGAGCTTTGCAAATCAGGCGCTCTCGGCCGAGTATATGCTTGCTACGGGCAAGAAGTTAGAGGATACCGTCTATCCGGTTCCGGCCGATATCGATGCCGATATCGCCAAGCTGAAGCTCGCGTCGATGGGTATCAAGATAGACAAACTCACCGAGGAGCAGGATAAATACCTGCATTCATGGGAGATGGGCACGTAATTCATGTGAGTTTTTTCATTAAGGGGAGGAAGATGAAGACTGTTGCTTGGGCCGGCTGCGAAGAAGGAAGGACCGTAGGTTGGAGAAACTGCAAGGTAGTCCTGCTCGATCAGAACGCTTTGCCTCATAAAGAGGTGTTTATCGAGACATCGGATTATCTGCGGGTAGCCGAGGCCATCAAGACGCTGAGCGTAAGAGGAGCGCCGGCGATCGGGGTAGCCGCGGCATACGGCCTAGCCCTTGCAGGCTTGCAATCCAACGCCAAGGGCACACCGGAGTTTCTGCAGGAGATCGATCATGCAGCGGGCGTGCTGGGTTCCACCAGGCCGACCGCGATAAACTTGTTCTGGGCGCTCGATCGCATGAAAAAGACGGCGCACGGCAACTCACATCTTGCGGTAAGCAGGATGAAGAGGATTCTCAAAGAAGAGGCCGACGATATCGCCGATGAGGAACTTAAGATGAGCAGGCGTATGGGCCAGTTCGGCGCTGATCTATTGAAGAGCGGTGACACCGTCCTCACGCATTGAAACGCAGGGGCGCTTGCTACCGTAGGATACGGTACCGCGCTTGCAGGAATCTATGTCGCCCACAAGCAAGGCAAGAAAGTCCACGTCTATGTGGGTGAGACCAGGCCGCTGATGCAAGGGGCCAGGCTTACTACCTGGGAATTAGCAAAGGACAACATACCGGTCACCCTCATCTGCGACAACATGGTCGGTTACTTCATGGCCCTTGGAAAAATTGATAAAGTAATCGTTGGCGCCGACAGGATAACGGCGAACGGAGATTTTGCCAACAAGATAGGCACATATACGATTGCGGTTCTTGCAAAGGCGCATAAGATTCCGTTCTACGTCGCCGCACCTACCTCAACAATCGACATGTCGCTTAGCGACGGAAGCAAAATCCCGATTGAGGAGAGGGCGCCGGAAGAGATAACAAAGTTCGGTGGTGTAACAATTGCGGCAAGCGGCATTAACGTCGCGAACCCGGCATTTGATGTTACCCCTAATGAGCTGATAACAGGTATAATCACCGATAGAGGAGTGTTGAAGCCCCCTTACGGTGAGGCTATCGCAAAACTATTTGATAGGCGGGAAGTTGAATCGCGGAACTAATCACTATAATCCTATCAATTCTGATACTTATATCGATCGGGTTTATAAGTAAAAGGGTGGGCCTTCTTGAGAAGGCCCACACCTTAATCTTAAACAATATCATCATCTACCTGACGATGCCGGCGCTCATCTTTCGCGCCGTTTTTGAGTCCAGGATATCGTTATCCCTTTTAAAGATACCCCTGGTAGCGTTGGCGATTGCGGCGTTAAGCATGGGTGTGGCATATATTGTCGGGCGCTTTTTGCATTTAAAACGCCCCACGTTCGGGGCGTTCCTTCTTGTTGCGGCAATAGGCAATACCGGCTACCTTGGTTATCCGCTTACCCTGCAGCTTTTTGGCATCGGGAACCTCGTCAAAGCCGTGTTCTACGATCTCTCCGGTACGGTTGTCTTCACCTTCACCATCGGATTGCTGGTCGCCCAACGGTACGGGCAGGGGAACGGTAAGGTAAACATAATAAAAGAGGTGTTCACATTTCCGCCGCTCATCGGTCTTCTTGTGGCGCTTGTTGTAAAGGGCCTTGGTATAGGGTTGCCCAACTTTTTGACGGACACGATTGGATTTTTAGCCGGGGCGACGATTCCGCTGGTAATGCTGACCATAGGGCTTTCGCTCGAGCTGACCGAAGTAAGAACCTATGCGCTCGCAATTGCAGTGGTCGTGCTGATAAAGCTGGTGGTGGCCCCGATTGTTGCGATGCTCGGTGGCAATATATTAGGGATGTCCGGCTCGGATTTGGGGATAATGGTTCTCGAAGCCTCGATGCCGAGCTTCCTGCTGTCGCTGGTCGTAGGGTTACGTTACGGTTTGGATACCGATTTTTTACCGGCAGCTATCGTCGTCACAACCATGCTCAGCATGATTACCATCCCGGTATGGCAATATCTCTTAAAAGCCATTTCTTAAAGTTAAGTGCTCTCGCTTTCGTATCCCCGGCCCCTTGGCCCTAAAAAGAAGGTTTCCGCTTAGCTGACCTGGTCTTTGACCCCACACTCGCCTGCCGGGGGCTTCGCAGCCCCTTTTGGACCACTGGAACCCCTCTCGTCCTCTGGAACGGCAGGACTTACTCCTAAGACGCACCATGCTCGGCATTCGCATTTAGCCGAAAAAACCAAATGTGGATACTTTACGTGGATCCTTTCGCCTGCGTCTAGCTTGGACTACCCGGCTTTGCGGGATACGCAAAGCCGGGGCAACCACAGACCTAAGCGGAAACCTATAACGTATTGTACAGGCATTTTTAGTTGCTAACAACAGAGGAGGTATTTTATCCGCCCGCGAAAGGCGTCCGGGCGACGGTTAGCACAAATACCTCCTCGGCCCCCGCCTGCAGCAATACGCGTGCGCACTCGCTAACGGTACTGCCCGTAGTGTATACATCATCGATTAACAACACCTTTCCGTATATTGGGCTTTTTACCGCGAAGGCGCCTTTGATATTACGCGGGCGGTCGGCGAGCCCGAGTTTGTTTTGCTCGGGGGTGGTATGGGTTTTAATTAAACAATTGGAGAGCGGTTTATTGAGTGATACCGAGAGTTCTTGAGCGATGAGCCGTGATTGGTTGTACCCGCGCTTGGCTTCCTTGTACCTACTCAGCGGAACACATGCTATTACATCAATATCATGAATAATATCATCGATGAAATCACCTGCGACACCCAAGATAAAGCGGGCCAGGTGGGGGGAAAGGCGCTTGCCGTTTTTATATTTTAACTGATGAACGGCTTCCTTTAGCGACCCCGCATATATCCCGGCCGAGCGGGCGCGGGAAAAGTGAAGCGTTTTATGCGCGCACTCCCTGCAGCTGCCCACCTCTCTCTGGCATGGCTTACCGCATTTTAAGCAGATACTCCCGTCTATCTTGGGAAAACTGTCCATACAGCGGTCACATAGGGTTTGTTTTGATTGGCGGCCGCAAACCTTACACGTCGGTGGGAATACCAGATCAAGAAGCCCTCTAAATAGCCCGACCATTGCCCCTCCTTTAATAGCTCTCAGCTAAAACCTTCAGCTTTTACAGTGCTTTATCTAAGCTTAGACCCTTTTGCTTCTCAACAAAGAGACTGCACCCAAGATTCTTCAGTCGCTGTCGCTCCTTCAGAATGACATCTAGCGGGCCCT
>Ga0210054_1000737_pt1 | contig 29484 bp, 23 predicted proteins | sample CryGeymeta201516_FD_185470 | JGI IMG/M metagenome (GOLD analysis project Ga0210054, IMG submission 185470) | Groundwater microbial communities from Crystal Geyser aquifers in Utah, USA - Crystal Geyser metaG 2015-16 (SPAdes) (version 2) | ecosystem: Environmental > Aquatic > Deep subsurface >... | reverse complement strand
TCATGCGCGGGAACATCTCGAAAACGTGTTCGAGATTGTCTTTGAACTTGGGGCGGCTGCGGCGGTTGGTGGCGCCCATTTCCAGATTTTCGACCACCGTCATATCAGTGAACAACTGGCGACCTTCAGGGACCAGCACCAGTCCCATCTCGGCCTTGGTGTGCGCGGGAACGCGGCTGAGGTCTTTGCCTTCGAACAAGATTGATCCACTCCACGGACGGAGCAGACCCATCACCGTGCGCAGCAGTGTGGTCTTGCCAGCGCCATTTGCGCCGACCAGACAGGTCAGTTTGTTTTCCTCCAGGGTGAGGCCGGCGCCCCAGAGAATTTGCACTTCTCCGTAACCGGAGGTCACATCGCGTATTTCGAGGATAGCCATGGCTCACTCTTCCTTCATCAGCCGCTCGGCCAGTTTCGGGTCGCCCAGGTAGGCCTCGATCACGCGTGTATCGGCGGCGACCTGCTGCGGCGTACCCTCGGCGATTTGCTGGCCGTAATCGAGCACGATGATGCGGTCGGAGATGTTCATCACCGCTTTCATCACATGCTCGATCATGATGATGGTCACACCCTGATCGCGGATCTTACGGACAATGGCGATCATTCCGTCAATTTCCGAGGAGTTCAGCCCGGCCAGCACTTCATCCAGCAGCAGGAGATAAGGGCGGGAAGCCAGGGCGCGTGCCATTTCCAGCCGTTTCTTTTGCGCCACGTTCAGGCTGCTGGCCAGTTGCTCGGCCCGTTCGGCCAACCCGATGAATTCGAGCACTTCGTCGGCGATCTGCACGGCGCGGCCAAGCTTTTGGTTCTCGCGTCCGAAACAGGCCCCCGCCGTGACGTTCTCGCGCACGGTGAGTCCATTCAGTGGGCGAACGATTTGGTGGGTGCGCGCCAGTCCCATACGGGACAGGTGGTAGGGCTTGTGTCCGGTAATATCCTTGCCTCTAAAGTGGACGCGGCCTTCTTCGGGCGAGTATATGCCATTGATGACGTTGAATAACGTCGTTTTGCCGGCGCCGTTGGGGCCGATCAGACCGAGGATCTGGCCTTCCGGCAAGTCAAAGGTGACTTTTGTGAGGGCTTGCAGCCCGCCAAATCGTTTGGTGATACCTTCTACGTTCAAGATTGCGCTCATGGCAGCACCTTCCGCAGTCGGGGGAGGCGATTACGCAGCCAACCCACTGCGCCCGCCGGAATGAAGAGCACGATAAGCAAGAGCAGTGCACCGGCCACCGAGAGTTGAATGTTCTTGAATACCGGGTTGGTCAGCAGGAAGCCGCGCAGGCGCTGGTAGCCCACCGCGCCAAGCACCGGGCCAAGCACCGTACCCTGTCCACCCAGCATGACCATCACCAGGTTTTCGATGGAGAAATGCAGGCGGAAGGCATCCCCCGGCTCGACGTTGCCGTTCTTGAAAAAGAACAACACCCCCACCATGCCCGGCAGGATAGCGGAGAGGACATAGGCCCAGGTCTTGGCGTTGGGGGTGACCACGCCCATGACCTCGGCGGTGTCTTCATCTTCACGGATGGCCATCAGACTCAGGCCAAACTTGCTTTGCTTAATGAAGAAACTTACCAGCACGACGAGGATTGCCAGCGCGAAAATGGTGTAATAGGTGAGCCAGAGAGCCTGTGCTGCGCCGCCATAGGCTTTATAAACCTGGAATTTCAACTCGATGCCGGTTGGCCCACCAAACGGAGCGAAGTTGTTGACGAAAGCGCGCATAGCCTCGTTGATGCCAATGGTCGCCAGGGCAAAATAAGCGCCGCGCAGGCGCAAAATGGCCTTGCCAAGCAGGAAAGCCAGCAGGGCGGCTGCGGCGCCGCCGGCCAGGGTGGCGATCCAGAGCGATACGTTGTACCGTTCGATCAGGAACATTCCAATATAACCGCCCAGGCCGTAAAAGACAATGTGACCAAAACTGACGTAGCCGGTATATCCCAGCAGGATGTTCAGGCTGGAAGCGAAAACGACCGAAAGCAAAACAGTGAAAATAACCTCGCGAGCTGCCGCGTTCTGCCCCAGAATTGGCCAGATGCCCAGGAGGGCGATTAGCAGCAGCGTGAACCAAAGCCCGGGATTTAGCCAGTTTTTCATTTCTTTACTCCGAACAGGCCGCTGGGACGAACCAGCAGAATGAGGACGAAGAGCAGGAACTCAAGCACCGGCACCCAGGTATTGGGCAGGAAAATGGGAATGATGCTTTCCAGCATCCCGAGGATCAGACCGCCAGCCAGGGCGCCGAGCGGATTACCCAGCCCGCCGAGCACGACGATGACGAAGGATTTGAGTTCATACACGCCGCCGGAGAGGATGGTAAAGGGGAAAAATGTGGCGATCAACCCGCCGGCGATAGCAGCCAGCATGGTACCCAAACCAAAACTGAGGGCCAGAATTTGCGCCGAGGGGATGCCCATCAATTCCGCCGCGGCGCGGTTGTTGGCAACTGCGCGCACATATTTCCCGAGCCGGGTGCGGTAGAGAAACAGGTACAGCGCGCTGGTAACCAGCACTGCAGCCAGCGCGGCGACCAGGCGAGCATTGAGCAATGTCACCGGGCCGAGGGTCAGGTTGCCCAGGGAGTAATTCACATTTCTTGGTGAAGTGCTGAAGATGGCGGTGCCCAGGCCAATGACGATCATGTTGACAGAGAAAGTGGCCAGCAGGGTTGAAAGATGCGACGCGTTGACCACCCGATGGATGGCAATGCTATAAATAATCACTCCCAGCAACAGGCCAAGGATCGCAACCAGGATCAAAGCCAGATAGGGGTTCAACCCCAGGCTGGTAAAGAGCAGATAGATGCCGAACATTCCAAGTGCAATGACCGAACCGTGCGCCAGGTTAATCACGCTCATCACACCCCAAATGAGTGTCATACCCATCGCGGCGAGGCCGTAAATAACCCCGATCAGGACGCCGTCCACCAGGGAGGTAATCAGGCCGCTATTCCCCATGGTTTATTCCTTTCATCAGCGAATTATGGTTGCGCCTTCGGCAACCATTATAAAAATTCCCTGCAGGTGGCAACGCACCTGCAGGGATGGAGCGATGGAAATTTATCGAAGGGGGAACAGGGCGGGAGCGGTCGCGCCAGCGGTCGGCCAGACAACCTGTTTGACCAGCGCACCTGCGGCGTCCTTCTGCCATTGGATATAGACCATGTCATGGCCGATTTGCAGGCCATGCGCTTCGGCGGAGGTATCGAACTTGATACGGCCATAGAAGGTCATCATGTCCATTCCATCCAAAGCGGCCTTGATGGCGGCCGTATCCAGCGAGCCGGCAGTCTCGATCGCCTTTTGCAGGATCAAGCCAGCGACGTAGCCGCCTGCTGAATGGTAGGAAGGATCCTCGCCGAAAGCGGCCGTGTAGGCGTCCACCAATTCGACGCCGGTCGGGCCGAAGTCCGGGGTGAAGGCAGCCAGGGGTTCCCACTGGCTGGGGCCGATCACGCCCAAGGCGGCATCGCCGAGTTCAGCAAAAGACGGTTCAGGCGGGGCGACCAGCAGGGCCAGGTATTTGACAGCCACCTGCTTGTCGAACAACTGCTTGGCAAAGGTGCTGCCATCCTGGAAGTGACCGCCGCCCATGATCGACTCGGGTTGGGCTTCGGCGATCTTGTTGAGCAGAGGACCGAAGTCGGTCGTGCCGGTGTCATAACCTTCGTACAGCACGATCTCATAGCCCTTACCCTCGGCATAGACCTTCAGCGCCTCGACGACGCTGACGGAGAACTTCTCGTTCTCATAGACGATGGCGATCTTTTTGATGTTGGGGTCCAGGCTGGCCAGTTGGTCCAGCGCGCCGGTCAGGTAGTGGCTGGCGGGGGTGTAGGACTGATAAACCAGGGCGTAACCCTTCTTGTAGGTCGCGTCGGAGGCCGCGCCGGTGGTGATCATCACCTTGCCATACTGCTCGGCGATGACAGCGGCGGCATCAGCCAGGCCGCTGGAGTAGGGGCTGATCAGGAAATCGGCTTTGTCCTCGGTAGCCAATTTGGTGTACAGTTCCTGGACGCGGTCCTTGTTGGATTCGTCGTCGTAGAACTTGGACTCAAACTTGACCACGCTGCCATCAGCAAGTGGGATGCCGCCCGCGGCATTGACCTGGTCCATCCACAGTTTCAGTCCGTCGTTCTGGCGGGTGGATTCGACGTTCAATTTACCGGTCAGCGAGGCGGTAAAGCCAATGACGGCGGTCTTTTCTACGGGCGGGGGTGGCTGCGTGGGCGCTTCAGTGGCCACGGGCGCTTCGGTGGGGGCTTCGGTGACTACAGCCGTGGGGGTCGGTGTTGCGGCTGGTGTGCAGGCCGAGAGCAACAGGCCAGCAAGCACCAGCAAAGTACCCAGAGCGAACAGTGTGCGTTTCATGAATTTCTCCTCCTGAGGATTTTGGGAAAGTAAGAGATAGATGGATGGTGCGCAAATTGTGATATTTGGTCAAGTCACCTCCTCGTTGAAAATATTGGTAGACGACAACGGTCTACCTTTGCTTATATTCTACACCATAATATCAGCATTGAAAAGTTAGTCAGGGGTATAGCGCAAAAGTGTTGGTGGGATTAGGTCAAGTGGGTAGGCTGGCTTGCCAAGCCGCTTGAAAACGACCGCTATGTAGCTCGCTCAATGCGGCGAACATGGCTTGGGCATGTTGCCGTTCCCAACCGCGCCCTTGTCGTTTCATGCGATGATGGGCAACCGTGTTGACGCCGCTTTCCACGGTTCCGCTGCCAATTGGATAACCTTCTTGTCGGAAACGAGCATAATCCATTTTTGATTTGCGGGTTTCGAAATATGCAGGCGAGTTTCGAATATCGTCCAAGCAGGTAATTTGATTCCAATCCAGAGCGTACAATGCGGTCACAACGTCTTCAACGCGTCCATGCCATAAGAGGTCGGTTTGCTTTTCAGCCCATTGTTGCGCTTGCCGCGTCCCTTCGCCAAAGGCGGCTTTGGAGACGTTTCCCAAACGTTCTTTAGAATGAGCCCAATCAATGGATTGAACGGCTTGCGGGTAATTCGTGGTGGTGATACGGTCAATCCAGACTGCGCCGTCATTAGCCGAACCCAGCCGCAAACAATCCTCCACCTGTCGCCGCGTTCCTTCCAAATATTGATGCTGCCCCATTTGATCCGCATTCCATAGCCCGACTTGGTAACTATGGCGCACAAGGGTGACGCGTGGGTCGGGGGCGGCTTCCTGACGACTGGGCTTCCCTGTTTTCACCTTGACTTCTGAAATTACGCTCATTTTGAACTCTTTCCAGCCTTCGGCGCGTAATAAAACCATGCCGCCATCGGTGGAAATGTTGGCTTGACCCGCAATCGGCGCAGTGACAGTCACTACTTGTTGTGCTGGTTGCGGCAACTCAATGTCATACACCTTCTCGGCTTCAGTGACGCGCTTCTCTTCAACCGCTTGTCCAAACCCTTCGGTCACGCGCCGCAGACTATCGCCTGACATGCTTCCGCCAGTCGCATCGCTGTATGCTTCCGCCGCCTTGTCAAACGACTTCGTTTGTAAACCTTGCCGTGTTGCGACGCGCGCCGCTCCTTCGCTCCAATGGTCAGCCCGCAGTCGCAACTTCTTATCCAGGGGGAAAAATCGTTTCCCCTTTACAATCCGGGCAAACGTAATAAGCGCGCTCCAAGGTGCTGTCGCCCTCCAAGCCATGCAGACTCCACGGGCGATAGTCTACAAACTCCATATCTTGCCCGCATTTTTGGCATTTTGGCGCTTCCATCTGAAAACCAACGTCGCGCCCATTGACGAGAATCTCCAGCCCAACCCCCATCAATTTCCGGCGGTGTTTGCGTGCTTCTTCTTCAATCTCTCCAAAACTGGCATTCGGGTTTGCGTCATACCAGTCTTCAAGCCGGGTGTACGCTTTCTTGGCTTTTTCTAAAAATGCCGCTTCGCGGCGGGTGCGAGACAAAGTGAGCGTCATAACGCCTCTCTTTTCAGTGGTTTTTTCCCAGTGTACCCGAACTCTCTTTTTTCTACCAACACTTTTGCGCTATACCCGGTTCGCGCTTGAGCAGGTTGATAGTCGTCGCGGCGGGGTATACTGTCAGGATGCGGGCGTGGCGCGGGTTCGTGGGGTTGGCGGGGGCGTGTCCCTTTTTGATGCGCTTTTCCTGGCGGACGAATTCGAGCGCATCCCACAGGACGGTGATTCCGAGGATGCCGGTGAACGCAGAAATGATCCGTGAATCAGTGACCAGTGACCAGGTTTCCAGGCCGAGGCCGAGGGCAAGGGCGATGAGGATAGGCGGCCAGAGAATCGGCGCGGCGGCTTCCACTTTGCGGACGGTGACGTGTCCGAGCCAGATGCCGAGGAAGGCGGCGAGGGCTGAGGCGAGGCCGAGGGGGTTGAGGGTCATGGGAATTCACCGAAAGCAGGCGGGCAGATACTTGTGTACGTGTTTACCTGTCTACCTTATACTCGTGCACCATATCAACGACGGCCTTTACATTCTCAACAAGCGTATGCTGCAAAATACCATGACCGAGGTTGAAGATGTGACCGGGGCGACCGTCGGCGCGTCGCAGGATATCGTGGACGCGTTTCTTGAGTTCGGGGAGCGGGGCGAAAAGGGCGGCGGGGTCGAGGTTGCCCTGAACAGCGACGTCGTGCCCGAGGATGTCCCAGCCGTCATCGAGCGGGATGCGCCAGTCGAGGCCGAGCACGGTCCCGCCTGCGGCTTTCATCGCCGGTAAAAGGGTCGCAGCACTCGTCCCGAAGTGGATGACCGGTACCTCTTCCGCCTGCGAGGCTTGCAGAATGCGGCGTGAGTACGGCTGGACAAAGTCCACGTAATCCTGTGGGCTGAGCGCGCCGACCCACGAGTCGAAGACCTGCACGGCCTGCGCCCCGGCGCGGATCTGCGCCACGAGGTAGTCCATCAGCACGGCGGACAATTTGTCCATCAGCGCGTGCCAGGTTGCGGGGGCGGAATACATCATCGTCTTTGTCTTGAGAAACTCGCGCGAGGAGCCGCCTTCCACGATGTACGAGGCGACCGTGAACGGCGCGCCGCAAAAGCCGATCAGCGGCGTATTGCCAAGTTCACCGCGCAAAATCCGGATGGCGTCCATCACGTAGCCCAGATCGGTTTGCGGGTCAACGGGGCGCAGGGCCTTCACGTCGTACATCGTACGGACGGGGTTCTGCAAAACGGGGCCTTCGCCCTTGGCAAATTCCAGCCCCACGCCGAGCGGAATGGCGGGCAGGAGGATATCGGCAAACAGGATGGCGGCGTCCACGCCCAGGGCGCGCACGGGCTGAAGGGTCACTTCGGCGGCGAGTTCGGGCTGCTGACAGATTTCGAGCAGAGTGTATTTCTCGCGGAGGGCGCGGTACTCGGCCATGTAGCGTCCCGCCTGGCGCATGAACCAGACGGGGGTTACGTCTGTGGGTTGGCGCTGGCAGGCGGAGAGGAAGCGGGATGCAGTCATTGGCGGTTAGTCTCCAGTGTTGTGTTCAGTGTTCAGTGATCAGTGATTAGTAACCAGTTCAGGCAGCCTGAACCACCAACACACATGCCGGGTCGCTCTCCAGGTAATCGCCTGTCACGCCGTATGCCCGTCCGCGCTGACCGCCGCACACCTCGCGGTATTCGCAGGTACCGCAGACACCCCTATATTTATCGGGGTTGCGCAGATCTTTGAAAATCTGGGAGTTGCGATACACATCCACCACATCGTGCTCGCGCACCATGCCCGCTGTGACAGGTAAAAAGCCTGAGGGCTGAATCTCGCCGATGTGCGAGATGAACAGGAAGCCGTTCCCATCGTTGACGCCTTTGGTTGGGCGATTGAGTCCGTCCGCGTACTGGAAGCCCGCGCTCTGGAAGGTCACAGGCTGGCCGTCGCTCTGGGCACGTTTGCGTTCGATTGCCACGCGGCGATACATCGGCGCGGCGGTGGCTTTGATGTCGAAGGGCGCGGTCTGCGCGAGGTCATACATCCAGTTCAACACTTTTTCGTGTTGTTCGGCGGAAATCATCTGCTCGGCCATGGCGCGCCCGGTGGGCACGAGGAAAAACACCGACCACTGCACCGCGCCGACTTCCTGAATGAACGGCACCATTTCGTGCAGGATGTCTATGTTATGTTTGGCAACCGTGGTATTGACCTGCACGCTCAAACCGACATCGTGGGCGCGATGAAGAATGTCCATGGTGCGTTGCCACGAGCCTTTGACTTTGCGGAACTCATCATGCACCTCGGCGCGGGGCGCGTCCAGCGACAGCGCCACGCGGCGGATGCCGGCGTCGCGCGCTTTTTCGAGCCGTTCACGCGTTGCCAGGGCGGTGGCGGTGGGGGTGAGCGAACAGCGCAGTCCATGCTCGACGGCATAGGCGATCAGTTCGAATAGATCGGGTCGCATCATTGGGTCGCCGCCCGTGAAAATCAAAATGGGATTATTGCCAAAAGCGGCTAGGCGCTCGATCAGGGCTTTGGCCTCGGCGGTGGAGAGTTCGCGTGGGTCACGCTGGTGCAAGGCGTCGGCGCGGCAGTGGACGCAGGCGTAGGCGCAGGCGCGCGTCACTTCCCAGGCAATTGCGAACGGGGCCATGTCAAAGTTGGCATGTACCATGCGTTCGTTGTTGACCTTGCGCTCGGCGGCGGCACGTTCGGTCAAGTTTGTTAAAGTCATGGAAATCTCCTTTGAAAGTCAAAGGTCAAATGTCGAACGTCAGAAACCTCCTCGACTTTCGACATTTGACGTTCGACTAGGTTATCAACCATCTTGCCGCGTCTTTGGCGTGATAGGTCAAAATCAAATCTGCGCCGGCCCGCTTCATGGCGGTCAGCGTTTCGAGTGTGACCTTTTCTTCGTCCACCCAGCCGTTGGCCGCGGCTGCCTTGATCATGGCATACTCGCCGCTGACGTTGTAGGCCGCCATCGGCAATTCGGGGAAGGCATCCTTGACGGTGCGGATCACGTCCAGATAGGCCAGCGCGGGCTTGACCATCAGCATATCGGCGCCCTCGTCCACGTCAATGGCGGCTTCACGCAAAGCCTCGCGCACATTGGCGGGGTCCATTTGGTGTGACTTGCGGTCGCCGAACTTGGGCGCGCCCTGGGCGGCTTCGCGGAACGGGCCGTAGAAGCCTGAAGCATATTTCACGGCATAAGACAGGATCGGGACATTTTCCCAGCCCGAAGCATCCAGCGCCGCCCGGATGGCCGCCACCATCCCGTCCATCATCCCGCTCGGAGCGATCACATCCGCGCCTGCTTCTGCATGGGAAACGGCTACCCGCCCCAGCACGTCCAATGTGGGGTCGTTCAGCACGTAGCCTTCGGGCAGGTTTTTGTTGGGGCGGGTCTCAGACCCGCCCGTACCAACATTCAAAATGCCGCAGTGACCGTGGTCGGTGTACTCGCACAGGCAGACGTCGGTCACGACGACCATTTCGGGGATTTCTCGTTTAATGGCGTGGATGGCCTGCTGGATGATGCCGTCCTCGGCAAAATTCTCCAGCCCGACCGGGTCTTTCTTGGCCGGGATGCCGAACAGGATGATCGAGGGAATGCCCAACTGCGCGGCGGATTCGGCTTCACGGACAGCTTCATCCACCGAAAGTTGAAAGACGCCCGGCATGGAACGGATTTCATCGCGCACGTTCTGTCCGTGCCGAACGAACAGCGGATAGATGAAATCACGGACGTTGAGTTCGGTCTCGCGCAGCATGGCCCGCAGGGCTGGGGTCTGGCGCAGGCGGCGGAGGCGAATTGGTGATTGCTGATTGCGGACTTGCCTTGAGCCGAAGCCCTGAGCCTGTCGAAGGGGAAGGCGAAGGATTGCAGATTGCGGATTGTTGACCATGAGTGCTCCTTACGTTTTACGTTTTGCGCAATGCTCCACGCATTGCCCTAATCAGCCCTTCTGTCGTGTATTGCTCGGCCACCAAATCCACCTTGAAGCCTTCCTCGCGCGCCGCCGACTCAGTAATGGGCCCAATGCACGCCACCTTCGGCGCGGTGGGCAGGCCGAGCGGCTCCAAGCTCGCGCGGCGGACAATTTCCACAAAATTATGCACGGTGGATGGGCTGGTGAAGGTCAGCCAGTCCACGCCTGCCCGGATCGCGGCGAGGCCATCGGGGTCAGGCATGGCGGGCAGGGTCTGGTAGACGGCGATTTCATGGGCGATGCCGCCTGCCTTGGCAATCGCTTCGGGCAGGGCCTTGCGGGCGATTTCGGCGCGTGGGAGCAGAACCCACTTTCCGCGCAGGTCGCCCAGGCCGGGCAGGATGGCCTCGGCGACATATTCCTCGGGGACGAAATCCGGGGTCACGCGGCGTGATTGCAGGGCTTCGGCGGTTTTGGGGCCAATGGCGGCGAACCTCACCCCTACCCCCTCTCCTTTTAGGAGAGGGGAAAACCTGTCAAAAACCGCTTCCACTCCATTGACAGACGTAAACACTACCCAGTCGTAGCAGTCCAGTTTTGCCAGTGCGCGGTCGAGGGCGGTATAGTCGTCCATCGGGCGGATTTCGATGACGGAAAAAAAGATCGGGGTAAATCCAGCCGCTTGCAGGGCGTTGGCAAACGGGGCAGATTGGGTGCGGGGGCGGGTGATGAGGACGTTCATAGTTATCATAGATTAGTGACCAGTGACCAGTTTAAGGATTTCGCTTGCGCCTTCAGCAATGGCATTTTGAGCAAGTTCCGCGCCCAGTTTCAACGCGTCTGTGCCTTCGCGTGTTACTTTGACAATTTGTTTCCCATCGGGCGAAATGACCAGGCCTGTTAGCCTGATTACTGGTAACTGGTCACTGGTCACTTCACCAAACGCGGCCACCGGCACGGCACATCCGCCGCCGAGACCTTGCAGGAAGGCGCGCTCGGCGGTGACCGCTTTTCGTGTGGCGTCGTCCTCCAACGCAGCGAGCAGGCTCAAGGTAGTCTGATCGTTAGCGCGGCACTGGACGGCGAGGGCGCCCTGTCCGGGCGCGGGCAGCATTACATCCAGCGGCAACCAGTCTGTAACGTGCTTCTCCAGCCCCAGGCGGGTGAGACCCGCTCCGGCGAGGATTATCGCGTCGTACTGGCCTTCCAGCGCCTTGCGGATGCGCGTGTCCACGTTGCCGCGCAGGGAATCGGTGGTGAGATCCGGGCGGGCGGCGAGCAACTGGGCGGCGCGGCGCAGGCTGGACGTGCCGACTTTTGCACCTGCGGGCAGCGTGGAGAGGGTGTAGCCCCTGGCCGAAACCAGCGCGTCGCGCACTTCCGCTCGGACAGGAATTGCCCCGACCGTCAGGCCGGGCGAGTTTTCGACGGGCAAATCTTTGAGCGAATGCACCGCGGCATGGACGCGGCCCGAGAGCAGTTCGGCTTCGAGTTCTTGCGTGAACAGCCCTTTGCCGCCGATTTCGGGCAGAGGCACGTCGAGAATTTTATCGCCCTGGGTGGTGATGACGTACTCTTCACAAACCAGGCCGGGGTGCGCGGCTTGCAAGGTGCGGATGACCCACTGAGTCTGCCAGCGGGCAAGGGCGGAGGGTCGGGTGGCAAAGGTTAGTTTCATAGTCGCTTAGTCTTGTAGTCAGTTAGTCTGCGGCGGTGGAGATCGGGCACGCCGCGCCAGAGAAACTGCACAGCCCGCTCTCATGCTTCAATCCAAACAGCGTACGTATCACGGCGGCATAAGCGGGGGCGTGCGGGCAGGCGGCCTCGCGGCGCAGGCGGGCGGTGGGAGCGTCCAGCAGTTTGCGCACCAGCGCCTTCGTCAGGGCTTCGATGCGGGCGCGCTCGGCCTCGGTCAGGTCGGGCAGGCGGCGCAGGGTTTTTTGCAGTTCCGCCTGGCGGACGGATTCGGCGTGCTGGCGCAATTCAGCGATCAGCGGGAGCATCTCCAGGCTGTCGAGATACTCCATAAACCCGGCCTGCTCTTCGGCCAAAATGGCGCGCACCTGCGGCACCTCGGCGGTGCGCAGGATGAGCGATTGCTCCAACTGGGCGTTCAGGCCGTCCATGTCAAAAAGTTTCACGCCGGGCACGGTGGCTGTTTCAGGGTCAATATCGCGCGGCACGGCAATGTCAATCAGCGCCAGCGGGCGTTCGGGGCGTAAACGCATCGCCTCGGCGACCATCGCGGCAGAAATCAACGTGTGCGGCGCGCCAGTGGAGGCAATCAAAATATCGGCGCGCGAGACGGCGGACTCAAGCGACTCAAACGTGGCGGACTCTGCTCCCCAGCGTTCGGCCAGCGCCCGGGCGTGTTCCAGCGTGCGGTTCACGACCAGAATTCGGCTTGCGCCCCGTTTCATCAGGCCTTCGATCGCCAGTTCGGCCATCTCCCCCGCTCCCAGCACAACCATCTGCGCAGCGCAGACGTTCGGCACGGCGCGCTCGGCCAGCGCCGCCGCCAGCGAGGAGACTGAGGCCGGGTTGTGGCTGATGCGCGTCTTGGTGCGGGCGCGCTTGCCAGCGTGGATGGCCGTTTGGAACAGGCGCGAAAGGACGGGACCGCTGGAGGCCGCGCTGCGCGCCAGCTCGAGGGCGCGAGTCACCTGCCCGAGAATCTGCGGCTCGCCCAGCACGAGCGAATCCAGCCCGGCGGCGACTTCCAGCAGGTGGCAGACAGCCTCCGCCTCAGCGAAACGGTACAGGTGTGTGGAAAATTCGTCCACCGCCATGTTGTGCGCTTCCGATAAAAACGCCTCCAACTCATCCGCAAGCGGACGGGTGGAGGCGGCATACAGCTCGATGCGGTTACAGGTGGAGAGGATGACCATCTCGGCAACGTCGCCGAGACCCGCACCGCAGCCCAGGCGGGCCAGCGCGGCGCGGATTTGTTCTTCCGAAAACGCCAGTCTCTCGCGGAGGCTGATGGATGCAGTGGTATGGTTGATGCTGAGGCAGAGGATGTGCATGGCTGATGCTTCTATGACCGTTGTATAACATTACAGCACTACTATAAAGATGAATTTCGCAATCGAACAGAGGGAATTGTATAGGTTTATATTAGCAGACGATGAGAAAATGGAACACGAAAATGAAAAGAAGATAAGAACAACCATGCCGTCGTAGGCAACAAGGATGCCATGTCACCTGATAAAGACTGAGAGCGAAGATACACATTTAGGACTTACGCAAAACCCTGTTTTGACCGCCAGATATGGTGGTCAAAGTCTTTCAAAAACACCTTATATGGTGCTTAAATGCTCATTCTGCGTAAGTCCTGACATTAATACTTCCCAGCGGCAATGTGTTTTAGTGGAACTATTAGCAAGAGGTGTATTCTGCACGAATACAATTGCCCTTTGACTACGGTTCTTCGCTATTGCTTAGAACCTCCGCCCTGGGCGCGGACATCTGCGCCGGGGTCGGGGCAGGCATGTACCGCGACCTGCTGGCGGGCGCGCAGGCGCTTGCCCGCATTGCCCGCCAACATCAGCCAACCAAAGCGGTGAAAGTCTACAAAGGCCTCTACCTCGACTGGCAGTCCCTGGCGCCAGAAACGCGACGAGGCCGACGAGGCCGCCGCCAACCAGATCATCGAGGCCACGGCGGGGCTGAAGGCCGCCGAAGGCGCGGCAGGCGCGACTGCCTTCCGGCCGGAAATCTTTGTCAGCGCGGATGTGGACGAGACCGCCCTCAAGCGGTTGCACGAACTGGGTGAAGTGACATATACCGGTTAAGTATGAAAAGTGATGTTTTTTTGCCTACCGGCAGCCGAAAGCACATCAATTTCTATCCTTAACGAGTATACTATCCCTATCGCGAAGGTCGCATGTTGGTCGGCGACGAACTGGTCGAGACGCTGGCCGGTTACCACGTTTTCATCTGCGAAGTGGACATCGTCAGCGCCGAGGACTTGCAGAAACTGCCCGCTCTGCACATAGTGGCCGTCTGCCGCGGCAACCCGGTCAACATTGACATCCGCGCCTGCACCGCGGCGTGCGTGCCGGTGACCAACACCCCGGCGCGCAATGCGGACGCCGTCGCCGATTTGGCGGTCAGTTTCATGCTGATGCTGGCGCGCAGGATGCAGGGCGCGGTCAGTTTCCTGCGCCAGCCCGGCGGCGAGGCCGGAGATTTAGGCCGCATGGGGCAGGCGCACGAGGAATTCCTGGGCGTCGAGCTGGGGCGCAAGACGGTCGGCGTGGTCGGCGGCGGCGCGATTGGCCGCAAAGTGCTCCAGCGCCTGCTGCCCTTCGGGGCGCGGCTCCTGCTTTTCGACCCGTACCTGACCGCCGGGCAGGTCACGCTGATGGGCGCGGAGAAAGTCTCCTTCGAGCAGTTGCTGGCCGAGAGCGATTTCGTCAGCCTGCACGCGCCGGTCACGGATGAAACGAGCGGCATGATGAACGCCGACGTTTTCGCCCGCATGAAACCGGACGTGTTCCTGGTCAACACCGCCCGCGCCGCGCTGGTGGACCAGGAGGCTTTGCTGGCTACATTACGTTCTGGAAAATTGGGCGGGTACGCCGCCGACGTGTTCCCGGTCGAGCCGCCCGGCGCGGACGATCCGCTGCTGGCCTTCCCCAATGTCATCGCCACCCCGCACGTGGGCGGCAACACGCTCGAGGTGGCCGCGCACCAGGGCGAGATCATCGTCAGCGAGTTGAAGGCGCTGTTGGCAGGCAGGAAGCCCAAATATCTCCTCAATGCCGCCGCGCTCGACTCTTTTACCTGGAGCGGCGCGCGGCCCAGGGACGAGAAAAGGCTGAAGGAACTGGCGCAGGCGCCGGGTCCGGGCGCAACTGACCTGGATGTGGCCGCGCAGAAAACCAGACCTATCCCCCCCATCCCCCCTTCCCTTCAAGGGAAGGGGGGTGAAGGGGGGTTAGGTCATTCTGGAAAGGTAGAAACTATGGAACCCAATGCTGCACGTGGAAAGATGATCCAAATCCTGAAGGAGTTCACCGCTCGCATCGCGGCGGACAAGGCGATGGCCGACTTCGCCAGAGGCAAGAATGTGGTCTTCTCCTTCACTGTCAAGGATATTGACCAGGCCTTTTACCTGAGTTTCGTGGGCGGCAAGGTCGGGGCCGGGCTGGAGGCTCCACCGCGCGACCCGGATGTCAAGCTCAAGATGAGCGCCGACATTCTCGACGGCATGTTCACCGGGCGCGTCAACGCCACGCGGGCTGCTACGAGCGGCAAACTTTCCTTCAGCGGCGATACCGGCAAAGCGATGGCCTTCATGCGCATCCAGGGGAACATGGGGCGGCTGTACACTGCCGCTCGTGAGAAAATCGGCGACCCGGGCGATTTGACGAAATTGGGTGTTGTACCTATCCTCCCTGCCCCCCCCTTCCCTACCAGGGAAGGGGGGACGGGGGGGTTAGGTCAGGTTGCCCCCGCCATCGTCAAAACTGGCGACATACGCGACCAGATTCTACAGGTCACCAACGAACTCTACGCCAAAGGGTTGATCACCCCAACTGGCGGCAACGTCAGCGCCCGCTGCGACGATAACCCGAACGAAATCTGGATCACCCCCAGCGCCATCTTCAAAGGCGACCTGCGCCCCGATATGATGGTGCGCATTGACCTGGATGGCAAGATGCTCAACGAGACGGAGTACACTGCCTCCAGCGAACGGCGCGTCCACTGCGCCATTTACAAGCTGAGGCCGGAGATCACGGCCGTCATCCACACTCACGCGCCGCAGGCCACGCTGATGGCCCTGACCGGCGCCCACTTCCTGCCCATCTCCACCGAAGCGGCCTTCATTGGCGACGTGCCGGTCGTGCCGTTCATCATGCCCGGCACGGACGAGCTGGGCGAGGCGGTCGCCGCGGCGATGGGCGCCAACGGCATCGCCGCGCTGATGCAGAATCACGGACTGGTGGTGGCTGGCAGCAGCCTGCGCCGCGCGTCCGACATGACCGATGTGGTCGAGGTCACCGCGCACAAGATCCTGACCTGCAAGATGCTGGGCGTGGCACCGGCGCTCATACCGGAGGATCTGGTCAAGACGCTGAAGGAGATCGGCGCCAGCATGGCGTAGTGCGGCATCCAGCCGTAACCAAATTGGGTGTCGTTGCGAGGCGGTGCTCTTCCGCCGAAGCAATCCCCTCGCAGGCTGGGAGACTGCTTCGCCATCCTTCGACTACGCTGAAGAACGCTCCGCTCAGGACGGCTCGCAGCGACACAATTGCCCGATAGAAAATGCGGGCAGCGCCTCTTGCTGGTGCTTCCCGCTTTTTTTAATTTCAGTTACTGCTCAGCCTGACCTTTGAAATTTGTCTCCCAGCCGAGTTTTCCCTTTTTGAGATTAAGGGGCGTTCTCTCACGCCTCCGGTTGCGCAAGAGAGCGCAACCTAATCACATACTTTGGGTAAATTCTCTGTAGGGCTGAGCAGTTACTAATTTCCAGGGTTTCGCCCGCTTGTTTCTAGCGCGACCTCCGGCCAGGTTTGGCGTGCAGCATCCGGAGGCCCATGGGCTTTGTTCGCCGCACGGCCGGGGTGTGGTGCGCCTCCCTGATAGCGGGAGCAGGTCTTCCCTTTGGGGATGATATAGGCGAGGCCGGCATGTTGTAATCGAAGTCCGCCAACGTCTGCCGCGCCAGCGGCTGGCCCATGATTTTTTCCAGCGTGCGCACCATATCCTTGTCATCCGGCGCGACCAGGGTGAAGGCGTCGCCGGTACGTTCGGCGCGGCCGGTGCGTCCGATGCGGTGGATGTAGTCATCGGCGGTGGCGGGCATGTCGTAGTTGATGACGTGCGAAATGCCCTCCACGTCCAGGCCGCGCGCGGCGATGTCGGTGGCAACCATGACTTGATAATGACCGCTCTTGAAGCCGTTCAGCGCGGACTGGCGCTGGCCCTGCGTCCGGTCGCTGTGCAGGCTGGTGGCGCGGAACCCGGCCTGCCCGATCTGCCGGGACAGTTTCTCGGCGCGGTGCTTGGTGCGGGTGAAGATCAACACCGAATCGGTATCGGTCTGCTTGAGCAGCGCCAGCAGCAGCGCGGTCTTCAACTGCTGAGGCACCGGGAAGAGGGCGTGCGCTACGGTGCGCGCCGGTCGGCTCAGGCCGATGGCGATGCGCTTCGGGTGGCGAAGGGTCTGGGTCGCCAGTCCCTCGATCTCCGGCGGGAAGGTGGCCGAGAACAGCATCGTCTGCCGTTGGGCAGGTACGTGCTTGAGGATGCGCTTCACGTCGGGTAGGAAGCCCATGTCCAACATACGGTCGCCTTCGTCCAACACCAGGATTTCCACGCTGCCGAGCCGGGCGTTGCCTTGCTGGATATGATCCAGCAGGCGGCCAGGACAGGCGACGAGAATTTCGACGCCGTCGCGCAAGGCTTTGACCTGCGGCGCGGCGCCCACGCCCCCGTAGATGGTGGCGCTGCGGATTTTCGTACCCGTCCCCAGGTCCCGGATGGAATCGTGGATCTGCTCGGCGAGTTCGCGCGTGGGTGTGACGATCAAGGCACGGGTGCGGTTGCGCGGACCGGTCAGCAGCTTTTGCAGAATGGGTAACACGAACACCGCCGTTTTGCCGGTGCCGGTCTGGGCGGTGGCGATCAGGTCATCCCCGGCCAGGGCCGGTGGAATGGCGGCGATTTGAACAGGCGTCGGCTCGGTATAGCCGAGGCGGTGGATCCCTGCCAACAGGCGCGGATCCAGGTTGAACTGGTTGAAGTTCACAAAGTTTCCTTTTCTTCAGAAGTCAAACGGGTGTTGGGGGGATCGAGCGATGCTCAGAACGTGCAACAGCAAGCGACTGCTGAAATGATGCGATTAAGTGGAGAGAGAATAACCGATGACGGCGGGGCTGTCAAGGTGTGGGCAGAACCGAAATTGGCAATGATGAGTCTCTGCTATAATCTGCCCCATGATCCTTGTCACGGGTGGAACCGGCTTCATTGGCCGCGCCCTGGTGCGGCATCTCGCAGAGTCGGGGCATCCGGTGCGCATACTCCTGCGTCCCTCGCCGCGCACGCCCAACCTGCCGCTGAAGGTGCCGGTGGAAGTGGCGGTCACCAGCCTGAGCGACGAACGTGGTCTGCGCGCCGCCATGCGCGGCGTGGACGTGGTCTATCACATGGCGGGCGGCGAGGCGCAGGGCGGGCGCGCCAACCTGATGGCCGTGGACATCGAAGGCACGCGCAACCTGGTACGCGCGGCTGCCGACGCCAGGATCCAGCGCCTGTTCTACCTCAGCCACCTGGATGCCGACCGCGCTTCGGCTTTCCCCGTGCTCAAAGCCAAGGGCATTGCCGAGGAGGCCATCCGCCAGAGCGGCGTACCCCACACCATTCTGCGCGCCTCGATCCTCTTTGGCCCGCAGGATAACTTCACCACCGGCCTGGCCATGCTGTTGACCATCGCGCCCGGTTTCCTGCCTCTGCCGGGGCGCGGCAAGACCCTGCTCCAGCCGCTGTGGGTCGAGGATATGGTCACCTGCCTGATCTGGGCGTTGGATGTGCCTGACACGATCAACCAGACCTTCGAGGTCGGCGGGAGCGAATACTTCAGCTTGAGCCAGATCACTGAGCTTATCATGGAAGTGATCCAGAAACGCCGCGCCTTGAGGGCCTGGCCGATTCCCTACCTGCGCGCCCTGACCGTCATCCTGGAAACGGCTTTCCCGCACTTCCCCGCCTCTGTCTTCTGGCTGGATTACCTGGCCGTCAACCGTACCTGCGCAGTGGATACTGTCCAGCGCATCTTTGGGCTGATGCCGGCGCGCTTCGCCACGCACATTGACTACCTGCGCGGCGTCAACTGGTATCGCGAATTCCTCCGCTCGCTCTTCATCCGCCATGCCTGAGTGGATCATCCGCTTGATCGAAACCCCTGAAGAGATGGACGCCGTCCAGGAGCTTCAACGCCTGGTCTGGCCTGGCCCCGAGACGGAGGTCATCCCCGCCCACACCTTGCTGGCCGTTGTGCACAACGGCGGTTTGCTGCTGGGCGCGTTCGTCAACGAGAAATTGGTCGGCGCGGCCTGGGGTTTTCCCGGCTTTTATTCCACGCCGGATGGGCCGCGCCTCAAGCACTGTTCGCACATCCTGGCCGTCCACCCCGAATGGCGCGATTCCGGCATTGGCTTCGGCCTCAAGCGCGCCCAATGGCAGATGGTGCGCCACCAGGGCCTCGACCTCATTACCTGGACGTACGATCCCCTGCTCAGCCGCAACGCCTACCTCAACATCGCCAGGCTCGGCGCGGTCTGCAACACCTATCGCCGCTCCGAATACGGCGACATGCGCGATGGCCTGAACGTTGGCCTGCCCTCCGACCGTTTCCAGGTGGACTGGTGGGTGAACACGCGCCGGGTGGAACACAGACTCGGTCGTCGCCGGCGGCCGGCCCTCGTTCTGGATCATTTCCTGGCTGCGGACGTTTCCCTGTGCGCCGCCGTTCCGGACCCTGCGGGCTGGCCGCGTCCCCTCGAAGATGTTCCCAGCCTGGGCGGACGCCTGTTATTGGTCGAGATCCCGGTTGACTTTCTGGCGTTGAAAGAGGCTGACCTGGCCCTGGCGCGCGATTGGCGCTTCTATGCCCGCCAGGTTTTCGAGACGGCCTTTGCGGCTGGCTATCTGGTCACCGATTTCGTTTTCGACCAGACAGGTGAACGGCCGCGCAGTCTCTATGTGCTGACGTACGGCGAAAGCACCCTGGATGCCCCCTGATAACCAGCAGCTCGAGCTGCTCCAGCTCCTGGCCTCCCGGCTCGAACGCCTCTCCGCCGATTCGACCTGGTCGCACCGCGCCAGTGGGCTGCGCGGCAATATGCTGAAAGTCCTGGAGGAGATCGCTTCCGGCCGGCAGGTGGACGAGGCGCGGCTGGCGTTGCTCGTTGACAAAGGTTTCGAAATCCTGCGTAACGCGGCCATGGAAATACCAGATCTGGAAGCCTTGAGGAAGAATGGCTGACCCCCCTACGCAGCCGCCATTTGTGCGTTCTCGAACTGGCTGTTGTAGAGTTCGGCGTAGAAGCCTTTCTTTGCGAGCAGTTTCTCGTGTTTGCCCTGCTCCACAATGTCGCCGTTATTCATCACCAGGATCCAGTCCGCGTCGCGGATGGTGGACAGGCGATGGGCGATGATAAAGCTGGTGCGGCCCTTCATCAGGGTTTCCATGGCCTTTTGGATCAGCACCTCGGTGTGGGTATCCACCGAACTGGTGGCTTCGTCAAGGATCAGGATGGTCGGGTCAGCCAGGAAGGCGCGGGCGATGGTCATTAGTTGCATTTGGCCCTGCGATATGTTCGTGGTCTCTTCGTTGAGTACCATATTGTAGCCCTCCGGCAGGGTGCGGACGAAATGGTCCACGCGCGCAGCCCTGGCAGCCGCGATGACCTCATCATCGGTGGCGTTTGAGCGGCCGTAGCGAATATTTTCCATGACGGTGCCGTTATAAAGCCAGGTATCCTGCAAGACCATGCCGAACATGCAGCGCAAGTCCCCGCGCGTGAAATCCTTGATATTGTGGCCGTCCACCAGGATGGCGCCGCCGTTTACGTCATAGAAGCGCATCAACAATTTGACCATGGTGGTCTTGCCCGCGCCGGTTGGGCCGACAATGGCAATCTTCTGGCCGGGATTGGCATAGAAGGAGAAGTCATTGATGATGATTTTCTCCGGGCTGTAACCAAAGTGGACATTCTTGAACTCCACGAGGCCATTCACGGCTTCCAGTGTTGCGGGAGTGGCGGTATCGGGTTCTTCCTCCGGCTCAGCCAGGAATTGGAACACGCGCTCGGCGGCCGCGGCGGTTTGCTGAAGCACGTTGGAGATGTTGGCGAGCTGCGTGATCGGTTGCGTAAACGAGCGAACGTATTGGATGAACGCCTGTATATCGCCGACGGTAATGGTGTTTTTGATCGCCAGGTAACCACCCAAAATACACACCGCCACATAGCCCAGGTTGCCGATAAAAGTCATGACCGGCATCATCAAGCCGGACAAAAACTGCGATTTCCAGGCTGAACCGTATAGCGTGTTATTGATGCGATCGAACGTCTTGATGCTCTTTGCCTCGCCGTTAAAGGCTTTCATCACCACATGGCCGCCATACATTTCCTCGACATGGCCGTTGATGTGGCCGAGGTAATCCTGCTGCTGTTTGAAGTACTTTTGCGACTGGTTGACTACCAGACCGATAATCCCAATCGAGAGAGGGATAATTAGCAGGGACACCAGGGTCATCAGCCAACTGATGGAAAACATCATCACGAGTACGCCGATCACCGTTATCACTGAGGTGATGATTTGCGTGAGGCTCTGGTTCAGCGTCTGGCTGACCGTATCCACGTCGTTGGTGATGCGGGAGAGCACCTCGCCATGGTTCGTACCGTCGAAGTATCTGAGCGGCATCCGGTTGATCTTTTCGGCAATCTCCCTGCGGAAGCGGTAGGTGATATTCATGGACACGCTGGACATGATCCAACCCTGGATATAACTAAACAGGGAGGAAAGGAGGTACAGGGTGAGTGTAAGGATGACGATGTGACCGATATAAGCAAAATCAATGCCGGAACCGGTCCCGGCGATCTGGCTCATCACGCCCTCGAACAGTTTGGTGGTGGCCTTGCCCAGGATTTTTGGGCCAACGATGGAGGCGATCGTGGAAGCAACGGCGAAAACCATTACAATGGCAATGGCTGCCTTGTAAGAGCTAAGGTATCGAATCAACTTGAGCATGGTGCCCTTGAAATCGCGGGGCTTTTCACCTTTCATCATCGCCATCGGGCCGCCATGCCCCATCGGGCCGCGTCCCAGCGGACCTCCAGCCATGGGTCCACGCCCGGGCCCGGCCGGCAGTGTGCGGCCGGCGGTTGTATCTTTGTTGTTTTGCGTGCTCATGCCAATTCCTCCTTGCTGAGTTGCGATAAGGCAATATCCCGGTAAACTTCGCAACTTTCCATTAACTCACCGTGAGTACCCTTGCCGACAATCCTGCCCTCGTCCAGCACAATGATCTGCTCGGCGTTTTTGATGGTGGAAACGCGCTGCGTCACGATCAAAACAGTGCTCGAGCCGGTCTTCTCCTTGAGGGACTTGCGTAAGGCCGCATCGGTCTTGAAGTCAAGCGCGGAAAAACTATCGTCGAAAATATAAATGGGCGCTTTCTTGACCAGGGCGCGCGCAATCGAAAGGCGCTGCTTCTGGCCTCCGGAGACGTTCGACCCGCCCTGGGAAACCTCGGCCGCCATTCCCTCCGGGTTCGAGAAGATGAACTCGCCCGCCTGGGAAATGTCAGCGGCTTCTTTCAAGGTATCCTGGCTGGCGTTCTCGTCAGCATATAGCAGGTTACTTTCAATCGTACCGGAGAAGAGCATCCCCTTTTGCGGGATGTAGCCGATTTTGTCGCGCAGGTCGTGCTGTGTGATTGCGCGTATATCCGTGCCATCCACATAAATAGCGCCATCGGTTACGTCATGGAAACGCGGGATCAGGTTGACGATGGTGGATTTACCCGAACCGGTGGAGCCAAGAAAGGCTGTGGTCTGGCCGGTTTTGGCGGTAAAGGAAATGTCGTGCAGCACATCCTCCAGCGCGCCAGGGTAGCGGAAGCACACATTGCGGAACTCGACCTTGCCGACGAACGGTTGGTTGAACTGCCTGGGTTCTTGCGGGTCTTTGATGGTCGGCTCGGTTTCCAGTACATCAGCGATACGCCCGCCGGACACGGAGGCTCTCGGCAGGATGATGAACATCATGGACAGCATCAGGAAGGCAAAAACGATCTGCATGGCGTACTGCATGAATGCCATCATGTCGCCAACCTGCATCGCAGATTGGGCGACCTGATGGGCGCCGACCCAGATGATCAGCAGGGACACTCCGTTCATGATAAGCATCATAAACGGCATCATGATAACCATCACGCGGTTGATGAACAGGCTGTTGCTGGTCAAATCCTTATTGGCTTTGTCAAAGCGGTTTTCTTCGAACCCCTGCATGTTGAAGGCCCGAATGACCATCATCCCGGACAGGTTTTCACGTGTCACCAGGTTGAGCCGGTCAATCAGGTTTTGGATGATCTTGAATTTTGGCAGGGCAATCGAGAATACGGTCAGGATCAAGCCGAGAAGCACGACGACCGCCAGTGCGATGATCCACCACATGTTGGCGCTTTTGCCGATAGCCCGGATAATTCCGCCGACCCCGATGATGGGTGCGTAGAAAACCATGCGCATCACCATGATGACAACCATTTGTATCTGGGTGACATCATTGGTCGAGCGGGTGATCAGGGAAGCCGTGGAGAACTTGTCGAATTCGGTATTCGAGAAACTCTCCACCTTTTGGAAAACATCCTTGCGGATATCGCGGGCCGACCCGGCGGCTGTTTTGGCCGACAGGAAACCAACGGCAACCGTGCAGGTGATGGAGAGCAGCGACAACAGCAGCATCCAGACGCCGGTATGGATAATGTAGCTTGTCTGGAGTTTGCCGGTATCCATACCGAGCGCAGCATATTCGGTTTTGACCGCTCCAACTGCCATTTGGGTGATCATTTTGTCGCCCAGGGTGGCGAACTTCTGATCAATACCAGCAGCCACTTGCGAAAGTTGAGCCGCGGGAAGATTGGATAACAGGTTGAAAACATCCATTCCGGGCGGAAGCTGGGACAAGTCAAAGCCAAGAGCCTGGCCCATGGCGGCCGCCTTGGCCGGGTCGGCCATGATCTGCTGGATGGTGGAAACAACTAATAGTGCCTTGCCCATCACCGGGTTCAGTTTGGTGTTTTCAGCCTTATCAATACTATTGAGCAAGTAGACAGGCTCATTGGCAAGGGCGGGATATTCTGTGATGTATCTGGCATAATCGGACGAGTTTTTATCCACCAGGGTGTAATCGCCGAGTACAAGCGCCTGATTATCGGCGCTCATGAAGATGACGAGCTTGTTCATCTCGCTCTGCCGGATGGCCTGCGGCACGGCGTTTTCCACGCCGCCCTGCTGGATGCCGTTGTTGACGATTTTCGACATATAATCGGGCAGCGCCAAATCCGCATTCGCCTGCACGAACAGCAAGGCGATGGCGAGCAGGATCAAGAGGCTATAAGGTTTCAGGTATTTGAATAATCGAATCATGGTGTTGGGTGCTCCTTGCAAACGAACTAATGGGGATTGCGTTGCTGCAAAACTCAGCGATTCAAATCGCCGCTACCAAATCGCGAAGTCCATGCTTCGACAGGCTCAACACACCGCCTGCGTGGACTTCCAGCCGACGAAGGTCGGCTTTGCATTCTGGTGGGTGCAGTTTGAACTGCTGAAAACAACTGGAAGGTTTCTATCAGTCGGGGGGTTTTTCGAGTTGGCTGGTTTTTTCGATCAGGATGTGCAGGGCTGCCACCACTTGCTCCTTTTCCTCCGGAGACAGCGTGTGCGCCAGGTCTTCCAACCAGCCCTGGCGGGCGTGGATACTCTCCTGCAGCACCTGGCGGCCTTTGTCGGTCAGGACGATCTGCTTGGCGCGCCGATCGTGAGGATCTTCTGAGCGTGTGATCATTTGCTGCTGCACCAGGTGTTCCAGCATCTGGCTGGCGGCCGCGTTGGTCACGCCCAGGTCATCGCCGATGCCGGAGACGCCGCTGGCGCCCATGCGGTGGAGGTGGAACAGGGCGCCAATCTGCGACATGGAAAGCTCTTTCTCCTTGGCGTAAAGGAGGAAATTGCACATCGAGCGGCGCATGAAGATCCCAATCCACTCGTGCAGGGTGGTGATAAATGGGTCAGTGGGCGGCATACTTCAACCTTCTAAATAGTTAATTAAACCTAAATATATTGCTTGCTTAGGAATTTGTCAAGAGTAAGATCGGTGGTGATTACCCACATCTTGCTTGATGCCATTATTGGCCTTGATTAGCCAGCGTTCTCTCACGCTGGCGGCCAAATTCGGGCGTATGAGAACGCCCTACTAATCATGATGGATGTGATCATTGGACTTGTGGGCAATCACCAGTAAGATCGTGGTAAACTAACGCTCGAAAACCCTGAAAAGGTTGTCTGCATAATGTCTGCTCAATCCGCTACTGCCGTCGCTTGCGCCAACATCGCCATCGTCAAATACTGGGGCAACCGCGACGACGCCCTGCGCCTGCCCGCCAACGGTTCCATTTCCATGAACCTGGAGGGGTTGTTCACGCGTACGCGAGTGACGTGGGACGAGTTACGTGTGACGAGCGGCGAACAGCGGGAAGCAGACTCACTGGTCATCAATGGCCGGCGAATGGCGGGGGACGGGTTGCGGCGCGTTTCGGCTTTTTTGGATTTAGTGCGAAAAATGGCCGGGATTGACGCCCGCGCCATCGTGGAGAGTGAGAACAACTTCCCGGCCGGGGTGGGGATCGCCTCCTCGGCCTCGGCGTTTGCCGCTTTGACTCTGGCAGCCAGCGTCGCAGCCGGGCTGGACCTGGAGCCGGCTGCCCTCTCTCGCCTGGCGCGGCGCGGCTCTGGCTCGGCCTGCCGCTCCATCCCCGGTGGCTTTGTCGAATGGCAAGCCGGGACAGGCGACGAGGACTCCTTCGCCGCGTCCATCGCGCCGCCCGAACACTGGGACCTGGCCGACTGCATCGCCGTGGTCAGCGCCGAGCAAAAGCCAACCGGCTCAACCGAGGGCCATGCGCTTGCAGATACCAGTCCGCTGCAAGCCTGCCGCGTGGCGGATGCGCCCCGCCGTTTGGATCTTTGCCGCCGCGCCCTCCTTTCCCGCGATTTCGACGCCCTGGCCGGGATCGTCGAACTCGACTCGAACCTGATGCACGCCGTGATGATGACCTCCACGCCGCCGCTCTTCTACTGGCAAGAGTCCACGCTGACCGTGATGCGGCTGGTGCGCGAATGGCGCCTCGGCGGGCTGCCAGTCTGCTACAGCATTGACGCCGGGCCAAACGTCCACGTGATCACGGAAGGGGCCGAGGCCGGGCATGTGGCCGATTTGCTGGCAGCCGTGCCCGGGGTCCAGAAAGTGCTCGTCGCGCCTGTGGGGGGCCCGGCGGAACTTGTCGAATAAATTTACCGCGAAGACGCGACACTTGCACCTGCTGCAAGTGCAGGTGAGACCGCGAAGTTTCTTCGCGGTTAAATTCCCCTGATCCACAAAAAAGGATATAATCGCCCTTGCCGCGCCGAAGACGGCGCGAGAGTTTACTGTTACGAGGTGTATGAATGAATACGGGTTTTTTGGGTGGGCTGGTTTTCGTGCTGGTGTTCGCCGGCATGATCCTCGTCCACGAGTTGGGCCATTTTATTGCCGCGCGCCTGCTGCGCATCGAGGTGGAAGAGTTTGGCATCGGCTTCCCGCCGCGCCTTCTGCGGCTCTGGCGCGGCAAAGGAACGATCCTGATTGGGAAAAAATGTCTTGTTCTGCCTCTCAATTTCGACCTGCCGTTCGACCCCAAGACATCCCTCCACCGCCCGGTGGAGGCCACCGCCGATTCTGTCAAAGGCAGGCTGGTGCTGCGTACGATTGCCTTTGCGGCCACGGAAGATGGACAGTACCGGCCCGACCCGCTCCCCGAACACGACCCGGCCTCAGCCCGGCCCGGGGCTGCGCCTGTGAAACATTCGAAAGATTTCCCCAAGCCCGGCGAAATTCACGTGAGCGGGATTCTCAACGAGGCCAGACCCGGCACCGAAGTCACCCTGAACTGGATCCCGCTGGGCGGCTTCAACCGCATCAAGGGCGAAGACGACCCATCCGTACCAGGCGGGATGGCGGCTGCCAGCCCTTGGAAGCGCATCGCCGTGCTGCTGGCCGGCCCGACCATGAACCTGCTGGCTGCGGTAGTGGCCTATACGTTCCTTTTCTACCAGATCGGCGTACCCAATACCCACATCGTCGTCATCGCGGAGGTCTCGCCGGGATCGCCGGCCGAAATGGCCGGGATAAAAACTGGCGATACGGTCCTGACCGCGGCTGGAGAGAGCATTCCCAGCGTCTCCAGGCTGCAGGCCATCATCCGCGCCCACCTCGACCAGCCGGTCAGCCTCAACCTCCAGCGTGGCGACCAACAGATCGAGACGAGTGTAACCCCATTGAGCAGTCGCACGAAAAGACAAGGCGCCATGGGCGTCTTGCTGGGGAATCCACTGCACCCGACCAGTTCATGGTTCGAGACAATATCCCCTAGCTTTGATGCCACCTACGGGAGCATCCGCGAGCTGCTGGCGCTGCCAGGCCAGATCGTCGCCGGCGCGATCCAGCCGCAGGAAGCGCAACTGGCCGGGCCGCGCAGCATCTGGAACCTTTTCCAACAAACTGTCTCACGCGATGTCCAGAGCCGCGAGACCCCCTCGACGAGCGAAACCCAGCAGCCGACGAATTACACACTGATGGCGGTCATCTCGCTCACCATCTCGCTGGGCATCCTGAACCTGTTACCGATCCCGGCCCTGGACGGCGGGCGCATCCTGTTCACCCTGCCAGAGATCATCGTCCGGCGGCGCATCCCGGCTAAGTTCGAGGCGATCGTCCACGGAGTAGGCCTGATGATTTTCATGGCGTTACTCGGATATTTCTACATCCTGGATTTTATCCACCCGGTGACGATCAACCTGCCGTAATTAATTCGATTTCACATCAAAGCATAGCGCGGCTTCCAACCGCAACCAACTTGGGTGTCGTTGCGAAGCGGTGTTCTTCCGCCGAAGCAATCCCCTCGCAGGCCGGGAGACTGCTTCGCCATCCTTCGACTACGCTGAAGAACGCTCCGCTCGGGACGGCTCGCAGCGACATGATACAAGAGATTCTCGCGGATCGCGCAAATGTCAAGCGGTAATACTATAAAAGGCTCCGAGATGACCAAGAAGATTGCTTTTCAAATTGTTGTAGATGCCCTCCTGGATGACTCCCAGCCCTTCCCGCCGCATTACCTGTATCTGTTCTCGGACATTGAGCCGGGGCAATTGAAACTTTTGCTCGAGGCCTGGCCGCAGGTTTCGCCCGCCCGCCAACTCGCCTTGCTCGCGGACCTGGAGGAGCTGGCCGAAGAAGATACGCTGCTTTACTTCGACGACCTGGCGCGCCCCCTGCTGAAAGACCCCGAACCCCAGGTGCGCATCCAGGCCCTGCGTCTGCTGTGGGAATGTGAGGATGCCAGGCTGGTGCCGACATTCCTCGAAATCCTGACCGAAGACAGCGACTCCAACGTCCGCGCGGCAGCCGCCACCGCGCTGGGCATGTTCGTTTACCTGGGTGAGATCGAGGAAATAGCGGAGCAGACTCTCCATAAAGTCGAAGATAGCCTGCTGGCGATCATCCATTCTGACGAAGCCACCCTGGTACGTCGGCGCGCCCTGGAAGCGCTGGGCTGGTCGTCGCGGCCGGAGGTGTCCGCGCTCATTGAAGCCGGTTACGCTGAAAAAGACGCCGATTGGAAAGTCAGCGCCCTCTTTGCCATGGGCCGCTCCGGCGACGAAGGCTGGGGAAAGCAGGTGCTTTCCAACCTGCGCAACCGGAACGCGGCCATCCGTCTCGAAGCGCTGCGAGCCGCCGGTGAGCTGGCGCTCGCCTCCGCCCGGCCGATCCTGCTCGATATGCTGGCCGACGAGGAGGACGTGGAGACCCGGCACGAGATCATCTGGGCGCTGACCCAAATCGGCGGCGAGAAAGTCAACGACCGGCTCGTGGAGCTTTTGGAAATGGCGGAAGATGACGAGGAAGAGACCGAGTTCCTCGAAGAGGCGCTGGAAAACCTGGCCTTCACCGAGGAGGTCAGCGGATTGGATTTACTCGACTTCGAGGACGATTAGAAGTAATATGCCGCCAGGAACCCGTTTTCTCGGAGAAAACGGGTTCCTCCCGCTAAAATTTCATCACACCAGGAATTCCCTTGACCGAACTTTTACAAACCTTCACCAACAACCTCCTGCCCATCCTGATCATCAGCGGGGCGGGCTTCCTGCTCGGCAAATTCCTCGAGGTCGAACCCCGCCCGATAGGCCGGGTCACATTCTACATCCTCAGCCCGATCCTGGTCTTCAACCTGCTCATGGAAAGCAAGCTCTCGCTCGACCGCATCGGCCTGATGATGGGCTACGCGGCGGCGGTCAATTTCCTGGTAGCCGGTCTCGCCTACCTGGCCGGGCGCGTCCTGCGCCTCGACCGCATTGGATTGACCGTGGTGGTACTGACCAGCCTATTCGGTAACTCTGGTAATTACGGCCTGCTGCTGATCTCGTTCGCCTTTGGGCAAGAGGCGCTGGCCTACGCCAGTGTCTATTTCGTGACCAACGCGATCCTGATCAACACCGCCGGCGTGCTGATCGCCTCGCTCGGGCGCCTGAACCTGAAAGAGAGCCTGCTCGGCCTATTGAAAGTGCCTGCCACCTACGCCATCCTGGCGGCCATGCTCGTGATGCGCATGGACTGGCAACTGCCGACGCCGCTGGCGCGCACCGTCTCGCTGGCGGCTAACGCGGCCATCCCCCTCATGCTCATCTTGCTTGGGTTGGAATTACAGCGCGCCGAGTGGACCAAAAACATCCGCGCCCTGGGCATCGGCGCCGTCCTGCGCCTGCTCGTCGGACCGTTCGTCGGGCTT
>Ga0210054_1000725_pt1 | contig 29730 bp, 29 predicted proteins | sample CryGeymeta201516_FD_185470 | JGI IMG/M metagenome (GOLD analysis project Ga0210054, IMG submission 185470) | Groundwater microbial communities from Crystal Geyser aquifers in Utah, USA - Crystal Geyser metaG 2015-16 (SPAdes) (version 2) | ecosystem: Environmental > Aquatic > Deep subsurface >... | reverse complement strand
GAGAGCAGGCCTATGAGGCCAAAAATATAAAACGCAACCGGAACGTTCGGCATGGTCACTAGATTATCGGTTGAAAACGATATAGAATCAAGTATGAATTGCAACCCTCCGCCTTGCACCCCCCCCCATCCAGGTGTTGGACCTGGAACCATCGTTTTTACCTTTAGGTAATGGAGGAAGTAGATGCCGAGAAAAGCGAAACCCGCAGCGACCCATACAAGAATCTTCTTCAGATTCTTATCGACAAGCGTACCAAAAAATCCGGCCATGAGCGTAAAAATGTACAGCTCGCGAAAGAGCGGCACTGCTGCCGCAAATGCAGCGGCGATAGAGTTTTTGCCTCGCAAAAAGAACAGGGTTGCGGCCAATGATACTGGCAGAGCCCAGTACTCGACAAATACAATCCACATACTTGCGACACCATACATATAATAGCCGCATACCAACGCAGCTGGCAAAACGGCAAGATTTGCATTCGATAATTCCTTTGCGACCAAAAATACTAAAATAGCAACTATGATCGTAAGAAGCAAGAAACCTATCCCGACCTGCTCGCCAGTCGAAAACAATATATTCCATATATAGAAGACAGTTGGTTCCCTCCACCCCATCACAGAGGCTGGAAGAGCACTAGACCTCTGATCGCCAAGCAACGCGCCTTTTAAAGAATCATAGTATCCTGAGCCCTGCTTCATAAGGTAAAACGTTTTAAGGTAAATAAAACCATCAAAGGCATATTGTTTGGGTGGGGGTTCATAGTTGAGGAGGTCTACGAAGCTATAGCCGTTATCTTTGACAACTCGCTGTTCGGCAACTCCCTGGGCAAAAAATCCAGTTAGAATGATGGCTAGCGCTATATATGGTAGGAAGGGGCGCCAACCGTTTTTGGTTAGTGCTGCAACACCAATAGAGACCGCCATCATAACAACCGTGGTAACAATCAGTGCCAGAATTGCGGCCGCACCCTCTATCGGCCATAGAACCGCGGCAATGACTGCTGTAATCAGTGAAACGAGAGGCAAGTCGCCGATTTCCAGCATTGAAGGAAGCAAGAGTCCAACAATCAAAGGAATTAAAATGAGCGGCTGAAATGTCCACCAGTATCTGACGGCCATCCATACAAGCACCGCCATAATTACGGAAACTGCTAATCGTTGAATTGGGGATCGGCGATAGAAATAACTTACAAGGTCGAGTTGTTCCTGCATAACGGCCGGTTCTGGGCTGTGTTTATTTATTAATTGCGGAACTCCCGATATGGTATTATTAGCTTCCCGAGGCTCATTGTTAGTCACAGACTCTCCTTGGATTTATATTAATAGCACGTACAGCTAGCCATCTTCTACCTAAGACTTTTTCCGATTCATCGGCTATAAATGCACCGGTTTCATCAAAAGCTACGAACTGAATCGTTATCGTTTCCTGGTCGTTAACTCCAAATTGCTCATCCGCCATATTTACTTAATGGTTTACATAATAAGGCTGCATAATAAGCGCTAATACTTTATGTGTAGTATATCATCTAATTATTTACATGTATACCGCTTTTATTGACAGCGAGGGGTTTATCTCTTGCCGTGCAAGAAGGAAGATTCGAAGATCGTCCCCTATCCTCCACACCTAAAATAGAAGCTCCGATTTATGGTTGGGGCTTTTCGTTTTAGTTCATACCATTACCGCTTGAGAAACGGGTACCAGACAGACTAATATCTTCAATAGTTGATGTGTTATTATATAAATGTGCCGCTGAAAGTCTTTATTGTGTTTGCGAGGTGAATCTACGTGCAAGAAATTATCTTTCTAGTTGAAGAAGCGTCCGAAGGTGGTTACGAAGCGAAGGCTGTTGGATATTCTATTTATTCCGAGGCCGACACGATGAAAGAGCTGCGCGAAGTTGTAAAAGACGCAGTCAGGACGCACTTCGACGAAAAAGATATGCCCAAGCTAATTCGCCTTCACCTTGTAAAAGATGAGGTTATTGCGGTATGAGCTTCCCAAAGGATATCGGAGGGAAGGAGCTTGCGAAGCTACTGGCACATTATGGCTATGAAACAACAAGGCAGACTGGAAGTCATATTCGTCTAACCACCAATCAAAATGGCGAACACCACATAACCATACCTGCGCACAAACCCTTGCGGGTTGGAACCCTTAACAGCATCCTTAGTGATGTTGCGTCACGTCTTGGAAAAGAGAAACGTCTTCTAATTAATGAATTGTTTGATTAGCTCACGAAGGAAACGTTCGTGAGAGCGCCTGCCTTGCACGCAGGAGGTCATCGGTTCGAGCCCGTTATCCTCCACACCGAAAAGAAAGCCTTGATAGAAATGTCGGGGCTTTTTATATTATTGAGTATCGTCCGATGACTTCCCGGAGACCCTCGGCCTTCATGGATACCTTATTTGGCACAATCAACGCATTTTAGAATATTTAAGCATTAACACGAAAAGAGTTAACTTAGAATTAACACAATATCAGCAGGATTATGCAATGTTACGATTAAATAAACACTAAGTAACGTTTAAGTAAACATCAAGTTACGATTATGTAAACATCTATTCACTTACAAAGGGAGCAACTGTATGAAGAAGTTTCGCTTGGTACAAATTATATTTTGGACGTTGGTGATGTTATTTATATCTACGGGAATCGCGTGGAGTGCTGATCTTGATTCTATTGTAGGGGTACAGAAATACGACCGAGCGATCCATATTATGGCAATGCTCTTAGTCGGTTTCGGTTTTTTAATGGTTTTTGTCAGACAGTATGGTCGGTCTGCGGTCACTGCAACATATCTGCTTGTAAGTGTGGCGATCCCTCTATATATTCTAAAAGACAGCCTGGGCATTATGGGTGGTCCAAGCGTTGATATTGATAAGCTCATCTTGGCGGAATTCGCAGCGGCTAGTCTTCTTATATGCGCCGGCGCAGCTCTCGGAAGATTAAAAATGAGTCAGTACATATTGCTCGGTATACTTTTCTTGCCCTGTTATGCATTTAACGAATGGGTACTTCTCAAGAATGGCTTGGGTCTGATTACTTCCGGCAGCTTTGTTGATACGGGAGGATCCATTGTCATTCATGCATTCGGTGCGATTTTCGGACTGGGTGTAATTATGACAATGACAAGTAAAAATGAATTTGATCTGCCTATTGAATCCGACGCAACCAGCGATAGATTTTCATTACTCGGAAGCACGGTCCTCTGGCTCTTCTGGCCAAGCTTCTGCTCGGCACTGGTCGCACCCGAGCTGGTACCTCACACAGCGATTAACGTTATCATGGCCCTTTCTGGTGCCACGATTGCCACATACTTTGCTTCAACGTTGCTGCGCGGCAAGATTTCAGCTGCAGATATCGCCAATGCAGCACTAGCAGGAGGTGTAGCCATCGGTTCCACATGCGATTCTGCTAGCTTCGTTTCAGCATTTATGGTCGGGGTTTTGGCTGGTGCACTATCAACATTCGGCTTTGCCGTTCTACAACCTAAAATTGAGGCCATACTCAAAGGCAGGGATACTTGCGGAGTCATGAACCTGCACGGGATGCCCGGACTTATGGGTGGCATTGCCGCTATCTTTGTTGTCAGTAGAATCAACATAGGCGCACAGCTCATAGGGATAGGCATTACAATCTTAATAGCTGCAATTGCCGGTTTTATTGTAGGAAAAATAGTGTCTGCTCTTGGAAGAATGCCTGTGCCATATGATGATGCCGCAGAGTTTGAACTGCCAATGGTGCCTGCTCTTGGCAGCAGTGCGGTAGCATATGATGGTACCGAACCGGCTAAGCTGTAATCGCTACGAACTTTAGACATCATGACAGGGTGCGAGCGAAAGCTCTATAAAGAGAGGTTATGATGAGTAAATTATGTTGTGGGCGTGTTTCACGAACCACCGCTTAGTCCCTTCGCTTTCAATTGCTGTTTTATTGCTTCTGTTAATTACGGCTTGACTACCAGGCAATCTAATGGTAATATTGTCAGTAAATACTTACCTATTAAGAAAGGACGTGAAAACGAAAAGGTTCCTTGTAGTTCTTTTGTTGCTGGTCTCGTTGTTGGTTTTTGCGGCAGCATCTGCAGCAGTAGCTGCGCCGAGCGCATCTTCAAGCTTGGAAAAGGTGGTGATTCTTCACTACGCTAAAGCAAGTGCACGACCAGCGCCGTTCTCAAATGACTCAATGACTTTTAAGTTGATAGCCAAAGGGGTGAAATGGCCTTCTTCGGTAACGTATTCTATTAATCCCGCCGGCAGCGACCTGTCTACCGATACCGTGCTAAGCACCATGGCAACAAGCGCAAGCACATGGGATAATGCGACAAGCTTTGGCTTGTTTAATCCACCCACCGAGACTACAGTTACCTCTATCGGTATTACGACTGATGGTAACAACAATATCATCTGGAAGGACATAGAGGATACCTATCCCGGCGTTATTGCAGCCACATTTCTTTACTATAACCGCTTCAGCGGTGTGATCTCTGAATTTGATATGGTATTTAATAGCTACTATAAATGGAACACTACAGGCGATTCGAGCGCTATGGATGTGCAAGATATAGCGACTCATGAACTCGGGCATGTCTGCGGGTTAGCCGATATATATGCACCGCCGAATTGGTCTCTAACAATGTATGGCTACAGCGATTTAGGGGAGACATATAAAAGAGATTTGGCTACTGGCGACATATTTGGTGTTCAAAAATTGTACGGGCAATAAACCGCGCCGGCATAAAACTTATTAAAACCAAGCATTTAGAAATCAACGCATCCGCGCGCCGCTGATTTCTAACGTTCGCCGGGCTATTTACACAAAGGTCTTGAAGACTTCTTCTATACGGGAAAGAAGAAAGGCATAAAGCCTGAACACGCTGATCGCCTTGAGAGAATTCTTGATAGGCTGAATGCTGCAAATGAAATCTAACTTGCACAAACTGACAGGAGACAAAAAAGACCACTATGCCGTGAAGGTATCTGGAAATTGGAGAGTCTTTTTCGAGTTTATTGACGGCGATGCTTACGTCGTTGCAATAGAACGATACCGGCTTTATCCTTAACGGATCCTCCAAGACCTATCCCGCAGACTCCAGTAAGCCGTACGCGTCGTTTAGAGACGGGACACGCATATCGACTTCTGCGTCTCATGCAACCCGCGAAACCGATACTTTGATCTGCGCTCATGCTGTCGCCCCCTTTTCAGTTTCCTGCTATACGCTTGCACCATTACCTACAGGAAGTATGCATTCTTATTTATCCCATACCCATGCGTCTGTGTATCCTCTTGTGCTCATATAAAGAGATAGGCATCTTAGTTAAAAGAGAAACGACGATATTGTTAAGCCGTCCTCCCTAATTGCTTATGACCTGCTCTGATTCTGAACGACCTCTTGGTCTACGATATGTCCGCAAAATCGTTTTGTCGCTATAAGGTTTATCTGCCAGGGTGTGCGGGAATCTCAAGCGCTGAAAACGAGCGTAGAGAGGGGGTGACACATATGAAAAAACGTTAATTTTTCTACTATCCTTGATGGCGCTCCTTTCGTACACCGGAATTGCTTATGCTCTGGGGGACATCCCTCCCACCACATACGACCTCAACCAGCCCAGAAACGGTTACCCCGCAAAGGACTGGAATTACAAGGAACAAGGTAAAAACGTGGCCTCCGGTAACTACACCGGGTCGATAGGTTTTGGCACGAGCACCCACCCGTACGGTACCTGGAACAGCCCATATACCCTTGGAATCGATGGTTATAACTACAACGATGCTCAGGATTACACCGATGATGGGACTATGACCGGCACCGGCCTCTATACCTCGGGGCCCCACGGCGGTTATTTAACCGCTACACATAAGTGCCGTGAGTGCCATGCAGTCCACCGTGCAGCCGGTAAGTTTAAGTTGTTGCGTTCTGATACCAGGTTTGAGGCATGCGATTGGTGCCACGGAACCGGTGCAGGCTCTGGATACAACATCCAGATGGATAACGACGACAACTATACCACTGAGTACAACGTTGGACACACCATGGGCTTTGGTATTAGCACTGGAAAGTGGAAAGCACCGGATGATACCTACCCTGCGTTTACACCAAACTACTGGCTAGGTGGATTCTCATGCTTCGACTGCCACAGCCCGCACGCCAACCCGGCGAGACTGCTTGGGTACAATAATACTGGGCAGGCGGTCGGCACAACGTCTGGCGGGAAAATCTACGGTATCTCCAACCCGGGCCACGATATACTGCCAAACGATACAACACATCTCGGCAACGACCCTGTGTACCTCTCGGGCAGTTGGCTCTTAATAAAAAACCCTGATCACGAGCTTGCCTCGTCGGCGGAGAGCAACATCAGTTACTACGACGTTGATCAGGGCTCGGTGGTTTCCACAAGCGTGACGCAGGGCCAGGAGATCAGCGACATGCTCTTTGCTTTCTCTGAGGTAATCAATGGGGAGGCCACTGTTACCTCAGGGCAGCTTTACCAGTTCAGCGCCGATACGGCGTATCCCATCAACAAGCTTCCCATTGATTGGAATGTGCCGATCGGCGGCGCCAACGACGCCTCGTCCCCGCGTTCGGGCTTTACCGTGCGCAACGCCGCCGATAGCATTTGGAGTGTCTCCGAGTTCTGCACCGATTGCCATGACGGCAACGCGGGCCTGCATACGACAGAGGTGCCGGTATTCAGCGAGGACCGTGCGCTCCGCGCAGCGCAGAACAACAGCCCGCCCCCCGATTGGAAGAACAGCTACGACCTGGCGTACGGCCACGACGAGCAATCGCGGCAGCAGTGCAAACGCCAGCTGCGGTTTAACCCGGAGGACGGACAGGACTTTGGGCCAAACTGCCGTAACTGCCATAAGGGCTCAAGCGGGTGCAGGACGTGCCATCAGGAGCCCCTTGCAAATTACACGATAAGCCCGCCCGCATACACTGTGGATAGCGCTACCGCAGCAAACGACGCCCTCGAGCTTTCCACATACTCCGTGTTTTTAACGAGTACTGGGGCAGACAATATGGTCGTCGAAAGCCCGACCTACAAGTTCTACAAAAAATCGCGCACGGTGGATTGGTCGAATACCTGGAGAACGGCATCGGGATTTGTCGCGAGCGGGCAGCGGATGGCGACCGGGCAGGAAAACGCGAGCGGGGTCGGCTCCCCCTGCGCCGATGACGGCTTCAGTTGGCCGCATAGAACATTGGGCTTCAAGATGCTCAAAGACGACCTCTTTGGCCTCGACTTCAACGGACAGCCGATCTCGGTAGGCGACTCAAGACACGACGGGGCCAACGCCTACGCGGTCCACGATCTTGACAGCGTTTGCTTGGATTGCCATAATCCGACGATCTGGAATGCAAGCAGCACGGCCACGCATACCGATACCGCAAGCAATCCCTACAACGATGAGTTGTTGCTCAGGGGATTACCGTAGGGGTCTCTTTTTGTCTTCGAAAATTTTAGCCGGGTTGTCGCGTACGAACTGCTGCGCCCGCTCGAAGCCGACATATCCGGCTGCAACCTCAAGCGCCTCCGTAAAGTCGGGGGCGCGCCGGTCTGGCGCATGGGAATCCGTTGCTAAAATATCGACCTGCCCCCGCTTTAGAAGTTCGATCGCCGTATCAAGGCATGCCCTATCCAGCTCTCCGGTTAAGCTGCTTGAGTTTACCTGGACGATACAGCCAAGGTCGATGTACCTCTTCAAGCGATCCGGTTTCCTTTGGATGTCGTAAATCCTCTCTGGGTGCGCCAGAATGGGGTTCCAGCCATCAATGCGCATTCTGAATATAACGTCCTCGGCGAAGGGCGGAATGCCCTCAAACGGGAACTCAAACAGGATGTAGCTGCTTTCCGCAAGCGGGAGCACCTCGCCCTCCCTCAACTCGCGCGGCAAATCCGGGCTTATCCTTAGCTCATTACCCGGATACACCTCTATCGGCACGCCGTCTTTGCGCAGCTCAGCACGTAAAAGCTTAACGACCGCCATTATCTCGCTTTTTGACGGCCGGTGATAATTATTATGGTGCGGCGTCGCGACGATCTTCGTAATCCCGTTTTTAAGCGCAACCCGAGCCATCTCGACCGCCCCGGAAAGCGTAGCCGGCCCATCATCAAGTCCGGGCAATATGTGATTATGCGTATCGATGTATCCATCCGCCAAGGTTGTTCCTTAGATTTATGTCAGCGGGCTCTTTCTATTATTGTCTGTTTCTTATTCTCCATCAAAAAGCGCTGCTGTCCATTGTTTAAGAGTGATATTTTAGCGAGGTTACTTTTTATGCGCACAAGCGTATATCTTTTGATAGCAATTCCGTAGCATCTTCAGCAGTTAGCGGGTGGCTAACAATATAGCCCTGTACAGCGTCGCATTTAAGGGAGCGCAGGAACTCCAACTGCTCGACTGTTTCCACACCTTCGGCAATCGTTTTAAGTTTAAAGTTATGCGCCAATGTAATGATTGCTCTTACAATTGCAACGTCATCTGAGTTATTTGTAATATCGCGTATAAAAGATTGGTCAATTTTTAAATTATTTACCGGAAACTTTTTAAGGTAGCTAAGGGAGGAATAGCCTGTTGCAAAATCATCAATTGAGATTTGTACCCCAAGCTCTTTTAATCTGCGAAACGATGTGGCTGTGGCATCTATATCTTTTATGATTGCATTTTCAGTAATTTCAATATCCAGGCGCTTCGGACTAAAATTAGTTTCTCTCAGCACTCGATCAACCATTTCTACGAGATCTTGCTGTTGAAACTGCTTTGGTGACATATTTATCGCTATCCGCATAGCCGGAAAACCCGCGTCTTGCCAGATCTTATTTTGCCGGCAGGCTGTTTTAAGCACCCATTCTCCTACGGGTGCGATAAGGCCAACGTCCTCTAAGATAGGAATAAACTCGGTTGGATAAACCATTCCGAACTCGGGGTGCTGCCAGCGAAGTAGCGCCTCCATCCCAAAAATCTCACCCGAGACGAGATCCACTTGAGGTTGATAATATATGACAAACTCTTCCTGCGCTAATGCTTTATATATCCTATTTTCAAGAACTAACCGCTCAGAAGTTTTAGCATTCATGGACGCCGTGTAAAGCTGGTAATTGTCCCTGCCCTGGGCTTTGGCGCGATATAGGGCTGTGTCTGCATTTCTTAAAAGAGTTTGAGAGTCTTTGCCGTCATGCGGATAAATACTAACCCCGATACTGGTTGTAGTGTGAAGCTCGTTACCATCAAAGTTGAAGGATAGCTTAAGAACTTCTCGGATTTTCTCGGTGATTTTCACCACATCATCTTCATTGTTGATTTGCTTTGCAAGCAGTATAAACTCGTCTCCCCCTAAGCGGGCGATGGTGTCATTTTCTCTAAGACATCCTATTAACCGCTCAGCGACTCCTTGAAGCAACTGATCCCCGACAGAATGGCCCAATATATCATTGATGACCTTAAAATTATCAAGGTCAAGAAACATTACGGCGATCATTTCTTTGTTGCGATATGCGTACGATACCGCCGAGTTAAGGCGGTCGGTAAACAAGGTTCGATTCGGAAGACCGGTTAAGATATCATAATATGCCATGTAATTGAGGACTTCTTCTGTTTTCTTGCGGTCAGTTATGTCTTCGAAGCTCTCGACGCCGCCTATAATGTTTCCTTGTACATCTCTTAATACGTCTACATTTTTCGAAAGTACCCGTTCCTCACGGTCTTTTCTTCTGATGATGCATTCTTTGGCCATAATAGGTTTAGTTACATCATGTGCGAAAAGGCCGCACTTTTTTGTACAGGTATTCATAGCAAAAACCGAGCATTTCTTTCCGATTACCTCTTCCAATGAATAGCCTGTTATCTCTTCTGCCTTTTTGTTGAAGCTGGTTATGGTTTTATTTGTGTTTACCGTAAAAATAGCGCTCGGGACCATTCTATATATCTGTTCCATCCGCTCTTTAGCCTCAAGTAGCGCTTGTTCGTTTTTCTTTCGCTTTGTTAAATCTTTTGATCTCTTCGGGTTACTTGGCACCTTGTCTCCTTTTATAGTAGCTACCTATATCGGTACCAAGCACCATGCGCTTAAGTATCAGCACTGTAATAGTTCTTCTTGATTTATCACTTTGGATTCGGGTTTCAAGAGCAAGCAGGGCTTCTGTTTTTTAGTGCACAATAACGCCTTGCTTCTTTTCAAGAATATGGTGTTGGTTGTCGATAAGCTGAATAATGTTCGGGTTGACAGTAGGTGGGTGGCAAGAATGCAAATGGCACTGGGATACAATATTTACGGATATGGTCACATATTTCCATTGATTCTTTCATTGGCGGCGCTTATTTTCTTATTTTCTAACCGGACTGATCTTAAATCTTACCGTTTCTATATTTATTATCTGGTATGTTTATCAGCATTTTTCCTTACAAGTATTCTTTACGTGCTCTCTATGTTTAATATGCCGTTGCTGCATAGCTTGGCCGGGCTACTCGAGTTTGTAAGCATTACAGCCATTGTTTTAGTAGTTCGAAATGATCGCTTAAAGGATGATAGCAATGCTTGATGTGGCTATGCGCATATTAAATATATGTGCTTGCGCAGTTGGTATATATTTTGCGCTCTTCCGGCATGGCAACCCCGATCAAAATAGGCTTCGCTATGTCTTTTTGCTAACTCTTTTCTCTTTTGCTGCCGCTAATGTAATTGCACTGGTGTACGCGTTTACAAATCTGCCTGTTTTTCATCTCCTGTTAAGCTATCCGAGCACGATTATTCCTATGTTGTTGATTGCAAATTTACTCTTAACCATGCAAATTATAGAGAAAAACAGACTTAAAAACAGGGAGAGAAAATTAATTGCTCTCCAACATATCGGAACAAAGGCGACCAATGCCCTTGACCTGCAACAAGTTTCGAAGCTGGCGCTCAATGAGATTCTGGAAATATCGCAATTTGATGGAGCCGCGCTTTACGCGTTGGCCAAGAACAAAGATTATTTAGAACTTGTGCGGTCAGAGGGGGTGTTCCGGCAAGCGGTTATAGACCTCTCGGTTCTCCCGGCTAAGGAACTATTCTTTGTCCTTGATTCTGTTGAAAATCGGCTAATAGATATTTGTAATCCCGAATACCGCGGTGTTTTACAAATTTGCGACAAAATGGAGGCTGCCGGCATTAAGAACGCCTTTGCCACACAGCTAGTTAACCAACAGGAGACGGTTGGCGTTGTAGTGCTGACTCGCAGAGACCGTATCGACCTTCAGCTAGATGAACAGCAGTTCATTACTAACGTTGCGACATGGCTCTCCGTTGCGACAAGCAACGCAAAGCTATATGAGGGCCTGCAAACGGGCTATTTGAAGGTCACCCTGGCTTTATCTAAAGCGATCGAGGCAAAAGACCCATATACCTGTGGACATTCAGACAGTGTCGCAAAGTTCTCTGCAAACCTTGCTTCACATTTAGAGCTGAGCAAGTCCGATATCGAAAGAGCTTATATTGGCGGGCTTCTTCATGATATTGGAAAGATTGGTATACCGGATGCAATTCTTAATAAGCCGGGTTCACTAACGGATGAAGAATATGCCATCATTAAAGAACATTCGTACAAAGGCTTTGAGATAACCCAGCCGGTTGATGCATTAATCAATATTTCAGATATCGTTATATACCACCATGAACGCTTTGATGGAACAGGCTACCCCCTTGGGCTTAGCGGGGAGAAGATCCCGCTTCTGGCCCGTATTGCTACACTGGCCGATGCATTCGACGCAATGACGAGCGATAGACCGTACCGAAAAGGAATGCCGGCTGAAAAGGCCCTTGCGATTATTGAACAAAACAAGGGAGCCCAGTTTGATCCGATATTGGCGACCCACTTTATTACCATGGTCGAAGACAAGCAGCAACGTGAGTATGCCGTCGATCTCACCGATGATGAGTTAGCGGTTCTCTTTGATGAGAATGACGAGAACCCCGTAGACAATGAACGGGCTGCCGGATAGGGGCTTTTTTGTGCCATAAAAACAAAATCCCAGACATTCCTACCTGGGATTGGTGGGCCTAGCTGGAGTCGAACCAGCCACCTCACCCTTATCAGGGGTGCGCTCTAACCAACTGAGCTATAGGCCCGCAAACATCATGCATTGTAGCGCATGGGCACGGCCATTTCCAGAGCCAGCTACATATTTTACCTGTCCGGTCAGAAAATATCAAGGCCGCCATTGCGGCTGCTCTCAATGGCATGGGAACCCCTCGGGGTTGATTAATAGGTTAAAACTTTGTTATTGTGAGCATATAGCTATAAGGCACGATTTTGGCGGTGATACCTTGTTTGAAATGGAAGTTCACGGCGTCAACCTTGACATGTTGACAAACCAGCCGGTCATTATACTAAAAGACCTCAAATCAAATCGCTACCTCCCAATCTGGATAGGACAATTTGAAGCAACCGCTATCCTTATGGAGGTCCAGGGAATACACCCGTCGCGCCCGCTTACCCACGACCTGCTTAAGACCATCATCGATACGCTAAGCGCCCAAATAACCCGTATTGTAATCAACGACTTAAAAGAGGGAACGTTTTACGCGCAGATCCACATGTCGGCGAATTCAAACCAGCTGCAAATCGATGCCAGGCCAAGTGATGCGATAGCGCTTGCGGTGCGATCCAATGCCCCGATTTTTGCAGATGAGGGCGTTTTAGATCAGGCCGCGATAACGAGCGAAGACGGCGAAGAGGAAGAGGTTGCCCGCTTCCGTGAGTTTCTGGAAAACGTAAAGCCGGAGGATTTTAAAGAAGGGTCTTAAGACGCTAGAAATGCACTTCCCCTAAAACCTCCAGCCTTTTTATCGTACCGCGTGGAATAATATGAAAATCATTATGGCGGTATCCGCGACCTCTGTTGGTGAGGTCATAATCCTGAACCAACACAACGTAGTCCTCGGTTTCTTTCCAGACCAAGCCCACGGTAATCTTGGAGAGCCTGAATATTTCAAAATCATCCGGTATTTCGACACGGGAGTACGCGGTGATATCTTCCCACCACACCGCCGCCACATTCTTTATCTGCAGCTGCTCTAAGTCGTCGTCTTCGCCAAGGAAGTCGACATCGGGCGACTCACGGGTGTCCGTAAAGGTTTCCTCAGAAACCGCCTTTCCGCTCATGTTAGATGGTAGATCTTTCAACGCGTAATTCTCCTTTTATCTAAAATACATTAAATTAGCTATGGTAACTATGGTCTGAATCAATCCGGCGGCACAGACGTCCCTGTCAAAATTCTAAACTTTGACACCTGCGCTGTCAAACAATTTGTGATAAATAACTGCAGGTCAGTGTCCTAGTTAGCGACCCGTAAAGCTTCATGGCTGCGGTTGGTTGTCCTATAAAAGAGCCACTGTTTTACTTACATTAGCCTTATATGTTTTATGCACGTAAGGGGCGGGAATATAGACGTAGACACGCGTTCTACCTGCTACGGTGGCGCGGCTCAGGAAGGCGGTCAAGCCTGTATGGAGATAATTAAAAAGGCTGTCGGGGAGACACCGGTCATCGAAGTCCATGGGCAGATTGATCTTAGTAACTGCTATAAGCTACATGAGGCAATAAACGAAGAAATAGAAAAGGGTAACTACTTTATGGTTGTTAACCTGCACAAGATCAGCTATATCGATAGCTCGTGCCTCGGGGTTCTGCTGGGCGGGCTTGAGAAAGTCAAAAAGAAGGCCGGGGCGCTGGCGGTTGTAGGCAACCCATTAGTCGACCGGGTGCTGACCCTAACCGGCCTCACCCGCATCTTCCCTTTCCACTCTACGGTAAACGACGCGATAGCAAATCTCAAGAAAATTAAATCGAAAGATTAGAAGCGCGCACGATCTCTCTAATAAAGCTAGGACGGAACATTCTCATTAAATATCTCCGGGGATATCGCGTCGACGGGTAAATCCTGTGTGATAATCTGTTTTACGGAATAAAAAGGAATTAGTATTTCGGTTCCATCGGCCAGGTCAACACGTACGAGGTTTTCTGACGGGGCGCCGACCGATAAGCTTTCGGCTCTAAATTGCCGCTCTTCCCCGTCAGTAAACAAAACGGTTGAAATAAGCAACGCCCTCTCCTCCACTATCCGGATTTATCTCTCTACAAGGCGTTATTACCCCATTGGCCGCAGGTTAAATCATATGCGGTATGCTCCGATATCTCGAATGCCTGCACAAAGCTCTCCGGAGCATAAGTTATTACGTAGCTGACGGGTCCTGATCGTTGTTCTGGCCATCCTCCAGGATGTCCTTGTGGTCATCCCTGTCGATAACCAGCGCCACGGCACTCACCTTGTCGCTGTCATTAAGGTTCATGATCGTAACACCCTGAGTATTTCTACCCATCTGCGAAATCTTATTAATCGGCGTCCGAATAACAATGCCTTCGCTCGATATAACCATCAACTCGTAGTTTTCCTGGACCATCTTTGCCGCAGCGATCTGGCCGCGCGCCGATGTTTCTTTAAGAGTCTTTACTCCCTTGCCGCCGCGCCTTTGCAGCGGGTAATTGCTCATTGGCGTGCGTTTTCCAAAACCGTTTTCGGTTACGATGAGAAGGTCCGACTCGTCCCGTGCAATTTCAATTGCCAAGACCTCATCGCCTTTCGTGAGAACCATACCCTTGACACCTATCGCCGTTCTGCCCATCGGCCTAACATCGGTTTCGTGGAAGCGTATCGACATACCGCCTCGCGAGACCAGGATGACGTCCTCTGAGCCCTTGGTGGTCTTCACGCCGATGAGTTCGTCGCCCTCGCGCATGGTAATCGCCAGGATGCCGTCACGGCGCGACGTGTTGTATTCGATAAACGGAGTCTTTTTAACAATGCCGTCTTTGGTCGCCATTACCAGGTACTGGTTTTGTTCAAAACTCCTGGTTGATATGACTGCGGCAATCTTCTCGTCCGCAGTGAATGGCAGGATATTTACAACCGCCTGTCCCCGTGCCGTTCTACTAGCAACCGGAAGCTCGTGAACTTTAAGCTTATAGACCTTTCCTTTGTTTGAGAAGAACAATATATAGTTGTGCGTCGAAGAGATGAAGAGATGCTCGACGAAGTCGCCCTCTTTCAGATTTGTGCCGGTAACGCCCTTACCGCCACGCGCCTGTTTTTTATACGTCGTTGCCGGCAGTCGCTTGATATAGCCGGAGTGGGTGATGGTAATAACCATATCCTCCTCGGCTATAAGATCCTCTATCTCAAGCTCGGTCGTATCTATTGTAATCTGGGTGCGTCGCTTGTCTGCATATTTTTCTTTTACCGAGAGAAGCTCGCCTTTAATAATTCCAAGAAGAATGCTCTCATTCTCCAGGATGCTTTTTAGATACGCGATCCTTTTAACGAGTTCCTTGTGCTCGTCTTCGAGCTTCTGCCGCTCAAGAGCGGTCAGTCGTTGCAGGCGCATATCAAGAATTGCCTGCGCCTGGATTTCTGAAAGCTTAAACTGTTTCATCAAACGCTGGCGGGCCTCATCAACGTTCTTTGATCCCCTGATGGTCTTTATGACCGCATCAAGGTTGCCGAGTGCGATCAAGAGCCCTTCGACGATATGCAGCCTATCCTGGGCCTTCTTAAGCTCAAACTTTGTACGCCGTATAATAACGTCTTTCTGGTGCTCAAGATAATATTTTAGAACCTGCGCGAGGTTCAGCACTCTCGGTACACCGTCAACCAGGGCGAGCATGATAACGCCGAAGCTTACCCCGAGCTGGGTGTGTTTATAGAGTTTATTTAAAACCACCTGGGCTACGGCATCGCGCTTAAGCTCTATTACGAGGCGCATGCCGCTTCTGTCCGACTCATCGCGCAAATCGCTGATCTCGGTGATTTTTTTGTCTCGAACCAACTCGGCGATTTTTTCGGCAAGCCGGGCTTTGTTGACCTGATATGGCAGCTCAGAGACGATTATTCTCTGTTTTCCCTGCTTGGTCTGCTCGGCGTGCGCTTTTCCGCGCACTTTAATGCTGCCGCGCCCGGTTAGATATGCCTCATTAATGCCGCTTCTACCCATAATTATGCCGCCGGTTGGAAAGTCCGGCCCCTTGACGTACGTCATCAAATCGCGCACGTCGATCTCGGGATTCTCTATCATAGCGACAACGGCATCGATTACCTCGCCAAGGTTATGCGGGGGGATATTGGTCGCCATACCAACCGCGATACCCGATGACCCATTCACCAACAGGTTTGGGAAGCGCGCCGGCAACACCAGCGGCTCCTCCAGGGTCTCGTCGAAGTTCAGGACAAAATCGACGGTGTCTTTTTCTATGTCGCGAAGCATCTCGGCGGCAAGCTTTGAAAGACGTGCCTCCGTATAACGCATGGCGGCCGGCGAGTCGCCGTCGACCGAGCCAAAGTTTCCGTATCCATCAATAAGTTCATAGCGCTGCGCGAAGCTCTGGGCCATGCGCACCAGTGAGTCGTACACCGCGGTATCGCCGTGCGGGTGGTACTTACCTAAAACCTCTCCGACGATACGGGCGCACTTCTTATACTGGCTGCCCGGGCGCATCCCCATATCGTGCATGGCATAAAGAATTCGTCTGTGCACCGGCTTTAGGCCGTCGCGTACATCGGGCAGCGCCCGCCCGACAATGACGCTCATCGCATAGTCGATATACGAGCTTCGAAGCTCGTCTTCTATTTCAATTGTTTCTACTCTGCCTGCTAAGGCATCTACCATTTCTATGATTCTCCTTCTAACTAACTCTTAGATATCCAGGAACCGCACGTCTTTTGCGTGTTTTATTATATAATCCCGCCTCGGCTCGACCTTGTCCCCCATAAGAATGGAAAAAATCTCGTCGGCCACGATGGCGTCTTCCATATTTACCTTCAGCAGCGTTCTCTTCTCCGGGTTCATCGTCGTGTCCCAGAGCTGCTCGGGGTTCATCTCTCCCAGACCTTTATAGCGCTGCACGTTCGGGTTTTTATTGAGCTTGTTGAGATATTCCTCAAGCTCTCTGTCTTTATAAAAATATTTTGTTAAGCCGTCATGCATTATCTTGTAGAGCGGTGACTGCGCGATATAGACGTAGCCGGACTCGATCATCGGCAACATATAACGGTAGAAGAACGTTAAGATGAGGGTTCTAATATGCGCCCCGTCAACGTCGGCATCGGTCATAATTATGACCCTGTGATAACGTGCATTGCCGACGTCGAAGTCCTCGCCGATACCGGTTCCGAGCGCGGTGATGATAGCTAATATCTCCTCGCTGCTCAGTATCTTGTTCAGCCTGGCCTTTTCGACGTTTAATATTTTTCCTTTAAGCGGCAGGATCGCCTGAAAACTCCTGTCCCTTGCCTGTTTTGCCGAGCCGCCCGCCGAATCTCCCTCGACCAGATATATCTCTGAGAGCGATGGGTCTGTCAACGAACAATCGGCAAGTTTTCCAGGAAGAGACGTGCTCTCAAGCAGGCTCTTTCGCCTGGTCAACTCGCGCGCCTTGCGGGCGGCGGCCCTTGCGTGGGCGGCCTGGATGGTTTTACTTATGATGAGCTTTGCCGTTGCGGGGTTTTCTTCCAAAAACTCGTCGAGTTTGCTTCCAACCGTGCTCTCAACGAGCCCCCTTATCTCGGTATTTCCAAGCTTTGTCTTTGTCTGGCCTTCAAACTGGGGCTCGCGCAGCTTTACGCTGATTATCGCCGTTAGCCCTTCTCGAATATCCTCGCCGGAGAGGTTCTCTTCTTTTTCTTTTAAGAGGCCCTTCTTTCTTGCGTAGTCGTTTATGGTTCTGGTTAGCGCGGACCTAAATCCCGAAAGGTGCGTTCCTCCTTCGTGAGTGTTGATGTTATTGGCAAACGTAAACACGCTCTCGATGTAGCCGGTGTTGTATTGCATTGCAACCTCCACCTGACTGCCGCCATCGCTGCTCTCGAAGTAGATGACCTTTTTATGAAGCGGCTCTTTCGTACTATTAAGATGCTTAATAAAATCGGTGATACCGCCGGAATATTTATACTCTACCATCTCGTGTGGTTCGACGCGTTCATCGATGAGATCGATTTTCAAATCCTTGTTAAGAAAGGCCATCTCGCGCATCCTTTGGCGGATGGTATCGAAACTGAAATCCAGCTCTTCAAATACGGTTTTATCCGGCAAAAAGGTGATCTTTGTACCGGTTTTCTTGGATTTTCCTACCTCTTCAAGCGCGGTCGTCGGCTTACCATATGCAAACGACTGCCGATATACCTTGTCGTCCCTACTAACTTCAACGGTAAGGCTTTCGGATAAGGCGTTCACAACCGAAACACCTACGCCATGAAGGCCGCCCGATACTTTATATCCCTCGCCGCCAAACTTTCCGCCGGCGTGTAAAACGGTTAAAACTATCTCGACCGCGGTCTTTTTATATTTCGGTATAACACCAACCGGGATGCCCCGGCCGTCGTCGCTTACCTCTATGATATTTCCTTCTTTTATCATTACGACAATGTTCTTACAATAGCCGGCCAGCGCCTCATCGATGCTGTTATCGACCACCTCATACACGAGGTGATGGAGGCCTCGCGGGCCGGTGCTGCCGATATACATTCCAGGACGTTTTCTTACCGCCTCTAATCCTTCTAAAACCGTTATGTCTTTAGCGGTATATGTAACGCTCACTATATTTTCCCTCATTTCTCAACTATTAGGGTGTGTACGCAAAGAAACGGCCGGTAAAGCCGTTTTATAACTTCACAATTATAACACATTTTTAAGTGTTTTTGTGGGTCTATCCGCCTTCAACCTCCACGATTTGCCTTTATAATTACCGTCCGTGTTCACGCAACGCCAGTTGCTTCTGCCTCCACCTTTCAAGCTTTTTGTTCTTTACCAGGAGACGAAGCACGCGCTCTTGCAACTCGGCCGGCTCTAGGCCCCCCACCAGCTCTTCTGTGTGTTCTAAATCGTTCTGGGTAAGTTTTATCGAGCTGATATCGGGTGAGTCTTCGTTATTATCTTGATTGTTATCCTTTATAATAAGCGGGCCGTGGATAAATCTAATTTCATGAACCGTGTGCGACCCAAGAAGCGCGTTTATTTGTTTTTTTATCTTGGAATCCAGAACCTTTAGCTCCTGCGCCCATGCAGGACTCTTCGTTTTTATATACAAGATGCCGTTTTTAATCTTCTCCGGCGCCGCGTTGTCACTTATCGCGGGCCCAACAACCTGCGCCCACAGAGAGAGAACCTTGCTCTCTTCCAGTTTTGCCCTCATCTCTTCGTTTGAGGTTAGTTCTCGAATCGTTTCGCCAAGCCCATACAACATGTACTTGTTTCTCCCCCATGCCGGCCTATCCATAATTATCTTTATTTTAGCCTATCTTAATAATGTTCGACGCATCTATATCCATCTCTTTTAAATATTCAACATTAGTGCTGGTTACAATCACCTGGACCCCATCGTTAATATACTTCAGGAGCGCTTCGCGTCGCGCCCTATCAAGCTCCGACATAACGTCGTCCAGTAATAAGACCGGATAATCTCTGGTAAGTTCCGTAATAATTGAAAGTTCGGCCATTTTAAGCGCAAGGGAAGCGGATCTCTGTTCTCCCTGTGACCCGAAAGTTCGAAGGTCGATGCCTGCGGCAAATATGCCGACGTCATCTCGGTGCGGGCCGACCAGGGTCTGCCCCCGCTCTATTTCGGCCTTTCTTTTTTCTTTTAGAAGCGACAAATAGTGTTCTTCTGTCTCTCCGTCTTTTATCCCCTCTTTTAGGAGTTGATTTTCATAAATAAGTGAAAAGTTGACATCACTTTCCGTTATGTTTTTATATGCCCGATCCGCTCGTTCTTCAAGCTTATAGATGATATCACGCCGGGCTATCGTTATCCGTGAACCGGCTCCGACAAGCTGTTTATCCCAATAATCGATGACATCGGCCTTCATCCTGCCGACGAAGACTTTTTTCAGAAGCATATTTCTTTGTTTAAGAATTTTGGAATACTGCTGCCGCCAGTAGGAATAACCCGGCCCTGTTTTCTCGAGTATCTCGTCGAGGTAGGCCCGGCGGGTCTCGGGCATTTCTTTTACTATCCTCAGGTGGTCCGGAGTAAAAATAACGGTGATTATGGGGCGTGCCTTCATCTGCTCTTTTTTGCTTGCGACGCCGTTTACTTTAAGCTGTTTTGAACCATCCTTAAAGATAGACGCCTCGATTAAAAGTTCCCGCTCGAGGCGCTGAACCGTTGATTTTACTATGGCGAACTCCTCATCCCACTTGATGAGTTCCCGGGCGGTACTTGTCTTATGGGATTTTCCGTTTTCTAAGAAATAAAGTGCTTCGAGCAGGTTTGTCTTTCCGGCGGCGTTTCTGCCGATTATAAAATTCAGTCCTTCGTGTATCGTAACGCTAAAATTGGAGTAATTCCTATAATTAACGAGCTGTAACTCTTTTACATACATTTCTATTCTTTAATGGTAACCTTAACGGTATCATTCCCTACGGTTACGACGTCTCCCTCTTTTAATTTATAGCCCCTTCTTCGTTCGACCTGGTTATTTACTTTTATTTCCCCTTCTTGAATACGTATCTTTGCCTCGCCACCGGTCGATACCAAGCCTGCATGCTTTAATAGCTGTTCGAGTCGTGTCCCCGGCCGCACGGCAATGGCATTCACGCGATTATCCTATCCGAACCGGCATAACAAGGTAAATAAAATCCTGTGCCTTTGCCGGTCGCACCAGGCCCGGTTTAAGCGGGTTGTTAAGCTCCAGATACACCTGTTCCTCGGAAATCGAGTTGAGCCCGTCGATTAAATACTGGGCGTTAAATGCGATCTCCATCCCCTCTCCTGCGACTTCGGCCGGAAGCGCTTCATCCGCCGATCCTACGTCCGCGGTCATTGCCGAAAGCTGCACTTTTTCCTTATCTATCCTTATTTTAATTAACGCGTTGTTCTGAGCCAACAAAGAAACCCTTCGCAGAGAAGCAAGGAAGTCGTCCTTCATCAACTTTACCCTTGTCTCACAATTGTCGGGCAGCAGTTGCTGGTACGGCGGAAAGTTTCCTTCAATAAGCCTTGAAACCACAACGGTATCGTTCATCTTAAAATATACCTGATTTTTAGCAAGCCCTATCTCAATATCCTCATCGCCGCAAATCTTTGACACCTCATCCATACAGCGTGCGGGGATGATCACCTTCATATCATCAGCTTTAGCCCCGTCAACGGCAGTCTCGTTTATAGAAAGCCGATAGCTATCGGTAGCTACCATCTTCAGCCTTCCCTTATCGATTGTCGTCAATATGCCGCACAACACCGGGCGGGTCTCGTCTTTTGATACCGCTTTCATAACCTGTCTAATCGCCGAGGAAATTTTTTTTCCCGGAACCTTTATCGTTTTTTCCGCCTTCGTCTCCGGAAATTTCGGAAAATCCTCCGCGGAAAATGCTTTTAAGCTAAAGAGCGACGAGCCGCACGTAATCCTTACATTGCCGCTTTTGTTGTCGATGTCCAGCTCTACTTTCGCATCGGGAAGATTTTTAACCACATCACCCATAAGGCGTGCCGGAAGAACCGCTGCATCCGCGTCTTCTGCGCTAATCGGGAGCCTGTATTTCATAGACAACTCGAGGTCTGTTGAACACAGGTTGAGATACCCATCTTCAACAACAAAAAGAATTCCTGACAAGATAGGTAAAATGCTTCTCGATGAAACCGCCTTTTGTATAGTTTGCAAGGCGGTATTTAATTCACCCTGCGTTATACTTATTTTCACATGTGCCTCCTTCTATAAAAGAATATAAAGTATGCTTAGTCGTAATAGTAAGTGCTGTTAATTGTGTTAATAACCGCCATAAGCGCTCATAGAGCGGTTATTTTTATTGTTAATTACTTAACAAATAAGTTGTGTAAAATGTTAGGCGAATCGTGCTGCCATAATAATTAACAAAGTTATCAACAACTTTTATACCTTTTTATGTTTTTTGTTTTATGCGATTTGTTAGTTCTTGAACCTGGTTATAAACCTCCCGCTGTGTGCTAATCATCTTACTTACCTTGGTGTTCGCATACATGACGGTTGTATGGTCTCTTCCCCCGAACTCTTCCCCTATTTTCGGAAGGCTGAGATCGGTAAGTTCTCTAGCCAAATACATGGCGATTTGGCGGGGGTAGACGACCGATTGCGAGCGTTTGTTTCCAACCAGCTGAGATTTCGAAATATTAAAATATCGGCATACTTCCGCCTGGATTGTTTGAACAGAGATCGGGCGGCTTGCATGGTTTGGAAAAATGTCCTTTAAGACATCTTTGGCCATGGTTATATTTACCGGCGCCTTTGTAAGCGACGAAAACGCGATGATTCGGATAAGCGCGCCTTCGAGTTCGCGGATGTTCGATTGTATTTTAGAAGCTATAAACTCGAGGACATCGTTCGAAACAGACAGCTTTTCAATCTGGGCCTTTTTGTGAAGAATCGCGATCCTAGTTTCTAAATCCGGCGGCTGGATGTCGGTAATTAGTCCCCCCTCAAATCTGGAGCGCAGTCTGTCTTCAAGGGTTGCAATGTCTTTTGGCGGCCGGTCGCTTGAAAGGACTATCTGTTTATTCGCCTCGTGTAGCGTGTTAAACGTGTGAAAAAATTCCTCCTGCGTCCCCTCTTTGTTTTCAAGGAATTGGATATCATCAACAAGCAGGATGTCATTATCGCGGTAACGCTTTTGAAAACCTGAAATTTTATCTTTGTCGCGAATGGATGCGACAAAGTCGTTCAAGAATTTCTCGCAGGATACGTAGCGCACCTTTAAACCGGGGTGGTGATTGATAACATAGTGGCCTATTGCCTGTAGAAGATGCGTCTTTCCAAGCCCCACACCCCCGTAGATAAAGAGAGGGTTATAGGCTTTTGAAGGTACTTCAGCCACCGCTAATGCCGCAGCGTGTGCAAACCGGTTACTCCCGCCTATAACAAACGATTCAAATGTGTAGCGGGGGTTAAGTGCTGTCGGTTGGCTTTTCATCTCGCCCTTCTTGTGCCGGGTGTTTTCGGGCTCTATTGAGAGTTGCTCCGCCTCATCGGCAACAACCTTTATTTGTATCTCCTCGCCCAGAACTTGAAAAAGCGCATCGGCAATGAGGCTGCTGTAACGTGTTTCGAGCCACTCTTTGGTAAACGGGTTTGGTGCAGAGATGATTAATTCTTCCGCCTCGATCTGCACGGGACTCGTATTCTCAAACCAGGCCTTATAGGTAGGTGTGTTAAGCTGTTTCTTTATTATTTTAAGGGCTTGACCCCAGATAATATCAAGCTGGTTTTGCAAGAAAATCCCACCTATGAATTTAAAATGTCATCCAAATATTCGATGCCGATGGATGTAAGAACTCTTTTGCCCTGCTCGTCCGCGGAAATTAACGACTTCTCCTCCAAGTATATCAAATCTCGGTATGCCGTGCTAAGGCTGATGTTAAGTTCACTAGCTATCTTCGAGGGACCGACGGATCCGAACTCCATAACAAGGAACAGAACCTGCTTCTGGCGCTTATTTAAGTCAAAGCTGATGGGGATTTGTGCCTTTGTCGCCTCATCCGGCACGGGCTGAACGCCGGGTACTTTTAGTGTTATAACCGTCCCGTGGTCCAGGTTGTCCTCTATGGTGAGCGCACCACCGAGAAAATAGAGAGCCTCCTTGGTTATAGGAAGGCCCGAGCCAACGCCTTTTATATAATGTTTCATCTCCGAGGTTGCCGTTGAGAAGCCCGGCTCAAATGCCTTTTCCTTATTCTTTATTCCCGGGCCCTGGTCTGAAATCCTTACGGTGTTGCCGTTATCGAGCACGCTTATGACAACCTCTTTAAAATAAGCGTGTATGAGATTTTCAATAATTTCGCGAAGTACCGTGTACGGTATATTTCCGCCGATTTCTTTAGATGACTGGTAGGTCTTTGTGGCCAACAGATTTATAAACTCATCATAATCATCGGCGCCGAGTTCGATGATGCGTGGCGCAGCCATGAGGGAATCATATACCGCAAGGCGTGCGGCAATCCGCTCTTGAACTTCCATAGCAGGCGTGTTTTCCGGGGACGTCGCCTCTTGCCCTGAAGCGGGTGTTTTCAGCCTCTCCTGTTCCAAATTATCGACGAACCGCTGAAAATAGTTTTCCATTCAATATCCTTTATTGGTATAAGGGCCGTATTTATCCCCTAGGTTATCAACAACACCTTCATAAAAACCAGCAGAGCAAGGCCTCTCTGTGCAGCTAGTTTTTATATTTATCACACCGGCCGCTAAAAAATGATAAGGTTTTCAATGCTCCCTGAAAGGGCGAAAACGTGCAATAATTTAAAAGTTATCCACAGCTCTTTCCACATGTGTGGAAAAGTGTTGAAAACGGATTTACCCGCTTTCTTGAAAACCTAGTAGACGACGTGATAACCAAATATTAACTTTTCAAGAGACGGTTGCAAAGAAAAAACAGCGCATTCCTGTGGAAAACTTTTATTTTTAGAGGTTTTCACTGAAAAAACCTCTTGAGTCACATATTTGAAGGGAAGATAAAAGTAGCCCATAAACGACGTCTATAATTATACTGTTAACCAGCAGTTTTAATAAGTATCATCATGTGATAAATTATAACAGACGCATATTTGTGAAGTAAACAAGCGAGCTATAAGGGCAGGCAGGATGGATGAAAATAAAGTTATCAACATTATCCACAGCCCTTCAACGGAGAACGACAGGGAATTCGTTACCCGTGTTGTCGCATATAAAAATCTACTCAAAAGAGATTACCTTGACATATATATACAGGCAACAATATAATTATGGCTGTTCTTTTTTTATATAAGGAGAAAAGATGAAACGGACCTATCAACCAAACACGAGAAAAAGAAAAAAGACGCACGGCTTTAGAATCAGGATGAGGACTAAGGCCGGTCGTAGAGTGATTGCGAACCGCCGCCGGAAAAATAGAGATAGATTGTCGGCGTAAAACGGTTAACATGCGCAAGGAAGCACGGATAACTTCCGGCAAAGACTACAAGGACGTGTACCTCAACGGAAAATCTGCGGCCAATAAGTACCTCGTAGTCTATTTTTTAAAGAAGAGGGAAAGAGGGCTCCGCCTTGGGATCTCGATATCGCGAAAAGTCGGCTCTGCCGTAATCAGAAATAGAATAAAACGACTTTTAAGGGAAGCTTTTAGACATAACGAAGCCGAGATTAAACAAGGGTATGACATAGTGTTTATAGTGAGGCAGCCGATAAAAGGAAAGTCTTTTCACGAGGTTGAAAAGGCTTTTATTGATATTCTTTTGAGAGTAGGGCTCATAGAAAAAAGAGATGAAACAACTAGCGATAGCATTGATTAGACTCTATCAAAAATTTATATCGCCCATGCTTCGGCCATCGTGCAGGTATTATCCCACGTGCTCAAGCTACGCGCTCCAGGCCATCGATAAGTATGGCTTTTTTAAGGGGGGCTTTATGGCTACGAGCCGCATATTGCGCTGCCATCCTTTTTCTCCCGGAGGCTACGATCCAGTAAAGTAATTAAGGAGGCATTTTAATTTGGGCAGCATTTGGCAAGGCCTGATAGATATACTCGCGGCAACGCTAACTTTCTTCAACGCGTACGTCCACAGTTATGGCGTAGCGATCATATTGTTAACCGTCGCGGTGAGGATATTTATTCTTCCGCTAACAATTAAACAAACCAAATCGATGTATGAAATGCAAAAACTCCAGCCGAAACTGAAGGAGTTGCAGGAGAAATACAAAGACAACAAAGAAAAACTCCAGCAAGAGATGATGAAATTTTATTCGGAAAACAAGGTAAATCCTTTTGGTGGGTGTCTGCCGTTGATTCTACAGTTGCCGATATTTTTCGCGCTGTTTAGAATGTTGCTGAGCAATAAAGAACTTTTAAATGCAACATCGCTTGGTCTGCAGCTTGGCCTCAAGCCAAGCTTGGCGTTAGCGCACGGTGTGGTCGTGTTCATACCGTACCTGATTCTAATTATCTTAATGGCGGTTACGACCTATCTGCCTCAGAAAATGATGGCGACCGATGCTCAACAACAAAAGATGGGTCTTTACATGGTGCCGCTTATGGTATTTTTTGCATGGAGTCTGCCGGCAGGTGTTTTAATATATTGGGTAACAACAAATATTTGGACCATAGCACAGCAATATATAACCCTAAGGCTTGCAAAAACGTCGGAGGTTAGTTAATGACAACAGTTATAGAAAAAGAAGGCAGCACGGTTGAAGAGGCGATCAAGGTGGCACTTAGCGAGCTAGGCGTTGATCGCGCTGACGCGAAAGTGGAGATACTAGAAGAAGAAAGCAAGGGCTTTTTTGGAAGGCTCGGTGCCGGGAAGGCCAGGGTGCGGGTATCCGTCATCGATAAGGGTGTTCAAACGATAGAGTCGCTAATCAAGGAAATTATGGAACACCTGGGTGTCGACGGAGATGTCGCGATACACGAAACCGACGACGCGATAAAAATAGATATCACGGGCGGCGAACTCGGGTTGTTGATCGGAAAGCGCGGTGAGACACTGAGCGCGATTCAAACGATAGCCAATGTTGCGCTAAGAAAAGCGGGCGCGGAGAAGAAACTCCTGGTCGATATCGAGAATTACCGGCAAAGACGGGCGGAGAGTCTTGAGGAAATGGCGAAGCAAGCAGCCGAAAAGGTTGTGCGCACGGGCCGAGTGGTCGTATTAAGACCCATGAACGCTTATGATAGAAGGATGATTCACCTCGCGCTACAAGACAACGACAAGGTGTTCACCGAGAGCCAGGGTGAGGAGCCGGATCGGCTGGTAAAAATATTGCCGAAAGCATAAAGCTTAATCAGGCAAGGTTCATTATATAATCGAAGCACCCGGCTCTATCCGACCGGGTGCTTTTTAGTTAGAAAAAGGGCCGGGATGAAGTGCTAACTTTTAGTTAACAATTGTTAGTTAATAATTAACACTTGGCCGTTCACGTTGGCGCTTGTTGCATGCGCATAATGCTTTTATACATAGAATGTTTTAATATTAATGACGTGGTGAAAATGATGTTTTACGGGAACGACACGATAGCGGCAATATCAACAGCAGTCGGCGAGGGGGGAATCGGCATCATCCGCATCAGCGGAGATGCCGCGATATCTGTTGCCGAAAAGGTAGTAAAAAAGCGCAAAGGGGCGGGGCTTGGCGCGCTGCAAAGCCACAGCATGTTTTTGGCCTCGGTGGTTGATCCTGTAGACGGCTCTCAAATTGACGAGGCGCTTGTTTCTATAATGAGGGCCCCTTATACGTATACCCGCGAAGACGTTGTTGAGATAAACTGCCACGGAGGGGTTATGGCCCTTAGAAAAACACTGGGTGCGGTGCTTAGCGCCGGCGCGCGGGCGGCAGAGGCAGGAGAGTTTACAAAACGCGCATTTCTAAACGGCCGCATTGATTTGACCCAGGCTGAGGCGGTTATCGATACCATCAGGTCAAAGACCGACGCAGCGCTAAAAGCCGCCGTAAGCCAACTCGAAGGGGGCCTATCAGAAAAAATACGAGGGGTGGCCGAGAAGGTTGCCGATGTGCTTACGCAGGTAGAGGCCGCCGTCGATTTCTCTGATGAGGACATCGAGACGTTGCCCGCTACGGTATTGTTTGATCTGCTTAACGAGACAAATCATGCGATAGAGCAACTTCTTACAACCGCCATCAGGGGCAGGATGATCAAAGAAGGCGTAAGAACGGCAATAATAGGAAAACCTAATGTTGGAAAATCAAGCCTCTTAAACGCACTGCTACGAAAAGAGCGTGCGATCGTAACACCGATTCCGGGAACCACGCGGGATGTCATTGAGGAAACGATAACCATCAAAGGAATTCCGCTGGTCCTACAAGATACGGCCGGCATTCGGGAGGCCTCGGACGAGGTCGAGAAGATCGGCGTGCGTTTCGCACAGGAAGCCATAAGATCGGCGGAAATCGTGCTGTTTGTAGTGGATGGAAGCCGGCAGATAACGGCTGAAGACACGCGGCTCCTTCATGAGGTTGACGGAGAACTGTTGATTCTAGTGGTAAACAAATCCGACCTGCCGCCGGCATGGTCGGCGCAAGAGCTCGCATTACCCGATAGATTTAAGGCCAGGGTGGAGCTTTCTGCGCTGAGCGGGGACGGAATCGAAGTGCTGGAAGAGACGGTTGAAAGGATGCTTCTTGCAGGAAGCCTTGATGCGGCCGGCTCGGCTATCGTTACAAACGCGCGCCACGAGCAGCTCTTAAAGCACGCACAAGCCGGGGTTAATGAGGCGATGGAGCTTATTAAAACAGGGCGGCCGGAAGAAATTATAGCGACCGTTCTGCGCGACGCGCTGGATAATCTGGGAGAAATTACAGGAGAGACGGTTGGCGATGATGTCCTCGGAAGAATATTCAGCCAGTTTTGTATAGGAAAATAAATTAAGACAGACCGAGCAAACATGCTTAAGCCCGGCAACCCTCAGCCCGGTGCACTTGCGCCAAATGTTCTTGTGGCAGGGGTATTTGGCACCGATGGTTTGTCGATGAAGATGTGTGTTTATATTGCGCAGTTCCATAGGAAACTCGGGCAGGTCGGCAGTACAAACAGCAGTACAAATAGTATTAAAAGTAATGGTGAGAAGGAAGTATAAGGCGTGAGAGACAACGCGTTTGATGTGATAGTAATAGGGGCGGGACATGCAGGATGTGAGGCGGCACTTGCCGCTTCTCGTATGGGTGCACGGACGCTGCTTTTAACGATTAGTCTTGATACCATGGCCTGGATGCCGTGCAATTCTTCTATTGGCGGCCCCGGTCGTGGACAGTTGGTGAGGGAGATAGACGCTCTCGGCGGGGAGATGGCGCGTCTTGCCGACCGTACCACGCTACACAGCAGGCGATCGAATATCGCGAAGGGCCCGGCTGTTCAGTCGCCGTTTACAATTGTGGACAGGCGGCAATACCAGCTTTTAATGAAATATTTACTCGAGCAAACAGATAATCTTCACGTCAGGCAGGCATTAATCAAGAAGATACAGCCCAACGGAGAAACCCTCGAAGTCACTTCTGTGTTTTCTGAGACGTTCGAAGCCAAGGCGGTGGTGCTTGCCGCAGGTACGTTCATGCGAGGCGAGGTAGTTTACGGCGATGTCGTGGAACAAGCGGGTCGTTATAGCGAGATCGCCGCGCCGGAAATATCGCGGAACCTGGAAGCTATGGGGTTCGCAATGGGCCGCTTTAAGACAGGCACATCCCCCCGAGTTTCGGCGGCAAGCGTGGATACGTCGGAGATGGAGATACAGGAACCGGATGAGCGCACCGAGCCATTTTCGTTCTGGACGGAGCAATTTGCCCCATATAACCTGGTATGTTACAAAACTAGAACAACTGAGGCGACACGCGGAACGGTGCTCGCCCACCTTCAACAATCCCGGCTCTTTAAAGACGGATCTCGTCCCATAGGCACTCGCTATTGTCCATCAATAGAGGACAAAGTGCTCCACGGTGCAGACCGACCAGGACACCCTGTATTTTTACAACCACAGGCGGCCGACGGAGCCGAGCTTTATATTCAGGGATTATCGACAAGTCTTCCGCCCGCAGCGCAAGAAGAACTAGTACGCTCTGTTCCAGGCCTCGAGCACGCCCGGATCATGCGCCCGGGCTATGCGGTTATGTATGACTATGTCTCTCCGGAGCAGCTTCTGCCAAGTCTTGAGACAAAGCTTGTCAAAGGGCTGTTTACCGCAGGGCAGATCA
>Ga0210054_1000715_pt1 | contig 30000 bp, 43 predicted proteins | sample CryGeymeta201516_FD_185470 | JGI IMG/M metagenome (GOLD analysis project Ga0210054, IMG submission 185470) | Groundwater microbial communities from Crystal Geyser aquifers in Utah, USA - Crystal Geyser metaG 2015-16 (SPAdes) (version 2) | ecosystem: Environmental > Aquatic > Deep subsurface >... | reverse complement strand
TAAAAGATACGGAACTCCAGAACAGAGGCTGCTTTTTTATAGGCACTACAACGAAAAATATGGGCTCCCGGAAACCTGCAAAAAATGGCTGGGAGAATAGCTGGAAAATCATCGGCCTTCAGATCTGATGTATTCATCATAATCAACTAAATATGGAGCATAATCAAGGCATCCTAAAATGCCTCTTAATAATGCAAAGCCACCGCTCTGGGCTTGTGCTTTGCCATAAGGCGTCACCATGCCTTTAAGTTTATGTCCTTCTAGGCTATTTTGAACGCCCGTTCTGAGGCCTGCCGGATCACTGAAATCCTCTTGGAAAAGAAGCTTTCCGAAAAGGTGATGCAGATTTTCATTAGTTGATCTAATAGTATGATCTGGGCGCAGGGGGCCTGAAATATGAATAATATCTACATAACTGTCAATTCCATATTTGTCATAATTATACACTGCCGCCCAAACGCCGGACGGCAAGCGCCCTATCTCTGGGGCAAATTTCTCGCCAGGAGCTCCGTAAACTGCCGGGATCGCATAATTCATGAATATTTCTAGTACAGCGATATTTTTATTGTTAATGCTTCATACCGGATAGAAAACCAAGGTTCTGTCGCATTATCGGTTCTTTTCCTAGAGTGTCGCAGATAGGTGCTTAACTATTTTGGAAAATGGGTTCTGCCGTAAATTCAAGTCATAAAATTAGTGTCGAATGAGGGTGATAGTAATTGATGTTGCGTATATGTGATGAACTATTTCAATAATGGAGTTAATTAACAATTTTTTTCTAATCTTATAAAAGTCCTATCATTAAGCATTAATTCCCGATATTTTTTCATAAACTCTTTTGCTGTACAGACTTTAAGGTTTTTATATTTTTCCTTATTTTCATTAGTTAATATCATTGGCATTTTAAATTTACCTAGAAAATCATAACAAATTTTGTTTTCTTCTGTAACTGATATTCCTGCTTTATCAGTGACATTTTCTGGTTGCAAAATTAAACTCATCAATCCCCAAATATCAGGGTCATCCATGAATGGTTCATTAAGTAATTTTACAGCTAGCCCAATAGGGACTCTAATATAAGGGAATCCAGTATTCATAGATTGTTCTGCAAAAAAATTGATTAGTTCTTTTGCAAAAAATTCCTCCTCTGTTTGTTTTTTTAACTTAAACGCATCTCTAAAAATTGAAATATCTGGAATGAATACATATATGGTATCTAAAAATGTCGTTAGTATCTCCTCGTCATTGTATTAATTGTCTCGGTTATTTCTTAATACTTAATTAAACAAACGGATTTTGAAGGCTTTCTTTATGACCCTTTTCGATAATCATTTCAGTTAATGTCTGAACAAAATCACCGTCTTTTATAGGAAAAACTGTGATTCTTGGGTGTGGATTAAAACTTTTCCTAATTACAACCATTCCTTTATCTACACCATATTTTTTTTGTAATTCTGGACTTAGAGTTTCAGCTCTTGCAAATTCAAAGTTAGTTTCTATAGATTCGAATTTTTTAATAAACTCTTCGTTAATCATTTTTTCACCTTTTAACGGTAGATTTGCCTATTCTTCTAAATCAATAGAATAGACCTACAGATAAATGCTTATCGTAGCTAAAGATAAGACTAACTTTATCCATGACTATAATTTGGAATTGGTAGGATAAATAAATATCTTACGAATTAAAATCAAACTATACTCTTCTGCATCAGCCCCATCCACCTATTCTGCCCCAATTCTAGCTTAATCCCCGCCTTTTGAGAAGGCGTCATCCCAATACTTGTGTGCGGTCTCACAAAATTGTAGAACATATTGAACCCATTATCAACTTCCATAGCAGTCTTGTCAGACTTGAATCCCCTTCTAGCCTTGTCAAATTCCCTGAAAGTCCCATGATACCGTTCAAGCTCAGTAGGTGACGATGTGCGGCAATCATATTTAGGCGACTTAGATGCGAAGAACCAAAAACTGGCCACTGCAAAATGCATATTCTAAATTTCAATTTTTCCTATCAGTGGATATTCCCTTGAAAAATTGGCAGCAGCAGAAAAGGAATCCATACAGTGACTACATTTCATTAATTTGTGGCCACACAAATAGGATAAAGGTTTAGTACAGGAGAAAATAGATTTCACTGTGAAGCTGCGATAAATTAAAGACTCCCTGAAAAATCTTTAATTCCAGCCTCATCAATTATTTCAATTCAAAAATCTTACAAAATTTGTGAAAGAACAAAAATCATTCAGAATATGCCCACAGTGCAACGCCAGCGTAAGGGACATCAACCTTGATTATCACCTAGCGAAATCCCATGGCATAGGCTCATTAGAAGCTTTCGAAGAAGCTGATGTCAGGGCAAAAAGGGGTAATTCCCCTGGGACAATTTTTATCGAAAATTTTGTCAAGGGGGGTTTTAAAATGGTTTCAGATTATGCAAAAAGGAAAGGAATGACATATGAAGAGGCTAAAGGCATGATGAAAGCCTTCTCAAAAACCCCGCCAGAATTCATTCAAGCCTTATACGCTATTGAAGGCCTTAGGAACAGCATAATAATGGAATACGCATTGTTGAGGAGGGATATTGGATTGATGGATGTATCTGTCAGCCACCTGAAAAAAACTATCTCTATTGTAGCCAAGGGGAAGGATGACAGCAAACTAATTGACGAATACATAAGGGAAGGGAGGTTCATCGACTTCGCGAGAAAGATGTTCCTGGACAAAAAAGGTGTAAAACCTCCTGAAAGGGAAGATATAGACTCAAAATCCATCCAAGAAGCTGCGGGAAAGCTTCAGATGAGCGAAAAAGAATTCATGGAAGGCATTCGAAAATCAAAGAACAAAGGCATTTTCATCATTTGCAAAGGCGCGGTTTTTGCAGGGGAAAAATACCAGGAATTCACGCAATGGTTTGAAGGTTTTTCAAGAAGATATGATCTTATTTACGAGCTTGCGGATCTTGTGCTTGACCAGGAGTATAAGATTAACATGGACGGGGAAGAGAATGCCAGAAAAATCTTTGATGTAGTTTTGAAAGAAATAGATGAAACTGTGAAAAAGAATGTTGAAAGGATCAAGGCATCCAAACTAGAAGCATCCCCGCTGGAAATAAACGATATTTCCCTGTTTAAAGATGAGTTTGAAAACATACTGAAGACTGGAGAACTGATAGAGCGATATGATTGAGATTGAACCTCTTAGGCATGCTGAGCTTCTCTAACTTTCAACATCCCTGACAAACTTCCTATAGCTTCTCTCCCAGTCAAAAACTTTCGATTTTTTAATGCATCTAGAAGCAATATTTTTATAGCCGTCGCCAAGGCTCAAGACCTTCTCAGCCATTGCTTTGTAATCATCAACCAAAAATCCGCCAGTTGCAGCAACAGAGTCCCTAGTTCCAGCAGCATCGTAACCAACAGTAGGAGTGCCATTGGCAGCGGCTTCAACAACAACAATTCCCCAACCCTCGCGGACAGAACAAAATAAATGCACATGTGCCTTACGAATCAACTCATACTTCTTCTTCTCGGGAACATATCCAAAGAACTTAACCTTATTCTCAAGGCTTAACTTTCTAGCCAACCCTTCAAGATTCTTCCTCTCAGGGCCGCCGCTCAATATCCATAATCTGGAGTCAGGTATCTCATCATTAACAATCTTAAATGCTTTGATAACATGATCCACTCTTTTAGGCTTGACCAACCTGGAAAAAGATATCAAAGTCAGGTTTTTTTCCTTCCGAGGGATTTCAGCAGCAGGCTTGCATCTTATCCCAGGATAAACTATCGGAACATCGCCGAACCCTAAATCTTTCAAGTCCAAAGCAGAACTTTCAGATATTGTAATCGCTTTCTCTTTCTTGTACAGCCTCAGATACCAAGGCTCAGCCAAATATCCAATCAGACTTAGAGGGAACCGCATGCTTTTAAACCAAAACTCCTTAGCAAGCTGGTAAAAGAATATCATCCTCTTTTCTTTAACATAAAAGGGAGTGAAAAATGGTATTGTGTTGATGCTGTCTATTACCAAATCAACCTCGCCTTTGAATTCATTCCTGTAAGCCTTGTATGCTTCCCAGTAAACGCTGCACCTGCCGCCTCTTCTGACAATATCCACTCCATCTATTCTTTCTTTCTCCTTGCAGCCGCCAAACTTAGCAGTAAAAATTGTGGCTTGATGCCCGCCCCTGACCAATCTTTTAGCAATCTCATGAATATACACTTCAGCCCCGCCCGCGCTGGGATTTTTTATATCCCTCCAGTTAAGAAGCAGCACTCTCATCTAATACCACCCTGTCATAATAATTCAACACCTTAATCCGATAAAATATAGCAGCAGTGTCAACAAAGAATTTCCAAGTGCTGAAGAGATTAATCCGGCTGGAGAACCTCTTGTAATTCAAATCGACTGGAGCCTCGGCAATCCTGAACTTCCTGTTAACCGCGACAGCAAGCAGTTCCACATCAAACGCATACCTCTTGACTAGCAGCCTGGGGACAATATCCTTCAGGACATCGCGCTTAAACAGCTTCAAGCCAACCTGGGTGTCCATTATCTTCAACCCGAACATCGCTCTGGTCATCCAGTTGTACATGCTGCTTAAGACCTTTCTTTTGAACGGGTATTCCACTCTAGACAATGGATGCCTCTTGCTTCCGACAATCCCGTCAGCATTGAGCAGCTTCATCAAATCATAAAACAGGAAAAACTGGTTAGGATGCAGTTCCAAATCAGCGTCCATGAAAAGGATAAGGCTTCCAGTGGAATTCAAGAACCCAAGCTTTAATGCGTTGCCTTTGCCCCCGTTCCCTTTTTTGCTGATTAACTTAACTTTAGGGTTATTTTTAGCATAAGAATAAGCCTCGCCCCAAGTCCTGTCTTTAGATCCGTCATCCACAACCACAATCTCATAATCTATTATCCCTGAGAAGGTTTTTTCCACCGCTTCCAGTGTTTTAACTATGATATCCTCTTCATTATAGGCAGGGATGATTATGCTGAGCTTATCTTTCTTGCCTGCATCATTGCTTGTATTAAGATTCATACGGCCAGGACCTCACTGGAAGGGAAAGCATTGCCGCCGCTAGCTGCGGCATAATTAACTATTGAAAATCAAAACATTTTAAAAGACCCTTAAGAGCTAATATAAGAATTATTTCTATCTGGATTCAGCAAAATCATCCAACGCTTCAACCGGTCGATCATCCTTTCCTGGGAGCATACCCACGGCAATAATCGCGATTATTATTTCATGCTTGCTTTCGGGCTTGTAGTTGTAAGGAATGTATAGTTTGGAGGCTAAAGATAAAATGGTAATTATACCCGAGCGTGAGCGAGGTCACAAACGTCTTGAAAAACTGCGGAGCGGTAGCGGAGCAGAAAGCATTGAATAACTCAAGTACAATAAATTCTAGGCTAGAAACATTACTCACTTAACCAAAGTTATATTTATATATAAGAATGGTTAAATTAATAGTATGCCTGTAACAATCCCCATTAAAAACAAGTTGAAGAAAAAGGCTCAGAAAGACCTAGCTGTAGCTCAGGATCTAGTAGTTATTGAAATGTACAACAGTTTCCCAAAAACAGTAATTCATGGGGGAACATGCATATGGAGATGTTATGGGGGTAATAGGTTTTCAGAAGATATAGATGTTTACCTGCCAGAAAACCTTAAGAAATCCAAAAAACTTAAAGGTTTCATCCAATCACTGGAAAGAATAGGTTTCCAGACCGAAAAATTCAAAGAAACAGAGAATTCTATTTTTGCTAAGTTTTCTTACCAGGGAGCAATTGTAAGCTTTGAAGCTGTTTTCAAGGATATAGAGAATTTTGCGACTAAACCATTTGAAATGGCTGACGGAACATTCATTAACGTATACACTTTTGAGCCAGAGGAATTAATAAGAGAAAAAGTGGCTGCATACAAAAAAAGAAGAAAAGTAAGGGATATATACGACATATTCTTCCTATTGAATTTTGCAAATGATAAAAATGCGATTAAAAGCTGTCTAAAGGGATTTTTTGAAGATTTTCATGATCCCATTGACCAGAAGGACTTGAAGGCCTTAATAATAACTGGAGCGATACCGCAAATGAATGAAATGGTGGAGGCGATTAAGAGATGGGAAAAATAAAGCATTTGAACGAAGTCAGAAGCTTTCTGAAAAAAACTCCTGTAGCGAACAGCAGGGATATTAGGCTTATTGTTAAAAATGACAATTATGCCCATCTAATTGTTAGAAACATGGTTAAAAGAGGGGAAATTAAAAAACTGAAGAAAGGCTATTATACAATTTATGAAGACCCTGCCCTTTCGGTTTTATGCTTTAAGCCATCTTATATAGGGCTGCAAAATGCATTAAGCATTCATGATATATGGAAGCAAGAGACTAATGTTGTGATAGTGACCTCAAAAGAAGTTAGGGTTGGAAAGAGGGAAGTTTTCGGGCAGAATGTTATCCTGCATAGGATAAAGCCCAGTCTGCTATTTGGTTTCGAACTAGTCAAATTTGGGGAGTTTTACCTGCCAGTATCAGATTTGGAAAAGACTCTTATTGATCTCTTCTACTTCAAAGAATATCTGAATGCTGATGTGTTAAAGAACATAATAAGCAGGATGAACAAAAAGAAGTTCATGTCGTATTTGGAAAAATACCCGAAAAAATTCAGAAAAACAGCCCTAAGCAAACTGCAAAATATTTAATCCATTTAAAGATGTTAATACCGAGCGTGAGCGAGGATGTACATGCCTTGTCGAACTGCGGAGCGGTAGCGGAGCAGAAAGAAGCGTATTTAAAACTATTTGGCATAATATTAGCATGATTTACAGAATAACCACTGATGTTCCACAAGCTTTGCCTTATGTAGCAGGCTTGGTATGGGATGCGTATCAGCAAGGCGAGAAACATTCAGAAAACTGGCCGATTTGGGGTGCTGGAGATTATGGAACTCTTTTTGGAATTTCATATGGATCACCAGACTTAAGATTTTATATTAATTTAATTAGGCGAGCCGGGGACGAATATTTTAGAGTAGGAATTCCTGTAGAGGGTGGTCTTTCAATCAACGAAGTTATTAGCGGCGAGGTGAAAAGAAGTGAATTCGCTGTTATACCGGCTAACTGGATTCAAATTGGAAGACCAGACTTAATTAGAAGATTAAATTCTGCTGTTGATGAAGCGCAAAGGAAGTTAAATGAAGATCAGAATGCTGGATAATAGAAATTCAGTCATAAAAACAGTTAATATTTTCTATAGAACAATTCTATACCCGAGCGTTAGCGAGGTCGCAAACGTCTTGACAAACTGCGGAGCGGTAGCGGAGCAGAAAGAAGAAAGGCATAAAAATATTGCATTCCTATATACAGAAATGCCTAAGAGCAAAAGAAGGTATCTTATTGTGCCGTCCTGCACGGGTTTTTCTCCTGTTGATGAATGCATAAACTGCAGATATGCTTATCCCTATGATATTGTCAGAAAAAAAGAACCCATTACATTGGGTTATAACGGCAGGCCATGCCTTAATGGGCGCGACATGCCAGTGACAATAACCTATGCAATAACTTCACCGGAAGATATTCAATGATTATACCCGAGCGTTAGCGGAGCAGGAAGCAATCGACGTAAGAGTAGAGACTGATGTGTATTTAAAATTTAGCTCTCAATAAAAGATATGGATTATGAAATAAAACCTGGGAATCAATTTACTGTGCCATTTGAAAATTGGAGAGGAGCTGAAGACATTGCAGGCAGGCGTGGTTTTACATATTATGAAGATGAAAGAAAACATGAATGTGAAATATTACAACCGGGTGGAGTCAATGCTGGTGATTATACAGCCAAAATCGTTGCTAAATACTCGGAGCCCATTCTAAGATTAACCCAACACTGTGAAGTTGGCAGTACGCCATCAAGATTATCTCAAGTTTTAGAAGAATTGAACGCTGTCCCCATTTAAAATTAGGTTGAGATTATACCCGAGCGTTAGCGAGGTCGCAAACGTCTTGACAAACTGCGGAGCGGTAGCGGAGCAAAATTATCCGTCAAATCCCCCATATTCCGAAACACTCTTAGGAACAAGAACCCTAACTCTCCTATATTCTATCTCCCATGAGCCAAGATAATCCCCAAACTTCTCAGCATTTTTCACAGGAACAAGAATAACAGCAGCAGCAAGCCTTATTGAATTTGTCTCCTCCAGAAAGCCTTTGTTCCCGCCCCTTCCGTTCAAAGAATAATGAAACCTCATCCTGTCAGACTGGGAAAATTTCTTCAAATTATAGATGAATGCCTCATAAGATGCCAGGCCCAAGGATTCAGAAAGAAATCCCCCATTAACCAAACTGTAGCCTTCAGACAATATGTTCTCCCTGGGCAAAAAACCCGGGTCAAAAATCTTCTTGTAGGTTAAGGCCACAACTTCCACTTCGATGCCTTCACTCTCAAAGACCTTCCTTAACTCGTAAGCTATATCCAAATCTTCCTTATCTTTGAAAATTAAAGCAACATCTATGTCATTAGGCTTCCTTTTTCCCCTTACAACAGAGCCGAAAAGGATTATATCGAGTATGCCTTTCTCTTGGCAGAAGCCTTTGATTTCACTTATCAATTTGGAATTCTTTAACAAGCTTTCTAACATTGTCCCTCACCGCATCGCATTTTGGCTTTTCAACCGAAAGAGCGTAAGTGTTCCTGTATATCGGATAGAGCTTTTCAAGCAAAACATAGAACCTAATGAAAGAATTCTTAAGCTTCTGAAACCTTTCACTGTGGTCTTTTGGCACGCCTTTGCCTGAAACTAAGAGTATGTAATCAAATACCGAAAAAAGCGCCTTGAAATAGAGGATAGCAGAGGATGTATAGTCCTTTTTCTCATACACAAGGTCAGCGGATGCAATGAAATCCTTTATGTTTTTCCGGAGATGCTTCCTCAAGTCCATGTTTATATTATAAACATATCTACTATTTAAAGGTTTCTATGTTTAATTGTAAACGAGATTATACCCGAGCGTCAGCGAGGTCATAAATGTCCTGTCAAACTGCGGAGCGGTAGCGGAGCAGAAAGAAAAATATCAATTTTAGGAATAAGCATAAAAAAAGCATTCACCAAAAGATTATCAGATGTATCTGGAAGTAACAGCAGAAATAGAGGAAGAACAATGGTATCTTTATCTTAAGGGTAGTTGTCCCCTTTGGCAGCTGCTAGGCATGTATCCAGAAAGGCAGGAACCGAAGCAATTGGCAGCAATTCCAGGAAGAGCCCATGACATAGAATCATACCTGAGAGAAAGGGGGCTGACAGAAATTGAGAGAAGGCGGGTATAATCTGGTTTTGAGTGTATATTGATCCTATCGGTCTTTCAACAATAAAACCGTCCAAAAAAGGCTCTTCACCTATCGTCATTCAACAGCCCAGAACTAATTCTACTTCTTTAATCCCGCCATGCCTTTTGCGTGTAAAAAATTATCTCTATAATCATCTGGAACCGATCCTTCGATAGATTTTATGAATTCTCCGTATCTTCTCAATTCTAGTATCCAATCTTCAGAATGTTGTTTGTCAAGTTCCGATAACCTTCTTTCAAAACCTCGGCAACCAGCATCGAAATTACGCCAATCATATATGTTTCCCATGAACTTTTTTTTGAAAATAAAACTTAAATAGCAGCCTAGCTTTGCTATTACTTTTTCGCTTTTCTCTTGACCATGAAATAGTATATGATTGCGCCGATAATTCCAGTGAGCACTACAATCAGCACCCACATTATCTTGTCGTTTTCATTCGGGAACTTTCTCTTCGCAACATCCACAATCATGAGGATCCAGAAGACTAGGCATCCGACCCCAACCACAAACATTAATAAGCCTATCACAATTTGAACTAGCCAAAGAAGAACAAATGCTCCACCCAATGCACCCATAGCATCAGCCATTTTATCCATTTATACTTCGTTTTTTCACTATTTAAGCATTTGAACGAGTTGCAAGTATCACAAATTTTGGTGCATTTGTAGTATTCCTTTTGGTTAATTTATCGGCTATTATTTTACGATACAAAAAAATAGAGAATAAAAGGGAATTCAAAATGCCGTTGAATATAGGTAAATTTCCATTATTATCTTTTCTGGGTGTTTTAAGCTCTGTGATAATGATTTTTTATCTTGAAGTTAAAGCAGTTGTAATAGGTAGTTTAATCTTACTATTTGGTATATTGATTCTCTTGATGTTCAGAAAAACTAAAAAGTAATCCATTATTAATTTGATTTAAATTAATAACAAATATTCCTCGAAGAAATTTTCTGTTTGACCCATTCTCTTCAAGGAAATTTTTATTAGCAGGAAAGATTGAAAAACGATAGATTTATATATGAATTAGTATAAAATAGTTATTAATTAATAATTTTTAGTGATTAATATGACAATGCAAAAACTTAAACAAGGGCCTACTTTGAATACTGTGATTATGGTAGAAGAAGCGTTGAAAAATATGGATGAAAGTGTAATAACAGTTGCCGGGTTGAAAAAAATACTTCCAAAACAAATAAATCACAATATATTGATGATGATCCTTGAATATCTAGAAGAAAGCAACAAAATTGCAGTAACTATGAAAGGAATAATTTGGATACATAATACAAACCCAAACTTAAGGAAAGCGATTGGAGAAGGTCTTAGAGCATGAAAACAAATCAGTTGAATTAAAATGATGGAGTTTTAAGTTAAATTAATCCAAAGATTAGATATGAATGAAATTATTTTCAAGCCAATAGGTCTTGTAAGTTCGAAGTTTGAAAATCCGAACGATATTGTTTTTGCTTGCGAAAAAGGTTTGAAAACTGAATTAATATCAAAAATCATTATAGATGATAAATTTTCAGAAGGCTTGAAAGGCTTGGATGAATTTTCACACTTGTTTGTTATATATCATTTGAGTAAAGTAAAGAAGACTGAATTAGTGACATACCCAGGACCATCGTCAATAAAAAATCTACCGAAAGTTGGTATCTTCGCTTCAAGAAGTCAATATAGACCAAATCCCATAGCTTTGAGATTGGTAAAGTTAGTCAAAATTGAAGGAAATGAAATATACGTTCAGGGTCTGGATGCTGTCAACAATTCCCCCATTTTGGATATTAAACCCTACGTGAAAGGTTTTGATAGACCAGAAGATTTCAAGGATGCTGAGTGGTATAAATGGTTAAACAAAAACGTTAATAACAATTTATCTCCTCTTCCGTAAAGAATCATAATGCCAAGTTTTACCTTATGCGTACTCTTGTTTGTGGGTGGTTTCATAATCCAATCAATCCTGCACAGCCCAATGAGGCAGACATTTGATATTCTAAGTGGATTTATTGCTGGTTTCTGTATTGGACAGTTTTCATTTTTTTTACTATCTTTCATGTGCATGGGAATTCTTTTGAGAATGTTGATAACTGGCCATATAGGATGCTCAACTATGATGATAATTTTTTTCATTCTAGGTTTGATAGTGGCTATTATCTAAAAATGAAATTGGTAAATAATGGTTTTATCAACAAGAAATTTGAACTCTTTTGATGATTAGAATTGAGTTATTACTTCAAGAGCTGAAACCATTTTAATTAAAATAATCCTAATTTATGTTATTTTTTGAAAATAAGATATTAAAATCGAGATTTAAAAATTCGATAATTTCCGCCTTCTATTCTTATTGCTTTTCCATTCACAATTGCGTCAGCTATCTTTTTCCTTGCAGATAACACAAGCCGATGAAAAGTAGGTTGCGAGATATTCATTTTTTTAGCCGCTTCTTCTTGTTCAAGACCATCTAAGTCTTTTAATCTCACAGCCTCAAACTCGTCTACACCTAGTATAACCTCTTTCAATTCTCTTAACCTTACTCCTGCCGGCTTGAAGTAAGTTATGTCTGGTTGAAAGCCTACTCTTCTGCAAATTCTTGGCCTTGGCATTTAATCGTGCTCTTCAAAAGCTTTATCCTGTTCCTTGTCTTTCTTTCTAATCCATTCGACTAACATTGCTGCATGTTCCTTTTCCTCGTTCTTATTGTGTTCGAGTATTTTCTTCAATTCTGCGTCTTTTGCCTCTTCTATTCTGTTTTCATACCAGTTTATTGCCTCAAACTCTTCAATTACACTTTGCCTAGCCTTCTTCAAGTCAGAATTTTCAACCTCTTTTGCATACATTTTCAACACCTTTTATGAATAACTATTCATTTTCATATTTAAAAATTTGTAAAACAAAAAAAGAAGAGCAATCACTTCATTTCTTCTAGTCTTTTTTCAATTATCTGCTTCTCGGCTTCAATTTCTTTCAGCTCGGCTTCAAGTATTTTCTTTTGTTCAACTTCGGTTAACTTTAGCTGTTCAGCTGGAAGTATTTGGCAGTATCTTCTTCCAAAACCTCTTCTGAATCCCATACCTCTACCGCAAGGCCCTAAACCTCTTCCAGTTACAGCGCCTTCTCCTAATGGCCCTGTTCTATCTTGTCCTGGCATTTATTTTACCTCCTTTGTTTCATTTTCTCTCAATTAAAAAACCGTATCAACAATTTCCTTTTTTTCCGCCTTTCTTTTTTCCTATTCCGCTTCCACCGGCTCTTCCCTTGCCTTGTCCTCTTCCATCTCTTGGTCCTTTTGAACCGCTTCTTGGACCTGTTCCATCCATATTAGGCATATTTTCACCTCCATTTTGAATTATTATTCATTATTATATTGAATATATATTCATAATAGTATTTATACTTTTCTTTTTTTGCTAAAAATTACATAGGCTGCATTTTAGGAAAAATTCCAGCAATAATTTTTCAGGAAGATTTTACATGCTTGATTCTTATATCAGGATTAGGCATGCTGTTTATCACAATTTCTATGTCAATTGGATTGTTGCATTTGGGGCACTTAACCTCCCAGAACTTATCGAATTGTTTTTCTTTCATGAAAATACCATCAACAACATTCAAACAACTATTATTTTATTTATTCAGAAGAAAAGGATTTCTATTAATCACCATAAGTGTTCTAAAAGAATTTAAAGATTTTTATAGCTTAAATAAAAGATTTTACTACTTTATATCAAAAAATAAGACATTTAAGTTCTATTTATAACCTATTAAAGTGCAATTGCCCCTTGACATGCAGGCAAACCATGGTATATATTGTCCTGGATTCAAAACTCCAAATTTACTCCCGCAGGGGCTTTCCCAATCATACTCGCAATAATCGTAGCCGTCAGGGCATTTTTTGTAGCTGTGAAAACAGCTTGTAGTGAATTCGTCGCATATCACCTCAGGCCCGCCAGGAATTGTAGTTGTTGTAGTTGAGACTGGGTTTAAAGGCTTTCCTTTTAAAATGCAGCTTCCTCTTGATGTGCATACCATCCAAGGCGCTTTATCACCGGGAGTTATAGTTACATTTTTTGATCCGCATGGAGAATCCCACTCATAATCGCAGTACTCGTATTTTTCTGGGCTGCATTTAATGTCTTTGCATGAGACTTGACATGCAGTCGTAAATTCGTTGCAAATTGTTTCTAAAGTTGTTGTAGTTGAGGTGGTAGTTGTGCTTGTAGTCGTAGTGGAACTTGAGGTTGTAGTAGTTGATGTAGTCGTGGATGTAGACGATGTGGTCGAGGAGGTTGTGGTTGTTGAGGAAGTTGATGTGCTGATGGTTGATGAAGACGTGATTGTGGTTGAAGTTGATGATGAGGTTGTAGTTGACATTATCGAAGTACTAGTGGTTGAAGTGGATGTGGTTGTTGAAGATAAACTGGCTGTCGTTGAAGATGTAGTCGAAGATGTTGTTGATGAGGTTGTTGATGTAGTGGTTGTACTGGAAGTGGTGCTAGTGGTTGATGAGGTTGTTGTTGGTATTGTAGTACTGGTTGTTGAAGATGTAGAGGTAGTGGTTGTACTGGTGATTGAGGTTGTAGATGAGATGGTAGTAGAAGATGTGGTTGATGTAGACGATGTAGTGGTTGTACTGGAAGTAGTTGATGATGTGCTAGTGGTTGTTGAAGACGTAGAAGTGGTCGTAGAAGATGTAGTAGGTATTGTAGTTGATGTGGTTGATGTAGACGATGTAGTGGTTGTACTGGAAGTAGTTGATGATGTGCTAGTGGTTGTTGAAGACGTAGAAGTGGTCGTAGAAGATGTAGTAGGTATTGTAGTTGATGTGGTGCTGGTTGAGGTAGTGGTTGTGGTGCTAGTGGTTGATGTGGTTGTTGTTGTAGTTGTAGGCGTCTGACTAGTCAAAAAATCATAAGTATTTCCAGCATCAACCCTCCCATAACCGTAAAGGTCGTCTCTTCCTTTGCCGCCAAGATCAACTGAAGTGTTTCTTAGGATTTGTTTTATTTCATTTGATGTATAAGAATTATTGTGAGATAAAAGAAGTGCAGCAGCACCAGCAACATGGGGGGCAGAAAAACTAGTACCTGAAAAGTAATCAGAATAACCTCCATTAAGTGTGGTTGTATAAACCCTGTCTCCAGGGGCGCTTAATTCAACACTCGGCCCACGAGAACTAGTATAAGCAATTACATCATTTTTATCAGTAGAACTAACAGCAATAACGTTTTCATACCTTGCTGGATAATTAACATCATCACTGGTTCTATTGTTCCCAGCAGCAGCAACAAGAATTATCCCATTGTAGTATAGCCTATCAACTTCCCATTCAAGATAAAAACTGTTATCATTAGACCCAAAACTCATCACAACTATATCCATCCCATTATCCAAGCACCACTCTAACCCATCAACAATATCAAAGAGGGTGCCATAACCTGTATCATTCAAAACTTTAACAGAATACAGCTGGACTTCAGGCGCAATTCCAACAATGCCGAATCCATTTTCTTGAGCAGCAATTATTCCAGCAATTGCTGTGCCATGGCCAAAATAATCTGTGTAGTTATTTGGATCTTCCCCAACAAATGATATTCCGCCGTTCACGCTATTAACAAGATCAGGGTGGGTATAGTTTATCCCTGTATCGAGAATAGCAACTTTAATGCCTTCGCCTTTTGAGAGATTCCAGAATTTATCAGCATTTATTTTCTTAACATTCCAAGGAATCCCCTCCCCATTGGATGAATAATCATCATAACTTATAAAATAGCCATTGAGAAAATCAGCGTTCATCACAGATTTAGGTATATCCCCTCCAACTAACTCATTATCCGGCAGCTTAAAGCTTAACTCATCAGAATACGCATAATCAGTTAACAAAAGTAAAATAATCAGAACAATTGGTATGAAAATTCTCATTAAACGAATAATAAGATTTTGAATAATTTATTTTTGCAGATGGCTTAGAATTATTTCTTCAATTTTCTTTTTGTTTTATTTTCTGGTTTTGACTTATTTTTCTTTACAGTGAATAAGAACAAAGGAACGCCAAGAATAACCATGGTCAACATAAAAGACAGCAGAGTGTATTTTAGGTTAGGTGAAATAAAACTGCCTGTTGTCGCTGATGTTGATTCTTTAACTGATGCGCCTTTAGTTGGATCTGTAGATTCAGTATAAACTGCGTTCGGTTGGGTTACAGTTGTCCCTGTTTCACAATATCCAGGCACTACGCTAACTATCCATGCATGAGAGTCTGTCAATGCCCCGTCTGAAACAATGGCTTTGATTTCATGCCTGCCTGCATCACCTCTATGGGTTTGGTAGGTAAAGCCTTTTCCTTCAAAAACTTTTTTGCCGTCAATGAACCATACATAAGCCAGTTGATCTCCATCGGGATCTTCAGCATCAACAGTGAATGGATAATAGCTGCATTCCTTGATTGACACCTGAGTTTGGCTTGGACCATATACATAGATGTAAGGGTCATGCGTCTGCTCGATCTTTGGCTCTTCTCCTGGGGGATCTATTAGTATTGATTTGGATCCATCAGGACTTGTGAAAGTTCCTGACAACCTGTCATCTGGCCTGTCATCATCATTGTCTGTTGCTTCTATCCAGAATTTCATGTTCTTCCACTTATACTCGCATTTCTCTGGATCTGTTTCATCTGGGCATGCAGGCTGTATTGTGAATGTATATATGTCTCCAGAAATGTCTGGCGTATCATTTATTCCATCTATTCCTGTTGAATAATCATAATCATAGCTTAAAACAGCAGATGAGATTCCGCTGAAATCGGTTATTTGAATTGAGACGGGCATTGGCTGATTATACATTGGCTTTCGATTATATTCAGGGTTAGAAAATGATGGGTATTCAGTATCATCATCCTTTACCAATCCCCCAAGAATTGGGCCTTCTAGATCATTTTTGTAAGTGCTGTCAGTGGCGTTAACAAACCAATGCAATTCCCTGCATTGGGTTTCTTTGTTTATTTGGCCTACCCAAATTTCTCTTGGGATTTCATAACAATAGGTGTTGTCTGTTTTGTACGTGTATTCAAGCCAGGGCATTTCTGGAAGCTGGTCCCATTGGCAGAAGAAAACATATTTGAATCTTACGTCGACCCCGCAATCATCAGTAACAACCGCGCAAATTGTGTAAGGTGTGCTATCTCCATCTAATTTGTTGCCATCATCAGAAGTACTTATTATTTTTGGCTTTTGGGTATCAATGCATTGAGGAATTGTTGTTGAGGTAGTGGTTGATGTGGTAGTTGTTGAAGTAGAAGTACTAGTTGTAGATGTAGTTGTTGAGGTTGTTGATGAGGTTGTTGATGAGGTAGAAGTTGAAGTGGTAGTTGAAGTGGTAGAAGTTGAGGTTGTTGATGAGGTGGTAGTTGATGTTGTAGAAGTTGTAGACGATGTAGTTGTAGAGGAAGTTGATGTGCTAGTCGAGGTAGTTGATGTTGATGTTGTTGAACTTGTGGTTGATGTTGTACTTGAAGTAGTAGAAGTAGTGCTAGTGGTTGATGAAGTCGTTGTAGTTGGGATTGTTGTGGTGATTGTGGATATAGTGGTGGTGCTGGTTGATGTTGTAGTACTGGTTGTACTTGTTGTGGTTGAGGTGGTTGATGTTGTTGAAGTTGTAGTGGAGCTTGTGGTTGTCAAGGTGGTTGTCGTGGATGTAGTGGTGGTGACTGGCACTTGCCTATTTCCGAATTTAACTTCTTTTAACCCAGAAGAATCCAATGTTATTGTTTGAACAGGATCAGTAGTAGCTTCCCATCCAGGAAGAATTTCTTCTTCAAGTGTGTATTCACCAGGAGGTATGCATGATAAAATATAATAGCCTTGGCTGTTGGTTATAATTTGAGCGTTAATTGGTCCTTTTACATTAATTTTCCATCCAGATATTGGCTCTTCGCCTGTTTCCCATATTCCATTCCCGTTACTGTCATAGAATTTGAACACTTTTAGGTTTACACAGATTGTTGTGGAAGTAGTTGAGGTGGTTGATGTTGTAGTTGATGTTGTAGTTGATGTTGAGGTGGTTGTGGTTGATGTGGTAGTTGTTGGGATTGTAGTTGAGGTACTGGTTGTTGATGTTGTAGTTGTTGATGTGGTTGAAGTTGAAGTGGTTGAGGTTGAAGTGGTTGAGGTTGAAGTGGTTGAGGTTGAAGTGGTTGAGGTTGTAGTACTGGTTGTTGATGTTGTAGTTGTTGATGTGGTTGAAGTTGTAGTTGAGGTGGTTGAAGTTGATGAAGTCGTTGTAGTTGGGATTGTTGTGGTGGTTGTGGATGTAGTGGTGGTGCTGGTTGATGTTGTTGTTGGGATTGTTGTTGTTGAGGTTGATGAAGTGGTTGAAGTTGTGGTTGAAGTTGTACTTGTTGTTGAGGTTGAGGTTGTCGTGGATGTTGTAGTGCTGGTGGTTGAAGTTGAGGTTGATGTGGTTGTAGATGTAGTTGTAGTGGTTGGAGTACAATCAGATCCTGTCGCCCCGCAATACAAATAACCTCTTTTTTCAACGTCTAAATTTCCAGTGCTGCACGAAGTATCACCATTCACATTAGATATAATAATATCATACTGAAAACACCCGCAACATTGATATTCATTTGGCATAGGAATAGATACAGTAATATCCAGAGAATCTTGATAAGGGAATAAATAATAGTAATTATTTTCACTGAAATAATAATCATCCCCGGGATCGCATTGCAGGCATTCACCATTCCCATCCTTATTAGAACAGCCGCCTTCAAAAAGCCGAAAACTTATCAAGTTTATATTATTTTGTTTTTCTAATCTCTCAGCCCTTAATGTAATATAAGATGTGGATGTACTTTTATCATAATAGCTATTCAGGTCATAAATTTTAATTTTATTGCATTTATCCTGAAGGTAGCTGAATGTTTCTCCATTAACTTGAACTCCGCAATATAATTCAAAACCATTTGAGCAGGAGCCGCCATTAACAGCACACCAGTCATCATTGAAATAAGTGCAAAAACCTTGTTTCCCAACAGGATCCGAATCACAGTCTTCTGTTGGAAAGCCAGTACAGCCGCCGGTTGTGCATGAACCTTTCTTTAAATTACAAACATCTTCCCCGTCTTGAGAAGGAACACATGTTCTGCTTGCTATGCATTCATAATCCAAGCCTTGATTCCAGCAAGGATCGTCGCACCATACGCCTCCAGATGAAGGAGTTCCCCATGAATCGCAGCAACTGCCGCTGCTGCATCGATATTTAGCCCCCTCTTTGCAATAATAAGAGGTTGTGCCAGTCTTTGTCTCGCATTTGTTGCTGCAGTCAGAAGTATCAGCACAGTCTATTAAATCGTCATTATCATCATCCAAATTATTGAAGCAGTTTTCTACACCTGGGATTGTTGTGGTACTTGTTGAGGTGGATGTTGAGGTTGATGTTGAGGTTGATGAAGGAGTGGAAGTGCTGGTAGTGGTTGATGTTGATGTTGATGTTGTAGTGCTAGTACTAGTTGAAGATGTGGATGTTGTAGTAGATGTTGATGAGGTTGTTGTGGTTGAGCAAGACTCTCTACATGAGCCATCCGGGCAACATAAGTAGCCACTGAAAAAAGTGTCTCCGCGAAGCGAATCACATGCAGTTGAAAGAGAATTAGAACAGCCGCCACCATAAAGTTCGCAACACCCGCTTGGAATTGTTGTAGATGTTGTGGTTGATATTATTGTTGTGGTTGTTGAAGTAGTACTGATTGTTGATGTTGTTGTGGTTATAATAGGATGACAATAAGGTGATGTATCATCACAATAATTAGAAGAATGATCGCAACTTACACCAGAAAAACACTGACAATACGGAGTTGAACCAGAGCAAGAAGATCCTGTCTTGTAATTTTTGTTATAGTAACAAATATCATTGTATATTGCAGGTCCAGTATCTAGTGTGTTGCTAGTACATTGACCTGGCTGAGGAGAGCATTTTGTTGAACATGAGGGTATGGTTGTTGTGGTTGAAGTGGATGTTGTAGAGGAAGTTGTTGATGTAGTTGTAACGTCAGAACACCCTGAATCTGAACAACGGAGGTTGCATTCAGCTTCTGTGGAACCGCAGTTAGGAGCATTTTTATAGCAAAGGCAATAATTAGAACATTCTGCTTTGTTGACAGTCCCATAACCATAACGGCAGAGAGTATCATAACAGTGCCAAGAGGTGCCATAAGGGGGGTTTGTCGTATCTGAACAATAACCATAAGTATAGCCCGCTGCTTTGCAGTTATTAACACATGTGGGTGTTGGTGTGGTGGTGGTTGTGGTTTGTGTGGTTGTAGTGCATGGTTCACACCAATAAGGATTACCACAACCGGCAGTATATTGTCCGCATTTATTTGTACAATCAGCGCCACATTTTAAATTCTCGCAACGATAAGTCCCATCACTATTACACATAGCAATTTGATTTACGCCACAACTTGCACCAATAAATGCACAACCACTTCCGCATCCAGCATAGCTATCGCAAGTACATTGTCTTTGTGAAGGAACTGTTGTTGTAGTTCCTCCGGTATTGCAGTCACCGCATCTATCAGACCATGAACAACCGCTTTGCCATCCACAATTTAAATTAGAACCGCAAGGTTGTCCTGTACAAACTCCATTCACAATTCGAGCATAAGTTCCTGTCCCTGAACAGCCATCAACACCACATACCTTACTCTCGCTGTATTGACATTCTCCGCAAGAACCTTGTATTTGAGAACTAAGAGGTAAACTAAAAAGAACAAAATTTTGAGAATACCCGATATTAGAGAATAATAATACAAACAATAAAACCAGCAGCAAATAATTAATTCTCATGTGTACCTAAGAAAAATATTATTCAAGTGAATATTTATGCCGAACTGGTATATTTGAGTCAAAAAAACTTTCTGAACTGAATTAAAAATTTTTCTACCTGATTGAAGCTTCTTTCATTCCTTTTTGGGTTATAGCAAATGTAGGGGCTGAAGAATAAATTTTTGTCAGCAAGCCTCTCTGAACTAGAGTTTTTGTTACTGAATCTATAACTGGCGTTGGGATTTCATCTTCTTTTACAAGAAAACCGAGTATCTCGCTCTTGCTTGCAACCAGCCGCTCACACATTTCTTCCAGTATCTTTCTCTCTATTCCATTCTCCAATCAAGCCACCACTAGTTCTCTCTTCAATCTCAAAGCTTCTGAATCCCCAGAAAGCTTTTTCACTAGAGCCAATGCAAATTCCATTGCTGTGCCAGGGCCTTGTGAAGTGATTATATTATCGTCAATTACCACTCTGTTGCCTCGGGGGTAAGACAATTCCTTTTCCATCCCAGGAAAAATTGTCGCTCTTTTATCATCCAATATCCCAGCCTGGGCTAGAATTGATGGTGCAGCACAGATTGCGCCGATTGTTTTCTTTCTGGCATTGAAATCTTTCAGGACTTCAATCAATTTTCCAGTTTTGGCGAGTGTTTTATATCCAGGCCCCCCAGGAAGAACAATTGCGTCATACTGATTTGGATTTATGTCCATAAGCCTTTTGTCAACCATAACTCTGATGCCATGGCAACCTTGGATAACAGACCCTACAATCCCAACTGTCTCGACTTCTAAGCCTGCCCTTCTAAGGACGTCAACAACAGTCAATGCCTCAATCTCCTCAAAGCCATCAGTCAAAGGAACCATCACTCTCATAATCCCACTCTTTAATGTTTTCATTCATTACTATTGTTCTTTAAAGGTTAAATTTATGAATGATTTTATTTGCGAATTCTTCTGCTGATTGCGGACCGTCGGCTGTAATTATATTATCGTCTTCAATAACATGCTCTTTCAAGTAAGTCGCACCCTCTTGTTTCAGAACCCCAACCGCAAAATCAGCTGGAAAAACTGTGGATAAGACCCCTTTCAATAGTCCAGCTTTTGCTAGGATCATTGGGGCTAAACATATTGCTGCAAGGATTTTATTTTGTTGATTGAATTTTTTGGCAGTATCAATAACTTCAGGGTAGTCTAGAAGCTTGGGAGAGCCTGATCCGCCTATTATCACAAACGCGTCGTAATCATTCGGGTTTATTTCCCTCAATTTCTTGTCTGGCTTAACCTTTATTCCCCCCATGCTTACCGCTTCATCTGTTGTTATGCTTGAAACTGTTACTTGGATTGACTTTTCTTCTAATACTTTCTTAGCAACATTAAATTCTATGTCATTGAAGTTTGCCTGAGCTATCAAAAAGAGAACTTTCATATCTATCTAAAATTAATTGTTATTTAGCTATTTTATTGTTAGTGGTGAAATAAATGTACAAACAAATCATAGTAATAAGAAATGATTTGGAGATGAGTTCAGGCAAGAAATGCGCCCAATCATGCCATGCTTGTCTTGGATCATTTGAAAAAACTCCAGAAGCAATTAGAAAAGCTTGGAAAGGAGAAGGAGAGAAAAAAGTTGTTTTAGAAATTGGCTCAAAAAAAGAAATTTTAGGCCTGTTTAAAAAATCAAAAGAGTTAGGAATAGCTTGTTTTCTTGTAAAGGATGCAGGAATGACCGAGTTAGATCCAGGGACCATTACTGCTCTAGGAATCGGGCCGGATAAAGAGGAAAGAATCAATAAAGTAACTGGAAGCATCAAGCTGCTTTAATCATTTGTCCCATACATTTGTTATTTTCTTTCGTTTAATCAAAGAATATGATTCATAAACAACTACAAAACACTGAACAAAAATTGTAAATAAGTAGTAAGGGAAAGTAAAAAAGTAGGCTATTATATTGACGAATCTTATTTTACCTAGTTTAAAAAATACTATCAAATTATAACAAACCGTGATTAGATAGTTTATTATTGTCACCAAAAGCAGAGGTGTTATTGAGTAGACTCCAGCAATGACCTTATAGATCAAATCATACATCCCATATGTACTGATCCACTTGAAGAAGAATATGAGAACGGTGGGGGATATTATATTTCCACTGCTAGCAAAATACCTAAAATAATCGCCGAGCATCCAGTATAATACAGATGGTAAATAAAACAAGGAGAATATGTACCAATATATATGAGTTGGGATTGTCATGCATCCCAAAAACCCAAATTTCTTCGAAAAAATCATATCAGAATGTTTTCTAACAACTTGCAGATTTCCACGGCCCCATCTCAACCTCTGTCTGTAGAGTGATTTTATGTTATTTGGAGTTAAAGTATACATTACAGCATTTAAGTTAACAAAGGAGTCATACCCTGCTTTCTTTATCTCTAATGTTATGTCAAAATCTTCTGTTAATGTATCAGAACTAAATCCACCTATTTTTTTGAAAACATCCTTTTTTACACAAAAAAATCCGGGCAAAACAGATGCAGTACCCAAAAGAGATGATGCATATCTCCAAGCTGAAGACATTATATATTCCAAGTCTTGAAACCATGTAAGCGGGTTGGATGTTATTATTCCCCTTACAACTCCCGAAGAGGCCCCAAATCTTTTATACTGAAGGGGTTTAACTATTTCTTTGATTGTAATTTCTTCTAATACAGAGTCAGCATCCAAGAATAATATATAATTATATGATGATTTAGTTGCTCCAAAGTTCAACGCCTTTGACTTTCCTATATGGTTAGTCTTGAATAGTTTTATTCCACCTTTCTTTTGCATTGATTTTGCTATTTTTCCTGTGTTATCTTTTGAGCCATCATCTATTACTATAACTTCTATTTTACCGAAGTATTGTGAATTTAAAATGCTTTCTATAGTCTTGCCAATAACCTTTTCTTCATTGTGGGCAGGAATTATTACTGAAAGATTTGGTGAAAAGTTTTTCATGGGTTTTCGTTTGTTTTTTTTGAGGAAAATGAATATCCAAAACAAGTAAAGAAGTGCTAGAGAAATAAATAAAATTATTAAAATAAGATTGTAAATCATAAAACTCACTTAATGGCTATTTTTTTAGATTATTCCCTTTCTTCTGTATCATATCCCAATTCATTCTTTTTCCAATAATAGAGTTTATTAATCCTTGGCATATGCCTAAAGTAACAACAAAACCTACACTAAAACAAGAAACTATTAGCTTGCCTATATTTTTGCCACAATTTTCCATCTTAAGAGCAATTATCGAAGAAATTAAAAAACCGGAGCTGATAGCGATGGACCTTATACTTTCAGATAAAAATCTTTGAATATTGAAAGGCTCTGGGTTTCCTGTCCAGAAAGAAACAAGACCAAAAATTATAAACAGAGCGAGAAACAAAGTAGAGAAATAACCTAAAAGTGTTGTAATTATGCATATTTTCTGGTTTATAGAGAAATTGCCAAATATTATGCCTCTCCAATGGTCAATGAAAGCGTTGAAAGTACCATAAGCCCATTTTTTTTGCTGTTTCTTAAGGTCTTTCACTGTAAATGGAACTTCTCCCTTAACCACAAGATCATCTAAATAAATGGTTTTATATCCATTTCTTAAACTTTTTAAAGCAAATTCCACATCTTCTGTTAAGCTCCATTCCTGCCACCCGCCTAACTTCTCAATATTTTTCTTTCTTATCGCCATCCCAGAGCCAAAAAGCAGAGGGACATTAAATCTTTTGTTGAGCGGGGCTACTATTCTATGATAAAATAAAATAGTGCTTGAAGCCAATATTGTCACTAGATTCTGATTCGGATTTATAAAGCCCCATCTGGCCTGCACGCAACCTACTTTTTTATCATTTATGAAAGGTTTCACTATAGCCTCCAAAAAATTTTTCCCAGGAATAAAATCAGAGTCAAAAATTATTATTATCTCGCCTTTCGAATACTTTATCATGTGGTTTAGATTTCCTGCCTTGAAGCCGACATTTAAACCCCTTCTGGTGACTTTTATTTTGTTTGGATGCTGGTTAGCGAATTTGTCTATTTTTCTAGAAACATTCTTATTATTACTGTCATCCCCTATTATAATCTCAAACTTATTAGAAGGGTAGTTAAAATTCAAGCATTTTTTAGCACATCTTATTGCAACTATTTCATTGAATGTTGGTATCTGAATGGTTACAAATGGCCAATTTTTAATTTTTGGTTTTATTGAGAGTTGAGGTGAAGATTTTAAGGTTAGCGTCCTAAAACAAGTGATTAAAAAATAGAGCGAAAAAAATAATACTGGGATCATTAATGCATTGTAAAGGAATAAAGTTGTATTATGAGTAAATAATTTAACCAATAATAATTTCTCTAAAATCAATGGAAATATTTCATGCATATGGTCTTCACTATAATTTAAGAATATTACTGTTGTAAATTAATATGTTTATAGATATATGATGGGATTATATGAAAAAGGAAAGGAAAAGGGCGTATTTTTTTGCAGCAATATTAACTATAGTGCTGTATCTTGCAGGTATTTTTACTGGCGTCTTCATTCAAAGAGCCGAAGAAAACCAATTGAAGCTAAAGACAGAAGATTTGAAAAGATCGATAGAAAACACACAATTAGAATATTTCTATCTAAATAGTATTGGAGATAAAATACCTTGCAGCTCACTTTCTATACTTATCAATGAAACTACAGAAAACGTGCGAAAAATTGGTCAAGAATTAGTTGAGATTGAAAAAAGTAAGGAAAATATTGATAGCCTTAAGAAAGAATATTCTGTATTATCCGTTAAAGGATGGTTATTAAACAATTACTTGAAGGAAAAATGTTATTTAAATGACCATGTTATACTTTACTTCTACTCAGTTCCATGCGAAAAATGCATAAAACAAGGAAATATACTAGATCAATTAAGAGAGAATAAAGTAAAAAATATGAAGGTTTTTGTATTGGATGTGAATGTAGATGAGCCGATAGTTCAAACTCTCAAAAAAACATATAATATTACTGCAACCCCAGCAATTATCATAAATGAGAAAAAGTATGAGGGTTTAATTCAGCAGGAAGAACTAGAAAAACTCATAATTAAGAATTAAATAATATCTAATCCATCAATATCTATATGATCACATTCAATGATATAATAATATACATAGCATTGTTTTTCTCCTTATTCTCAGTTATATTTTTCTTGACGATTTATATAGAAAATAAAAATGAAGTAAAAAAAGGCAAGCCAAAAAAACAGCCGAAAATTTCAGTAATTATTCCCGCATACAATGAAGGCAAAAATATCCTAGAATCGATAAAATCAGTCCTAAAAGCAGAATATCCAGAAGACAGGCTGGAAGTAATAGTTGTTGATGACCATTCTGAAGACGATACCTTCAAGCAGGCAAAAACAATTGAAAGCAAGTCTGTAAGAGTTTTCACTAAAAAACACGGCGGGAAAGCAGCAGCTGTAAATTACGGGATAAAAAAATCCACCGGAGAAATAGTCATGGTTCTGGATGCAGATACTTTTCCTGATAAAAATTGCTTTAAAAATATAATTGGATACTTTGAAAACCCGGAGATAATGGCTGCGCTCCCTGCAATAAAGATATGGAAGCCAAAGACTATCGTACAGAAGTGCCAGGCAATCGAGTATTCTATCATGGGGCTGCTTAAAAAAGCTTTTTTCTTCATGGGATCAATGAGCTGCACACCAGCAGGAGCATTTATCAGAAAAGAATTCATTCGAAAGCATGGCGGCTTTGCAACTAATACCCTGACAGAGGACTTTGAAATGGGATTGAAGATACAATCAAAAAACTACCAGATAGCCCAATCATTGGACAGCCAAGTCTGCACAATAGCCCCAGATAAAATCAAGAAATTGTTAAGGCAAAGGGTCAGGTGGAACTATGGGAGCCTGGAAAATATCCTCAAATACAAGAATATGCTGAGCCCAAGATATGGGGATTTGGGTATGTTTCTTCTTCCTTTAGCATTATTCAGTGTAGGCTTCGTATCCTTTCTCCTCTTATATTTTCTTGTTAAGTTGATTCTAGATCTATCCCATCAAATATACTTGAATTCCCTCATCAATTTTGATATAATAAGAATGTTTAGCTTTAACGGGAAGTTAAGCTTCAGCGGCCTTATCACGAATGAAAAGACCTTCCTTGTTATTTTCATGATGATGGCGGCTTTTGCAATGTACGAGATCGCGAGGAGAAACGCCAAAGAGAAATTCAAATTGGAATACCTAATCTACTTCATATTCTATGGCTGGATTATGTCTCTGTCCCAGCTGATAGCTCTTTTATACTTTATATCAGGGAAAAAACCCAAATGGTAAAAGAATTAAATCCGTGGAAATGAATTATTGTGTATGAGAAAGATCAGCTGGAACAAATATTTTTCAGTCCTTCTAATAACAACCCTTATATTCGTGATAAGCTTCCTAATATCCCAGATAATATCATCCAAAACATCTGAAGACATATCCCAAATTCAAAAAGACATAAGCAACTATCTGTTAAGCCTAAACCTTCAGTCTGAGATTGCATCTGAGTATATATGCAAAGTCGACGTTTTGGGATTGACAAAAGAGAAAACCCTTCTAGGGCAGCAGATAGAAATCCTGGAAAAAAGCCTAGGCAAGGAGAATAAAATTGTCAAAGACCTTAAGAAAGACTACTCTCTCCTCTCAATAAGGCAATGGCTGTTAATCAAGCAGTTCAAAGAGAATTGCAATGAAAGCACCAACATAATAATATTCTTTTACTCTAACAAGAACAACCCTTCAGAAAGCGAATCTCAAGGCTATGTGCTGGACTACCTGTACCAAAAATACCCAGAAAAAGTTGTGGTGTATGCATTTGACATAGACGAGGACGATCCAGCATTAAACATGATAAAAAAGATATATGAAGTTAAAGAAGCGCCTTCAGTAGTAGTAAATGAAAAATTATTTTCAGGCTTCCAGACCAAAGAAAAACTGGAATCATTGCTCTCCTAAACAAACCCTTCTAATGTTGTGACATTCATTACATTCAATATGGCTTTCATTACAGCCAAATCAAACTCCTTCTCTGTCTTGCCGTATATCCATATCTTATTCCCACCGGCAGTCACCCTGGTTTGGTTTGAAAACTCCGGAGGAACGAGTATTATCTTTAAAACACCTTCTTCCCTTGTTATATTCTCATAAGTTTCTATTTCCTGGGCATCGAAAACTTTTTTCGACCTGAACATGTTCTTCGTCAGCTCATCGTATCTTGTCAGCTTATAGACTATTTCAAAAGTTTCCAACTGATAGATAGCATTAGTTTTTGGGTTTCCGGGCTTAAAGAGTATTGTCACATTTTTTGTTTTATAATCCATGAACAATTCATTAAACAGGCCTTCATTTGGGAATGTTTCTACTTTCAGAGCCTTCCTAACATCATCCCTGAATGAGAATGCGGCGCCTTTTATAAAGATTGTATCGACTGGCTTGACGAAGTTAAAGATTTGATATAATAAAAATGCCCCTAAAACTAATCCGAGAAAAATCCAGATATATTTGACCTTAATCTTAACTTTCATTCACACCACTATCTCAATATTGTAAAATTAACTAATATCCTTATCTGTCAGAAGTGTTTTCAAAAAAGAAAAAAGAAAAAAGAAAGTCTTTTTGCGTTTTTAGCTTGTAACAGGTGTAATACCTGAAGCTGAAACGCTTGTAACTTTGACTGCCATATTACCGTCGAGTTGTGTTGCGAATGTTCCAAATTGTTGCAATACTGAACATGCATTTCTTGTGTCGCCTGCTTCCCATCCAGCTACAACTACTGCGTATTTGCCAATTTCGAGGACGCCGTCAGTTAATCCAACGTAACCCTCTCCTTGAGCAAATGGCAATAATCCGGATGAACCATATGTTGGGTAGGTTAATCCTAAAGCTTGTGCAGTTAATTTGTTAACTGCTGGACCGCCTACTAACACAAGGTGTTTTCCGACTGGTAGAGAAACTTCTGTATCTAATTTAGCAACTGCGTTTGTGACTGGAACAACTTTCTTGATTCCAGTGCCTGCTACTGTGGTTGTTGAATCAGGCCCTTTAACTGATACTGTTGCAAATACTTGTTCATTTGGTACTTTGAATACAGCTTCGTCACCAGATCCATGAGACTTTGGATTCATGATGATTATACCATAGAGTGATCTGTGGTCTTCATCTTTTGTTCCCATATTGACCCATGAAGTGGTTCCAGCTTTAGTCTGTAATTCATCTCCTTCTTCTGTGCTTGCTGTTGTACCTAAGTTTGTGAATGCTTCACTGGCAACTTTCCAGTACATCTTGATGTCATCTTGGTCAGTTCCTAGGTCTGTTGATGATTTACCTAAGATATCCAAGGTAATGTTGACATAACCTGTTCCGTCAGCACCTGCTGCTACAACAGGATCAAGATCTATCTCAACATTGTCTGCTTTTGTATCGCCATAGTAAACTCTTGCTGTTGCGTTGTTTGACGCTGCTGTCTTATTAACGATATTGCCTGCGTATGTCTTAGCACCTTCAGAGTTCCTGTACCAAACAGCAACACCCTCAGGAGCTGTTGTGTTCCAAACAAGCCATATCCTGTTTGTTCTTGTATCAGTTGATAGTGAAGTTAAGCTGTCTGCTTCTACCTGTAAACCGTCTTCAACAGAACTTGTAATGTAAACTGTCTTTTGGTCTGTCGCTGCTCCTAGTGTTTGCCCATCTTGGTACTTGAATGTCAATGTTTCATAACTGTCGTCAGATACTGTTATCGCATCAACGCAAACTTCTGCATAGTCGTTTGGATATTTGTAGCATCCACCTGATGTTATTGGATTGTCTGTATCGTCATTTATAACGAAGACGCTCTTGATTCCAAGAGTTGGGTATGTGTTGGATGCATCGTCGCCGGTATCACCAGCTGCGTTTGCATTCAAGCCATTTACTACCCATTCCCAACAATCAGTATCGGTTGGATCGTCGTTGCAAATATTGTCTACTTTCTTGTACGCATCGCCATCTTGGTATGTTTCTGAAGATTGCTTGCCCATGATTAATGTTGCTCCTCTTTCTGCGAGGGCATCAGCATAGAAATAATCATCTACTGTTACTTCAATGCCATCATGAGTTTCAGTTCCACTGACTGTATATAATGTACCGTCAATGGTTAACCTTACAGATCCTGTACTGCCTACATTGTCCAAGGTAACTGTCTTATCTTCGACTGTTACACTGTCGCCTATATTCATGGAATATGTATCCCCGACATAGGCTGTGAACTTTGTATGCGGTGTAGTAGAATCAGTTCCTGTAATCTTCATTGCCTTACCCAAGAATTTGATTGTCAATGGCTGCGCTGTTGTTGCTGTACTGACATTGATTGCCTCATCAAATACATAATAGTATGCTAAAGCGCCTGTCGCAATTTCCATGTATACACCAGTCTTATAGTCATCTTCTGATGCGTTTAAACTGGCTGTTACAGTCGGTGAGGTTGCCAAAAAGACAATCTCATCGTGGAAGTTGTAGTTTTCGCTTTGGAATGTTACTGTACTGTCCTGAAGACCAGCCAAATCGTCATCTGTGAATACAGTGTCCAGATAACCTGAAGAACTCAATGGATAACCGATTGGAATATCTTCAGTTTTCCCTCCAGCAACTGTTACTGTGGATCCACCTGATGAAACTTCTTCATAGGATTCACCTGCTAATCTTACTGCTAAATCAACGGCACCGACAACATCAGCCGGCTGCGCAGCTGAACCAACAACTACATATGCGTCT
>Ga0210054_1000702_pt1 | contig 30256 bp, 29 predicted proteins | sample CryGeymeta201516_FD_185470 | JGI IMG/M metagenome (GOLD analysis project Ga0210054, IMG submission 185470) | Groundwater microbial communities from Crystal Geyser aquifers in Utah, USA - Crystal Geyser metaG 2015-16 (SPAdes) (version 2) | ecosystem: Environmental > Aquatic > Deep subsurface >... | reverse complement strand
TTCGTTTATTCGTTCTCTATTCGTTGTCGGTTTTTTATGTGCGCTCTGCCGCCAAAACATCCGGCGTCATCCGCTCCAATGCGGTCTGGAGCAATGCCAGCGTGTTCTTCCAATCTTCGATGCGGGTGAGACCGGCAGCGGTGTGGGCGTAGCGCCCCGGCACCGAAACCGAGACAGACGGGATGCCGGCGCGCTGCTTCTGGATGGCGCCCGCGTCCGTGCCGCCGCCGCCCGGCTGGCGAAGTTGGTAGGGGATCGCTTCGGCTTCGGCTGTCGCCGCGAGATGGCGCACCAGGCGCGGATCCGAGAGCGTGCCGCCGTCTGCCACGTAGATGGCCGGGCCGAGGCCCAGCTTCGTATTGTAGGCGGTGTTCTCCTCGCCATCCCAGGCGGGCAGGTCGTTGGCAGGCGTCGAGTCTATGACGATAGCGCAGTCGGGATCGAAGGCGTAGGCCGCGACCTTTGCCCCGCGCAAGCCGACCTCCTCCTGCACGGTGAAGGCGGCCAACAACTCAATATTGGAGGGGGCGTGCCTGACCAGTTCGATCAGAACGGCGACGCCGAGGCGGTTGTCGAGCGCCTTGGCGATGATGGAAGGCCCTGTGCGTTGAAAGCGGGTGGCGAAAGTCGCCCGGTCGCCGGGTTTTACCTTCGCACTGCCAGGGCCAAGATCAATGCGCAGGTTATCGAGCGGGATCTTGTTCTTGAGTTCATCCTCTTTGACCAGGTGGATTGGCCGCGCGCCAATGACACCCGGAAGATGTTCCTTGCCGACGATGACAGCTTTGCCCGGCAACTGGCGCACATCCATGCTGCCGACGGTCTCGAAACGGAAGATGCCCTCGCCTTCGTCGGCGGCCAGCATGAAGCCGACCTCGTCCATGTGGGCGGCCAGCATGACTTTCAGCCGATTCTCTCCTGTGCTTCGACTGCGTTCAGCACCGGCGCGGGTTGCCAGCACGTTGCCGAGCGCGTCCACCTTGACCTCGTCGGCATGACCTTTGATCTCTTCCAGCACCATGGCGCGCACCTCGCCCTCGTCGCCGGAGACGGCCATGGCGTTGCAAAGCTTCTCCAATAATTTGATTTGCGTGTTTCCGATTGTGGGCATACAAGTTCTCCAGTGTCACGTGTCAAGTGTCAGGTGTCAGGTGTCAGGTTTTACATGACACGTGACACTTGAGCACCTGGCACGCTCTTATTCTTCCCAGGTCGCTTTTTCCATAAAATCCGGCTGCAAGGCCGCGATGAACTCCGCTATCAGCCGCCCGGCGCGCTGGATGTCTTTGACCGCCACCACCTCGACCGGTGTGTGCATGTAGCGGATGGGGATGCCCAGTGCGATGGTGGGAATGCCCTCGGCGGTCACCTGCGTAGCGACCGCGTCCGTGCCGGTATGGAGGGGGGTGATCTCTACCGCGTGGGGGATTTCCAGCCGCTCGGCCAGCTCCTTGAAGGCCTTGTGCAGAGCGGGGTGGATGTTCGGCCCCCACATGAGGGTGGGGCCTTTGCCGAGCGGGAAGGTGTTCCAATCGTTGGCGCCAGGGCCTTTCGCCCAGGAGGTATCCACGACGATCGCGATCTGCGGTCGAAGCTGGTAGGAGGAAGAATATGCACCGATCAGACCGGTTTCCTCCTGCACGGTGGCGACAGCCCACACGTCCCAGGCGTGCGGCCGGTTCTGCAGCTCTTCCAGGCAGACGGTCAATGCCGCCACCGAGGCGCGGTTGTCCACGGAATGGCCGGCCAGCGTCTCGCCGGTCAGCTCGAGGGGCGGCTGGGCAAAGGAGATCGGGTCGCCAACCCGGATCAGCTCGTTGACCTTGCGCGGCAGCCGGCCCACGTCTACGAGCAGGTGTTCGAGAGGCGCGGGCTTGTCGCCGATTTCAGACGGCAGGAGGCGGGCAGACGGCTGCACGACGATGCCAGGCAGGTCTTCAAGGCCATGCACCGTGACTGGCTGCCCAGGCAGGACGCGCGCGTCCACACCGCCGATAGCGGTCACGCGCAGGAAGCCGCCTTCTGCGATGCCGGTCACCATAAGGCCGATGGCGTCCATGTGGGCTGCGACGAGCAGGGATGGGCGCGGGCCTGCGGCTGTGCCCTTGCGCAGTCCGTGCAGGGAGCCGAGTCTGCTGCGGCTGAGTTCATGAACCAGAGGTCGCCATTTTTCTTCAATTATCTTGGCGGCGGGAGCTTCGAAGCCGGAGAGTCCGGGGGCGGAGAGCAGTTCTTTGAGGAAGGGTTGGATGTCGGACATGTTTCGATTTACGATTTACGATTGGCGATTGGCGATTGGTGATTAGCGATTTGCAATCTGCGATTAGCGATCTGCAATCTGCGATTGGCGATTGGGTGGTTTACGGATTTGGCGTGACCGGTGTATCGCTTGGCGACGGGGTGCTGGTGAAGGTGGCCGTTGGCGAGGGGGTAAAAGTAAAGGTAGCCGTTGGAGTAAAGGTGGGAGTTGATGTCGAGGTGGGTGTGTATGTTGGCGTGTTGGTGGGTGAAGAAGTCAGGGTAGGGGTTGGGGTGGGGGTAAACGTCGGCGTGGGCGTGGAGGTCAGCGTGCTGGTTGGGGTGTAGGTAGGGGTCAGGGTGGAGGTTGCGGTCTGGGTAACGGTCGGCGTGAGCGGGGTCCCGGATGAGGTTGCTGTAATGGTCGGGGTCTGGGTCGCCGGGCCGGGCGCGAAGTTCACGGCCACAAAGCCCAGGCAGTAACAGGGCACGGTTGCCAGGATAACGGCGGCCAGGATCAGGCGGCGGCGTGTACGTTTGTCAACTTGGTTGAGCACCCGGTTATGATACCATAGGATTGTAGATTGCAGATTTCGGATTGCAGATAGCAGGTAGCCGATGGCAGAGGCGGATTATCGAAAGCCAAATTCCATCCGCCATCAGCCATACGCCATCGGCCAGCAGCAATGATAAAATAGTCTCGTGATCCCAATCCACCTGAAACTCTCTGGCTTTCTCTCCTACCGTGACGCGGTCGAAATAGACTTCACCTCCTTCGACCTGGCCTGCATCTCTGGACCGAATGGAGCGGGCAAATCCTCGCTGCTGGACGCCATCACGTGGGCGCTCTTCGGGCAGGCGCGCAAGCGGGACGATTCGCTGGTCAACTTGCAAGCCAAAGCCGCGGAGGTGGCGTTCACGTTCGGTTATGAGGAAAATATCTATCGTGTCATCCGCAGCCTGCCGCGCGGCAAAACTACAGTGCTTGAGTTCCAGATTTTGCAGAGTGCGCAGCATTCGTTGTCCAGTGAACAGTCATCAGTGAGTAGTGACCAGTTGCCAGTGACCAGTGATCAGTTTTCAGTGTTCAGTGATCAGTCGCACGCCGCGCATCGTACCTCGCACCTGACACCTGACACCTGGCACGTGGCACGTGGCACGTGGAAACCCCTCACCGAGCGCACCCTGCGCGACACGCAAGCCCGCATCGAGCAAATCCTGCGCCTCGACTACGATACCTTCGTCAACGCCGCCTTTTTCTTGCAGGGCAAGGCCGACCAGTTCGCCCAGCAATCGCCAGGCAAGCGCAAGGAGATTTTGAGCAACATCCTTGGCCTGGAAATTTGGGAAACCTATCGCGACCGCGCCGCAGAACGCCGCAAATCCATCGAACGCAAGCTGGACTCGGTGGATGGGCGCATGCAGGAGATCGAGGCCGAACTCGCAGAAGAGGAGCCGCGCAAGCAGAAGTTGAAAGACCTCGAAGCGCAATTGAGACAGTTGAGCGCTGTTCGTAGAACACAAGAGACCGCTCTTGAAAATCTCAGGAAGGCCGCGGCTTCCCAGCTTGCCGCGGAGAAAGCAAGGCTGGAAGAAGAAAGGCGCGGATTGAAAGAACAGGAGAAAGCGATCAGCGATCAGGCCGGGACGATCAGCGAATTGACTGTTCAAATCGAAAGCGCAAAGAGATCGCTGGCCGAAGCCGAGCAGAAAGTTGTGGAACGAAACGCGCTCGAAGGAAATCGAAGTGCGGCGCGCGAAGGACACGCCAAATTGAAAGCCGAGAACGAACTGCTCAAAGCCGAGATGGACGAACTGAAAGGACGCATCGAGCAACTCGAGGCGGCGGAGGGCGCGACCTGTCCATTATGCGGGCAAACGTTGAGCGAAGAACATCGCCAGTCCACACTGAAACAACTCAACGATGAAGGCAAAGAAAGGGGCGACCGATTCCGCGCCAATAAGTCAGGCCTGGATGATCTCGCGAGGCGGATCGTAGAATTCGAGTCGCAGATCGCAAGGCTCGAAAACGTGGAGAGGCAACGTTTGGTTTATTCCAATTCGGTCACCCAATTGACCGAGCGAATCGAAGCGCTGAAGAATTCGATAAAGAATTGGGAAGCTGCTGGCGCAATGCGGCTGAATGAAGTCGAAACGATCCTTGCAAGCGAGAAATACACCGTCGAAGCGCAGAAGCCAATCGCCGATCTCGATGAAGCCGAGCGTACCCTCTTCGCTTTGCAGGAACAGGAAAACCGCCTGAATCAGGAAGTCGGCGCGGCGCGGCAAAAAGTGACCGTGCTGGACGATTTGCGCGTCCGCAAGGTCAGGCTGGAGGCCGAGCGCGGCGAGCATGGCCTGGCGATTGGACGCGTCAAGAGCCTCGAGCGTGCCTTCGGCAAGGACGGCGTCCCGGCGCTGCTCATCGAACAGGCCCTGCCGCAGATCGAATCCAAGGCTAATGAGCTGCTCGACCGTTTGAGCGACGGGGCGATGTCGGTGCGTTTCGTCACCCAGGCGGCTTACAAGGATAAGAATCGCGACGATTTGCGCGAGACGCTGGACATCCGGATCAGCGACGGCGCCGGCGCGCGTGATTACGAAATGTTTTCCGGAGGGGAGGCTTTCAGGGTCAACTTTGCCATTCGGCTGGCGCTCTCGGAGGTGCTGGCGCAGCGCAAAGGTGCCCGCCTGCAGACGCTGATCATAGACGAGGGCTTCGGCTCGCAGGATGCCCAGGGCCGTCAGCGGCTGATCGAGGCGATCAACGCCGTGCGCGGCGACTTTGCCAAGATACTGGTCATCACCCACCTGGACGAATTGAAGGACGTGTTTCCCACCAGGATCGAGGTGGAGAAGACGGAACGCGGCTCGGTAGTCAATATCACGTAACTGCGGCAGCTACTATACCCTGCCCAGCGTCCCTACGCCGGCGCCATAAGGTAAAACCAAAAGGCAAAAAGCAAAACCCCAACTCGCAGTTTCCACCAAGCCGGGGTTTTCAATCGTAATGATGTGTCGTTGCGAGGGGCGTTCTTCGCCCGACGAAGCAACCCCCTCGCGGGCTGGGAGACTGCTTCGTCGCCGCTACGCGGCTCCTCGCAGCGACACGTCCAGCTCAATTCCACGGCCCCTGCGCCCATTGCTGGAGCACCTGCGAGTCGGCGATGGCGATGCGGCGGTTCTCGACGTGGATGGCGCCGCCCCGCTCCAGTTCACGCAAGGAGCGCGCCACCACCTCACGCACTGTTCCCAAGCGGGCCGCCAGTTGATCCTGCGTCAGGCGTGTACCCGCTGGCCCGGTCAACTCCTCCTCGGGCAACTGGCCGATGAGCCGCGCCAGGCGGTGGGTCACCTGGTAGAAAGCCATCTCGCTGACCGCGCCGACCAGCGTGCGCAGGTTCCTGCCCAGGTTGTTGATCACCTTCTGGGCGAAATCGGGGTTGGCGCCCACCAACTGGCGCAGGCATTTCGGCGCAATCACCCAAACCCTGCTTGCTTCGAGCGCCTCCGCGTTGACCGGGTTCCCGCCGCTGTCGAAGACGGAGACCTCGTTGAAGGTCTCTTTTTCCTGCGGAATGCGGACGATGTACTGCCGTCCTTGCGGGGAAAGGCGATAAAGTTTGATGCTTCCCTGCTGGACGATGTGCAGCCCGGCAGACGCCTCGCCTTCCCAGAAGAGAGGCTCGCCGCGCTCGAAGGCGCGCAGGGACATGCAATCTGCAATGCTGTGCAGGTCGGGATCGCCCAGGCGTTCGAAGTACTCGTTCTCTTTCAGCGCCTGGATTTTTTCCGCCAGGTCAACTTTGAGGGTGCGCATGGAAAGTATTTCGCATCGAATGACACAAATAATCTTTTTTCTTCGTGATCCTTCGTGCCCTTCGTGGTAAAAAGATCACTTTCCCAGCACAGCCGCCAGCGGGGCGGGGGCCTGGACCTGGGCGGTCTGCCCGCTCGCCTGGGCTTTTTCCACGTCACGCGCCCACAGGTACAGGCAGGTGTGGTAGGCGGTGGCCGTGTACGAGGTCACGACCGTGGCGACCATGATGAAGACGCCGGCAATGAGCACGCCCAGCCCGATCCCGCTCACCAGGCCGAAGATCTGCTCTGGCCCCGTCAGCGAGACGATGCCCAGGCCGACGCCCAGGCCGAGTGCGATGCCGGTCGCGCCCAGCAGGAAGCCGATCAACCCGTTGACCGCCTTCACGCCCACCGTGCTGATGCCGACCAGCAGCAGGTTGCCCTTGATGATCTGGCCGGCGCGCTTCAAGCCGTCCTTCAGGTTGATGTCTTCGATGACCATGGCCGGCAGGATCAGGAAGGCGGCCTCGGTCCAGACCGTGTCGAGCAATCCGGCCAGGAAGTTGCGTCCGCCGCTCTTGCCCTTGCCTTTGATGGCGTTCTTGAGCAGGTTGACGGCCGTCGAAGCCGCGGCCAGGCTCATCAGGTCGAAGAAGTCGCGCTTGACGACCGCCCAGGCCTTCGACATGACGCCATCCCCCTCGGCCAGGTAGCCGTAGACCAGGTAAACGGTCATGGCTGAGAAGATGTAGCCAACGGTGTATTGGACGAAGATCATGACCGCGCCCAGCACGAACAGGACGACCTGCCCGACCAGGCTGTTGTCGCCGCCGGTCAGGAAGCCTGCGCCGATCATCAGCGGGATGAAGATGACCGAGACGATGAACCCGGCAACCAGGGCGAAGATGGATGGCTTGATCAGGTCATTATCTTTGAGCGCCATCTGCCAGGCCTGCTTGAGGAACGACCAACCGCGAGAGAAGGATTGCATGGGAGACCTCCGTGTGGAATGAGAAGTGAAAGGTGTGAGAAGTAAAAAGTGAGAAGTGATGAGTGATGCGTGATGAGTGATGCGTGATGCGTGATGAGTGATGAGTGATGAGTGATGAGTGATTCGGGATCAGTGGATAACCAGCAAGGGACTTTGCCAGAGTTCTGCCAGAGTATTGCGGAACAATTCGTTGAGTTCGTTGGAAGAGGCTCGATGGCTTTTGTACTTTATGCCTTCCGTCTCAATTCGGGATAGTTCACGCTCGATAAACTCGCTGATGAGGGGGATGCGCGGACCTCGATCAAGCTCTGCGCCATTGCGCTTTTGTTCGATGAGTGTATTTATTTCGGTATATAGAGCCGGATCAGTCACCAGCCTTTCCAGCAGTGTGCCGAATGCTGTCGGCGCGACGCCAAAGCCTTTTTCGATCCACTTGATTGCCAGGATCGGACGCAAGACGTAAAAATACTTCTTGATCCAGACGACATCACCCTGCAAATATTCACGATAGTTGCCTCGAGTCATGTGCTGATAATGGTGGATACAGGCAGCGGGCGAATAATAAACTGGCATCAACTCGCGCATCTGTGCGGCGGTGCATCCCTTTTCCAGATAAACGATTGGCGAATTCAGCCATTCGAAAAGCGGTGGATTGGATCTACGGAACAGACCGAGTGCTTTTCGCAAATCCCAGCCGTTAATATCGAGATTTCCTTCAGCCTGGCATTCGATAACATCACGTTTTTCTTCAATCGAAAGATACCACTCGACCGGATGGACGTAAAGAAAGCGGATATCGTAGTCGCTGTTGGCCGATGGAAAACCCCAAGCCCGGCTGCCCGATTCGCAGGCATAGACGATCTTGATTCCTTCGGCAACTTCAAGCTCGTTCAGTCGGGCAAGAATCCGTTCTCTCGTATTCACGAAACACTCTCATTGTCGCATCATAGCAAAGATACGGACTCCACTTCAACCCGCCAGCCAATGCAGCCACCTTCCACCTGTGCCAGAAAGCCGCGGGAGCTTGTCCTGACGCTGAACGGAGTGAAGCGGAAGGATGGCATGGTCGGCGGGCGCGCGTTTTAGGCGATGGCTTTTTCTCCTGCTACTGTTTTAACAGAACGAGTTTCAGGAACACTGTCCATGTACAAAGTATCAGGGCAGAAATCTTGACCGTCCTTCCATTGCACACTGCCCAAGCAAGGCTTTACCGAGTTGAAGATGCTCTTATCTTCTAGCTCTTGGAATATTCCTATGTTTAGATAGGGTTTCACATCAAAGCGTTTTACTTCGCCGTTGGTGAAAACCAAAGTGATTGTATAGTCGGGATTAGGTTTGACTGTCTTGACGCGCGGATTCATCGCCGATCACTCCTATTTCAAAGGTTCAATCTTGAAGACGTTTTGCCCTTGACTGGCAAGATCCCAGTCTGCCATCAATTCATCCTGATGAATTTCTATCCACGCTTGCACCAGTTTCAGTCTGCTCGCCTTTAGTTCGCCTTCCAGTATCTCACCACTTGGGATAGCGATAACTACTTCTTGGTCTTGATACTTGACATGAATGTGAGGCAGGTGATGCTTGCGGGTATCGAGGTAGTACATCGAAACGATGATGCCATAGAACATTGAAATGACTGCCATAGCTTCACGTCTCCTTAGATTTGCGCCGCCTTAAGTGAAACCTCACTGTGCTTGATCTGGTCAGCGACAACACGCAGATCGTGTTCTGCAATTATTATAGCACGTTCATTTTTCGCTTTCTCGTCGCTGTTTTCACCCTCTTGCTGCCTGTCTTCTTGTTGGCCTCTTTTTTCTGCGCAGCACCCTTCGGTAAACTCAGGGCAACGCCTACTCGGTCAGCAACTCGTTTCTTTGCCACCTTCTTCGGTTTCTCCTCTTTCACTTCCATCTTCGGCACAAACATTTCATCGAACTTCGCCTGCAACGATGGCGCGCCCGCGCCGTTCAATGCCTCGCAAACCGCTTTCCATTGTTCCCCACCCACTAACCGCCAATCCATGAAAACATGGCATTGGTAAGCTTTCAGTTCCACGAATAAACCCCTTTCCACCAATTCCTTGCACGAGCGGATGTATTCCAGATTAGTCACATAGTCACGGAAAGTCACATAGTCGGATAGTCCGGCGGGAAGGCCGAGCCCCTCCCCCAATGTCTTTTGGATGAGTTTGCCGGAAGCCTTATCCATGTACGCCGCGGAAGTCTTCACCCAGCCGCGCGTCTCGGCGTATTTGTTGTGGTAGATCACCAGCCCGCGCTCCATCCGCCTGCCCCCGTACTCTGAGGGCTTATCCGCTTCATATCCGCTGCCGAATCCGTTCGAATACGCAAACACATCCTCGTTTACATTCCCATCCGGCGTGAAGAAATCGTAGAGCAGAAAGTTATCCACTTCGGCGAAAATGGCGCGGCGGTGCGTCAGCGGGAAGATGCGCTGCTCGTGACCGCGCACCAGCCCCTCGTCCACGGCTTCGTCCCACATCGGGCGGCGGAACTCCATCCCATATTTCTCGCGGTAGCCCTCGATCTGTCCGTGCCCGAACATCGGCAGGCCGGGCAGCGTCACCAGCAGCGTGCAGACGCCGAAATACTTGTCGGTCGTGCCAAACTGCTCAGCGGCGGACTTTTCGTCGGGGTTGTTCATGAAGTTGACGAAGCGCTTCAGCACCTGGGGGTCGAACTCCAGCACGTTCTTCATCACCTGGCGGTACTTGGCGTTGTCCTCGTCGCGCAGCATGTGCATGAAGGCGGAATTGTAAACGCGGTGCATGCCCAACGTGCGGACGAAGTAGCCCTCCATCAGCCAGAATGCCTCGGCCAGCAGCAGCGTATCCGGGACTTCCGCGGCGACGCGGTCCACAACCTCGCGCCAGAACTCGTTGGGGATGGCCGCCTCGAACCCGGCGCGGGTCAGGCCATGCTCCGCGCGGGACGGGATGGCGCCGCCCGCGCCCGGCTCCGGAAACCACAGCCGCTGGATGTGCTTCTTGGCTAATGTCATCGCCGCATCGAAGCGGATTATGGGGAAGTTGCGCGCCACGTTCAGGATAGTTTGGATGACGGCTTCGCGCACCTCAGGCTTGGAGTAGTCCAGTTGCGCCGTGTCGTTCCAGGGCATGGAAGTTCCATCATTACCGTGATAGACAAAGCTCGTCTGGTGAGTCTGATAGTCTGATAGTCTAAAGACGACCGCGGCGTCGGTTTTGTCGTAGTAGTGGTCTTCGAGGAAAATGCCGGCGCGCGGGTCGCTGGAAAGGTCGGGACCGTTGAAAGAATAATTCGGGTACGGGCTGTACGGCAGCGAGAGGAACCAGTCGGGGTGTTCGACAACCCAATTGGAGTCAATTCCCATGTGATTCGGCACCATGTCCGCCGAGAGACGGATGCCGCGCTGCCAGGCGCGCCCCCTTAGGTTGTTCAGCGCATCCCAGCCGCCCAGGTCGGCGGCGATCTCGTAACTCATCAGCGAGTAGGCCGAGGCGACCGCCTCGGACTGTCCCATCATCTGCTTGATGCGCGCTGAGGCGCGGCTGCGCTCCCACAGGCCGATCAGCCACAGTCCGGTGACGCCGCGCTGGGCGAGTATATCGAGTTCCTCATCGGGGATTTCGTTCAGGGTTCTGATCCAGCGCTGATGTTTGCGGGATAGCTGCTCCAGCCAAACGTAGGTATTTTTTGCCATCAGCACGCAGCGCGGCATCCAATCCTTGTCGGGGCTGAAACGCTCGTATTCCTGATACTGCCAGTGGAATTCCAGGACGGGAGCCTTTTCCTGCGCGCCGCCTGTGCCTGTGCGCCGGGTGGCCTCCTCACGGACAAAGTCCAGCCCGCGCATCAGCCGGTTCAGGAAACCTTCGCCGAGCAGCGCGCCCCAGCGTTTGGCGATATATTCCAATTGCCCGGAGAGCGACTCGGGCGAGGCCAGGGCAGGTGAGCGCAGGAGGTCAATCAGCGTTTCGCCGCCTGCGCCGAAAGCGGGCTGGCTGGCAAAGAAGGCTTGTAGGTTTTGAATGACTTGCGGATACGCGCTGACCCGCTTGAGCTTCTTATCGTCGAATAATTCGAGGTAAGGTTGATAGGCGGGATTGACGTTCGAAAGGTAGAGCAGGAGCATCTCTTCCAGGGAAATCTGGCGGTGCTCCAGGCCGCGCGTCGAGCCGGCCAGGTAATCCTCTTCGCTGAGTTCGCCGCGATAGACGGACAGCGGAGGAAAATCGTTGGTGAATTTGAGCTGCGTGTTGGCCACCGGCGTCTTGCCGAGCTGTTCATTGAGCCATTGCAGCGCCCTCGCCATCGCGCCGGGATTCTGCTTCTCGTATTGGCGAACGAGCAGGTGCAGGATTTCATCAATCAGCCCCATGGCGTTGATGTCGCTGGCCGGCACCGGGGCCGCGCCCCCTTTCTGCCCGCGCGCGGCGGTCATCTTGTCAGCGAAACGGCGCGCCGCGGCGTAGTCAGCAAAGACGACGCGCCCGTCGGTGGAAAACAGGTTTTCGTCGAATTGGTATTTTTTGCGCGCCTGCCGAGAGATGTGGAATTCGTAGAGGGTCATGGTGGATTATTCTTCGTAGGCTTCCAGAAAATCATCTCGTGAAATCCCACACTGGGAGAGAATCGTGCGCAGGGTGGAACTTTTTAGCGTGCGGTGATTGGGCATGGTCAGCGAGGTATTCGTCCCGTCTGGATTTTCCCGCAACATGGCAATGTGATTCCCTTCGCGCACCAAACGAAATCCCATGCGCTCGAACGCCCTGATGACTTTTGCCTTGGGCGCGTCAATGGGAAACTTGGGCATCAGACCGCAACTCCAGCCTCTGCAACGAAGGCTTCCAAAACAGGCGCCGCCTCCAATACATCTTTGCCAAAGGTTTCGATATGAAACCGAATTGCTGATTTTACGTCAGCGAGGGCTTCCTCGTAAGTATCCCCCTCTGCTACAACCACACCTTTCAATCCCAGCGGATACGCAACATATCCGTCAAGGTGTTTTTCAACGATTATTTTGATTTGCTGCACCATTTTTTCTCCTTTGAACATATCTCCATTATACAACCCTCTTCAGCGCAACGTGCTGCCGATATTGAGTATAATGTCGTTATCCTGCCATGACCACTGCCTGTGTACTCGTCCCATCTCCTGCCCATACCTACCCCGACCACCCGGAAGAACCGGGGCGTTTTTCCATGGTTGCCAAGTACGCAACCACTTTGCTGGGGAACTGGCAAGCGAAACCCTACGCCAGCGCCCTCAAGTGGCTGGATGTGATACCGGCCACGATTCAGGAGGTCGCCTCTGTCCACACCGGGCGGATGATCGCCGAACTGGAGGCGGCCTGTGAACAAGGGCCGGCCATCGTTGACTTTGCCCCTACCTACGTCACACCCACCTCCTTTGCGGATGCGCTCAACGCGGCAGGCGGGACCCTGGCCTGTACCCGCGCCGTGCTGCGCGGCGCGGCGGATAACGCCTTCGCCATCGTCCGTCCGCCGGGGCATCACGCCACGCCCGACGCCCCGATGGGCTTCTGCCTGTTCAACAACATCGCCATTGCCGCCCAAGCCGCGCTGGCCGCCGGTCTGGCGCGCCTCCTGATCGTGGACTTTGACGCCCACCACGGCAACGGCACCCAGGCCGCTTTCTGGAACGAAGAGCGCGTCGCCTACTTTTCCACGCACCAGGAAGGCATCTACCCCGGCAGCGGGCGGATCGGGGAAGCGCCGCACGCCCGCGGGCGGATCGTCAACCTGCCGCTGCCGGCGCGTTCCGGCGACAAGGCTTTCGCGCGCATCGCCGGGCAAGTGCTTCTGCCGCTGGCCGAGCGCTTCCAGCCGCAGATGATCTTCGTCTCGGCCGGCTTCGATTCACATTGGGACGAGCCGATCACCGCGCTGGGGCTTTCCTCCGCCGGTTTCTTCGCTCTTTCGCAGCGTCTGGTCGAACTGGCAAAGGAATACTGTAATGGCAAGATTGTCTTCACGCTCGAAGGCGGCTACAACCCGCACAACGTCGCCTCGGGCGTGGACGCCTGCCTGGCCGCATTGACCGGCGCGGAATTTTGCCTACAAGACCCCAGTCCCTACCCGGAGCCGGACATCCGGGCGCGACTGGACGAGGTGCGCGCCTGGAATGGGTTCGTCTCGCGTTAGCCCGCCCGTTTTGCGAAACCCCATTACACAGATAAATCGGGCTTGCAAGTCCGCCGAGGAAGGGCTATACTACGTTCATGAAGTTTGAATGGGATAAGCGGAAAAATCAAGCCAATATCGAAAAGCATGGATTAGATTTCGCCGATGCTCATAAGGTTTTTGAATCCCCCATGCTGGTCAAGATAGATGACCGTAAAGATTATGGCGAAGACCGCTGGATTGGTATTGGTTTGATGGATACACGCGTTGTTGTAATTGTGTTCACCGAACCAATTAAAAACGCTATCCGAGTTATTTCTTTCCGAAAAGCCACGACTGGTGAGCGCAAACGATATGAACAAGCCTACAAAGACCAATTTGGAACGCTTTGATGCAATGACCGATGAAATGATTGACACTTCGGAAATTCCACCGCTTACCGAAGAATTCTTCGCTACGGCAAAATGGCGAATGCCAAAACCAAGGGTGAAGGTCACGGTGGAGGTTGAACCCGAGGTGATGGAATGGTTTAAGGCACAGGGCGAAAACTATCAACGCTATTTATCAGCCGCCCTTCGCATTTATGCTCAAGCGCATCAAGCCTTCAAGAAATAAAAAGCGGGCTGACACCAGATCCACCTGGCTGCGCTGACCGGGACGGAATTCAGCCCGCAAGACCCCAGTCCCTACCCGGAGGCGGATATCCGGGCGCGAGTGGACGAAGTGCGCGCCTGGAATGGATTTGTATATAGCCTATAGACCCCCGCACATCGGGGGTAGACCGTCCATAGGCCGTTAAGCCGCCATTGGGCGGCTGAACACCGAGTTCGGCGGCTTGTGGCACATCCCATCTTGAGCGACGCAAACAACTCTGGAACGGCAAAAGGGTGTTATCATTAATGCGCCAGCGTGGCTTTGGGCCGATCAAAAGTTGTGAAGGTAAGTGAGAATGAAGACAAACAATAAGGGCAATGGATCCCCCGTTCTTAATAATCTACCACCAAAATTAAGCCCTTTTGTCAATCGGGAAGAAGAAATCCGTCAAGCAATCAGTGCTTTGCTTGATAGCAAAGTCCCTATTGTTGCTTTAGTCGGGATTGCTGGTATTGGCAAGACTAGCCTTGCCCTTGAGATTGCCCATCGCCTATCAGATATGGGAGAGTTCGCGGGTGGAATCATGTGGCTTCCCGCCCGTGATTTGCAGTCCTTGGATGATTTGACCGACATAATCGGAACCGCCTTAGGAGTTCCCATCGCAGAAGTGCATTCTCGGCTAAACTCTCAACGATGTTTAGTCATTCTCGACGGACTGGATGAACTCAGCCACCAGCACGAATCGGGAGTGGAGCGCTTTCTTGAGACGTTGCCTGCTCCAAGCAAAGCATTAGTTACAAGCCGCAAGAGATTTGGGATTTCATCACAAGCAACCGTGATCCAAGTTGCATCCTTTGATGAACGAACGGCAATAGAGCTTTTTACCGCTTTAGGCGGACAACAGGACAGAGAAGTATCGTACATTGACCATCAAACATCTGCCGAGATAGTCCGTGCACTAGGGTATCATCCGTTAGCCTTGACTCTTGCTGCCCGTTTAGTTAGGGGAAACTACGCGGAAGCGCGCAAGATTTTTGAACAGACGCTTGATGTACTTGGTGACTTGGGAAACGACCGAGAGCGTGCCGCTTTATTGCATACCCTCGCTTCTGTATCGCAAGCACAAGGTGACTATTCTCAAGCACTCCAACTCTATCAGCGAAGCTTGAGCATTGCAGAGCAACTGGGCGACTTGCAAGCCAAATCTGCCACACTCAATAATTTGGCCCAAATCTACTTCATGCAGGGCGACCTCGACGGTGCTTTACGTCTCTATTACGAGTCACTTGCACTCAAAGAGCAGATTGGTGATGTGTATGGCAAGTCTGCAACACTTCACAACATGGCGCAAATTTTTGTCACCCGCGGTGACCTTGACCGCGCTTTGCAACTTTATCAGGAATCGCTTGCGCTCAAAGAGCAACTTGGGGATGTATATGGCAAATCCGCTACGCTGAACAACATGGCGCAAATCTTTGTTACCCGCGGTGACCTTGATCACGCTCTGCAACTTTATCAGGAATCGCTTGCGCTCGAAGAGCAACTTGGGGATGTATATGGCAAGTCCGCCACGCTGAACAACATGGCACAAATCTTTGTTACCCGCGGTGACCTTGACCGCGCTCTGCAACTTTATCAGGAGTCGCTTGCGCTCAAAGAGCAACTTGGGGATGTATATGGCATGGCGACCACACAGAACAACCTAGCGGCGGCCTACGCCCAGCGCATTCGTGGCGACCGTGCCGAAAACATCGAGCAAGCCATCTTCCACTACCAGCAGGCCCTTGAAGTTTATACCCGCCAGGCCTACCCCGAGCAGTGGGCGACCACCCAGAACAACCTGGCAAACGCCTACTCTGACCGCATTCGCGGCGACCGTGCCGAAAACATCGAGCAAGCCATCTTCCACTACCAGCAGGCCCTTGAAGTCTATACCCGCGAAGCCTTCTCCGAACAATCAGCGGTAACCCAGAACAACCTGGCAAACGCCTACAGAAACCGCATCCGCGGTGATCGCGCCGAAAACATCGAACAGGCCATCTTCCGCTACCAGCAGGCCCTTATTACGGCACGCGAAATCGGTGACAAAAATTCTTACTCTAATATCTCACTTGAACTTGGTAAGCTCTACATTGAACAAGGCCGCTGGTATGACGCCCTGCATTTGTTTGAAGAAAGCCTTGCCATCCACCGTCAGGGTGATGACTTGGACGCGCGGGCAGATACCATTTATCAAATCGCCCGCACTCATCACCTCATAGGCAACTTGGCCAAAGCCCGTACCCATTATCGTGACGCGTTGCGCCTCTATGAACACACAAGAAATCAATCAGGCCTCGCCCTCTGCAAAACTGGTTTAGGGCGTCTTATGATCCAAATGGGTTTCTTGGATGACGCTATCCGCGAACTTGAATCGGCAAAACGAACTTATGGGCAAATGGGCGAAGAGCGTCGCGCCGCTGAAGTTGAAGAAGTGCTCCAAATGGCTAATCACGTCAAAGAGAGACAACCCGTATGAGTGAAGCAGACCGCATATTTGATGAACTGACTAACACACTTTCGAGTTGGGGGTTAGAAGAAATCCCCTTTACCGAAAGCGCCTCTTCTCTTGGCATCTCACAACTTCGCGAAGTATTTACTGGGCGCACTCAGGAACTCAGAGAAGTCTTGACCCTTTTTCAGGGACGTGAGCGTAAGCGTATATTGGTTTATGGCTGGGTTGGTATCGGCAAGACCGCTTTTATCCTTGAAGTCCTGAGTGTCTTGCAACGAAAAGCAAAAGACACTCTGGTTACATACATCAGCCTGCCATCCGAAACAGATTTGGCGACAGCAGCTCTTATCGCACTTGCTCGAAAGATGGAAGATGATGAGTGGGCGCAGCATCAATTAAATCTAATGGGATTGCGCCCCAAGAAACGCCCTGTCCAAAAAACTGGTAAGGGCAAGGCAGGCATTTCATCCATCGGTATCGAAGCCGAAGAGACCACCGTACCCGTAACTACCCCGCGATTTCCAGCCCTCAGTTTTGAAGACCTACTTGAGCGAGCGCTAAAAAAATATAGTCGAGTCGTTATTGCCATAGACGACTTGGATAAGCAAGACCCTGCGCGTGTGCGTGAACTGTTACGGAATAATCAAGGTTTATTGAAAAGCGGCGCTTGGTTTATGCTGACTGGTCACCCATCTGGATTAACACGCGATATCTTGACCAGTGATTTGGGCTTGTTTGATTTGGCAATTGAACTCAAGCAACTTGACGAAGCTACTACATACCGTATGCTGGTAAACTATTTGAACAGTGCACGACCGAAAAACGACAGACGCGACTTTGATGACCCAGCCGCCGTGCGGCCATTCATGCCAGAAACAGCGCGCGTTCTATGTGAACGCTCAGACGGTGTTCCTCGCTGGCTCAATCGGCTGGGCAGTTACGTTCTTCTGAAAGCGGCGACTATTCACGCTGACCTTGTTACGGATGATGTATTACAGCAAGGTCTTGAATACGTTGCCCATCAACTGCGTGGTCAAAGCGGACTGACTGCTGAAGACTATTACGTGCTTGATCTCGTTTTAGAGAAGCGCACTCTCTCCGACGCAACAGTAACACTGACAGACCTCGAACGTCTCAAGGCAAAGGAATTCAGCGAGATATTGCCCATTCTGGAAAAACTCGTTCAATATGATCTCTTACGTAGGTTGCCTTCGGAACGAGCATCCGAGTATGAACCTACGCCCTTGCTTATGGGAAAGACAGAGCAGAAGGAAGATAAGGCGGACTGACAAACCGAAATGCGCCGCCGAACAAACGGTTGCAGCCGACCGCCTTCGGCGCGGGTATGCGTGGTGAGCCTTGTCAGAGTCGGCGGCGGCTGAACCGCAAGCCGTTAGCCACAACACCAACATCCTGCGGATTTCCCCGCAGAACGTTTTGCATCGTGCCTGGGGTCCTTATTTGACTAACCAATGCCCCAGCGCCACGGCCGCCAAAGTGATCGTGATATTGTCCACGTCTTTGAGCGGCAGGGATTCGACCAGCGTACCGGTCCCTTTCCCGCTTGGGTTTTGAGTAATCCAAATCACTTGCGCATGTGTACGTTTGTGCATATAATATGAGTGATGGACTACCAATGGGATAAAAACAAATCGGCCCGCAAAGCCACAGCAAGAGAATGCAGACAATACGAGTAAAAACGATGAAAACAGAGTATGATTTCAGCAAAGGTAAACGGGGCGCGATAGATCCGACCCCTTTGGGTAAGACGCGCATCACCATCCGGTTGGATAACGATGTCATCGAATGGTTTCGTCAGGTGGTCACCGAGAGGGGCGGCGGCAACTATCAAACCATGATGAACGATGCCCTGCGCGAGTACATTCAGCGACAACAAGAGCCGTTAGAATTAATCTTGCGCCGCGTGGTGCGCGAGGAGTTGCAGAGTTTGTCAGCGGATTAGAATTTGCAAAGATAGGGGGCCGATGCCGCAGGAGGTTTTATTTGCCTAAAAAGTGGGGCGCACTTTCCTGAGTGCACCCCACTTTCCCATCTAGAACAACAAATACCCCAGCGCCACCGCCGCCAACGAAACAGTTTTGAGCTTGGCGCCCCATTGGGATGGCGCCCGCTCCTAGGCCTTTTTTGCCGCGCACAGGCCACGCACAAGATTTAGGACATCTTGTTCCGTGACGGCCACCACGATATCCCCGGCTTGCAGGATGGCATCACCATGTGGGATGATCGAGCGTCTGCCGCGCCGGATTGCGGCGATGATGCAATCGCGCGGCCATTGCACCTCACTCATGCGCGAACCATCGCAAAGAGAGCCTTTCTCGATACGAACTTCCACTATGCTCAAGCCGCTCGATTCGCGAATACGCGCTTCGCTGCTGCGCAAGCGCATCTTCTCGCGATTGGTCACGCCGACATCATAGGCGCGCACGATATCGTTGCGCCGCACCATGCCGATCAAATGACGCGGATTATCGCGTTCCACCACTGGCAGCCGTGAGAGATCGCGCGGCGCCATGCGCCGCAAAGCCGCGCCGACCGTTTCATCTGGGAAGATCGAGACGACCCCTCGCGAGGCAATATCACCTACAGTTAGATTTTTATGGCCAGGGCTGCGCTCGAGCGCAGTGCGATAATCCTCCAGAGAGACAATGCCATAAAGATCGCCAATCTCGTCCAAGACGGGGAAGCCGTGCCGCCCGGTTTCGATGAACTTTTCCGCCAACACTGTGGTGGGTGTATCCATCGAGAGGGTGACCAAATCGCGAAGCATGACCTCCGACACGTGCACCGATTCCATCACGTCCACATCCCGTCCGCTGCGCAAACGGATGCCCCTGCGCGCCAGCTTGAGCGTGTAGATCGATTCACGATGCAAGCGCTCGGAAACCAGCATACTGATGATCACGGCGGCCATGAGCGGAATGATCAGGCGGTAATCGTCGGTCATCTCGAAAACGATCAAGATGGCCGTGAACGGTGCATGCGCTGCCCCAGCAAAGACTGCTGCCATTCCGACGATGGCGAACGCCCCAGGGCCGGCAGTCGCATCCGGGAACAGCTTCTCGACCAGATTTCCGAAGGCGCCGCCCAGCGCCGCGCCGGTGAACAAGGCGGGGGCGAACACACCGCCCGAGTTGCCCGAGCCAAGCGTCAGCGAGGTGGCTAATGGCTTTAGGAAAACAAGGGCAAGAAGCAAGGTGAATGAGAGTTTACCCAGCAGGGCGTCTTCGATTGTGGAAAAACCAGCGCCAAAGATGTGGGGGATATTGTTGATCAGCGGCAGCCCAAGCCGGCTTTCTCCTGCTGGAACCAAGCCCAGCCCTAACACGAGGGGATAGGAGAATCCCAAAATGCCTAAGAGCAATCCTCCGACAGCCGGTTTGAGCGCGTTGGGGAACTTCCACTCGTCGAAACGGTCCTCGAACCAATACAGGAGACGGATAAATCCCACAGCCGCAATAGCAGCCAACACGCCCAGCAAGGCATAAAGCAACACCTCCCAGGGCGTCTGTACGCCGTGACTGGGGATCGTAAATGCAGGCTGTGCGCCCAGGAAAATGCGCGCGATGGTGGAGGCCATCACGGCTGAGATGATTACATTACCCAGGTCTCCTAAATGGAATTCTCCCAGGATGATTTCCATGGAGAAAATCACACCGGCAATGGGCGCATTGAACGTGGCCGCGATACCGGCGGCCGCGCCGCAAGCCACCAGGTTGCGGATGCGGCCCTCGGAAAGCTTCAGCCATTGTCCGAGCGTCGAACCCAGCGCCGCGCCGATCTGAACGATTGGCCCCTCACGGCCGGCCGATCCGCCGCTGCCGATGCACAAGGCCGAAGCTGTGGCTTTCGCTACCACCACCACAGGGCGGATACGACCGCCACGCAAAGCAATCGCCTGCATGACTTCGGGGACGCCGTGCCCTTTCGCTTCCGGCGCGAGATAGGCGATGATGGGGCCTGCCAACAAGCCGCCCACCGCGGGAATAAGCAAGAACAGCCAGCGCCCGAGAGAACCCAAGATCTGTTCCCCGCCTTCGAAAAAGAGCTTCTGGATCAAGGCAATCAGCTTGATGAATCCGACTGCGCCCAGCCCGGTGCCTGCGCCGATGACTAATGCCGTGCCAATCAGGACGCCCGTATCCGATAAATGCAAACGGTCAAGGAGAGGAATGTGTAATCGTAATTTCATCTTTAGAACAGCCAATACCCCAGCGCCACGGCTGCCAGCGTAACGGTGATATTGTCCACATCTTTGAGCGGCAGGGATTCGACCAGCGTCCCGGCCAGGGCAATCAGGGTGATGGGGATGAGGGTGCCGGTAAAGGGTGCGGGAAAGACGCCGGCCAACACGAACATGCCTAAGATGAACGCCGCCAGCGCCCATCCGCCGATGAACATCCCCAGCGAGCCGGCCCAGGATTTATCCTTGTTCCAGGGCAGTTTCGGGGATTTGAGTCCGCGCCCCATGATCTCGGCCAGGCCGTCGCCGCCGCACATCAGCATCAGGGCGGTCATGCCGATGGGGGAATCCTTCCAATAGACCAGGGTCATGACGACGAAGACGATGCCGTAGAACAGCGGCCCGCGCAGGATCTCGCGCCGGTCGCCGGTGCGGGACATGGCCTTGACCGAGGCCTCGTCCTTCATCACTCCCAGGCCGACCAGCGCAAATTGGGCGGTGATGAGCAGCGGCACCAGCGCGGCCAGCCAGCGCGCATACCAGATTTCCGGGAACATCAGCCAGCACAGCACGAAGATCGGCCCGGTGCCGATGTGGATGAGCTTGCGGCTCAGGCGGCTCTCGATCCAGCCGCGCTGGGCGGCAAAGTCCATCAGGCGCAGTCAGGCGAGGGCGATGACAAAGGTGAGAACGAGGGCGAGAAAGGGATTCATGGGGGACTCCTCCGTAATATGGAATGGCTTATTTTACCCCACCCCGCAAGAACAAAGTCAGCAGGGAGGCGAGGATGACCAACCCGGCGGTCATTTGGAAGACGGGCGGGAAACCGCGGGCATCGGCCAGCGGGCCGCTGAGCAGCGTGCCTAAAGCGCCCGCCGAGAACATGAAGCCCAGCGTCAGGCCAGAAGCCAGGGCCATCCCGCCCTTGATCATCCGCTGGGCGAGCACCACGATGATGCTGTGCACCGCGCCGGTGAACATGCCCGAAAGAGGGACAAGCAAGTACAGCCACGGAGACCATCCCAGGATCGAAACCAGGAACAGCGGAATGCTGGCCAGCGCCAACATGCTCGTGGCGACGCGCTGCTTGCTGAAACGGTCGGCCAGGCTGCCGCCGATCACGTTCCCAAGGGCCGAGCCGCCCATGAATAGACCGGCAATGAGGCCGTAAACGGCGGCTGTCTTGCCCATGTCGCTGAGATATTTCGGCATGAAGGTGAGCATGTTCTGCTGCGCCCAGGCTTGCAGCGCGGCGATGAGCGCCAGCGCGACGAGGAAACTGCGGGCGACGGCCGGCCGGGACGTCTCCACCGCCTCGCTTTTTGGGGCTGGGGGTGCCACTCCGGATGTCTTCCGCAGCTGCCAGGCGGCGTTCAGGCCGATGGGCAGTGCGGGCGCGGCCAGGAAAAGCAATCCTGTCGGCCCGAAGAGGGTGAGGAGCGGGCCGCCGATGATCGGCCCGAAGGAGTAGCCGAACTGTCCGAAGAGAAAGAACCAGGAGGCGGCGGTCGTTTCGCGCCTCTCCAGGTGAGTCCGCCCGCGCAGCGTGGCTTGCATGACGCCGGCCGGATGAAAGGCAGCCGAGCCAAGGCTGGCCAGGATCAGGCAAGGAATGGCAAAATAGACGGGCAGGAAGAGCGCCAGCCCGAATAGAGCGCACATCCACAAGATGCCGCCAGCCGCCATCAGGCGGGATTTGCCGAAGCGGTCGGTGATCCAGCCGAAGGCCGGCTGCGAGAGCGAGGCGACCCAGACGTAGATCGTGGTGACGAACGCCAGCATGGTGTTGCTCAAGCCGAGTTCGTTACTCCAATAGGTGAGCAAGACCGTGCGCTGACTGTTGAGGATATCCACGATTAAATGTCCAAGGGCTATGGAGTTGAAGAGGGCATCGAGGAGCAGGGACATGGGATTTTCGATTTACGATTGACGATTGACGATTGACGATTTACGATTGACGATTGACGATTTACGATTGAGGATTGGGGATTTACGATTGGCGATGGCTTGCTTCTTCCTGTCATTCTGAGGGCGTATTTCCCTGCACCGAACGCAGGACGGTGTGCCCGAAGAATCCCCTTTACGACAGGAGACCCCTTCCTTCGTCAGGGCAGGCTCTTCGGTCGCTGAAGAACGCTCCCTCAGAGCCTGCCCTGAACGGAGTGAAGGGGTGACAAAGCGGGTTTTACGATATCGCGATAAAGGTTATGCTTTACGATGTATTCGTAGACCGGCTGAGACAGGAAATAGCGGAAGGGACGCCCCTCTGCGACGCGCTGCCGGATCTGGCGCGAGGAGATATCCAGCAGGGGCGCGTCCACGAAGCGCACCTTGCGCGTAATGCCCGGCAGGATGGCCTCCAGCTCGGGGAGGTGGATGGAATCGCCGCGGCGGCGCATCACGCCGAGATATCGGCAGGCAGATAACAGGTCCGCGGGACGGCGCCAGGTGGGCAGGTCGCGCAGCGAATCGCCGCCCATCAGGTAGACCATTTCCGCGCCGCGATTCTGTCCGGCCAGCAGGTTGACCGTGTCCAGCGCGTAGTGCGGGCCAGGACGATCTATCTCGACGCGCGAAAGCTCGAAGTCTGGATTCCCGGCAATGGCAAGCTGGAGCATGGCCAGGCGGTGTTCGCTGGGGGTGATGGTTTGGTCGAGTTTGTGGGGAGGGATGGGCGTGAGCACCCACAGCAGCCGTCTCAGGCCGAGCTGTTGACAGGCCTCAGCGGCCAGGATCAGGTGTCCGAGATGGGGCGGGTCGAACGTCCCGCCGAAGATGCCAATCAGGTTTGACATGCTCGAAGTATATCGCGTTTCGTCCAAGTCGTTTTCTTCGGCCTGGGGATTTTGTCCCGCTTCATTGGCCCGCAGTACGCGGCCTATGGCTGGCATACCGGCCGGATGCCCATGATGGGCTATGGCATCAGTTCATTTGGCTTCATGCCATTCGGCATGATCTTCATGGGACTGATCCCGCTGGCGTTCCTGGTCATGCTGGTTCTCGGCATCCTGTGGGCGGTCAAGGCGCTGAAAGGGACGCAGGCTCCAGTTCCTGGCCGGGCGTGTACGCAGTGCGGCAAAGTGGTTCAACCTGACTGGAAGAACTGCCCGTATTGCGGAAACTCGTTGTAGTCGAATTGAGGTGGGATGCTCCACGGAATAAAAAGGAACCCGTTTTCTCTGAGAAAACGGGTTCCTGGCAATTCTTATGGCTTGCGCGGCTCGCTCATTTCTTGGCGAACGGTCTGGTATAGATTTTCGGCCTTGAGTTCGTTCAACGTGTAGCACGGGGCTTCGAGGTGGTCGGCCAACGCCTGCGCCAGGCCTTGATCGAAGGAGGCGTGCTCCATGTTGATGACCACACTGCGGAAATTGCGCGCCGCGATCTGCTCGGCGAATTGGTACGCCTCCTCCTGGGGCGGCAGCACGCCGATGGAGACGTTCCCGGCGCCATCCGTCAGGACGAGCAGCAGCGGTTCCACATCCGGGTGGATGATCTGTTCTTGTGTGAGCACGTCGTAGGCCAGGAGCAATCCGGCTGCGAGCGGCGTCTTGCCTCCGACGGGGATATCGGCCAGGGCGCGTTGGGCGAGCATTACGGAGGTCGTGGGGGGCAGGATGAGCGTGGCGCGGTCTTTCTGGAAGACGACCAATCCCACCCGGTCGCGGCGCTGGTAGGCGTCAGTCAGCAGGGACAGGATCGCGCCTTTGGTGGCGGCCATGCGCTCGGCCACGGCCATGGACCACGAAGCATCCACCAGGAAGAGCACCAGATTGGCGGTCTTCTTGACCCGCACCTTGCGCTGCAAGTCGCTCTTCTGGATGGCCAACGCCACGCGTTTACGCTGCTCGGTGCGGCGTTTCTGGTAAGGGGCAGCCGCGCGGAAAGTGGCGTCGAAGGCCACGTCATCGGTCTTGCCATTGGCCGGGCGCGCCTGGACGTAGCGGCCGCGCTTGCGCTCGGTGTGCGTGCGTGAACGCCGTCCGGCGTGGCGGCGGGCGAGTTTATCCAGGGGGGTATCCAGCTTGCGCGGCTCGAACGTTTCCCCGATCTTGACCTTCTGGCCGCCATCCCACCAGTGGGTGTTGTGCGCATCGAAGACGGTCTTTTGCGGCCCAGGCTCAGTGGGCGGCTGGTCAGGGGTTTCCTGCTCGGCGCTTTCAGTTATGACTTTTTTTTTTGCGCCTCGGCCTCGGCTTCTTTCGGCTCCGGCTCAGAGGGTTCGCCTTCCGAAGACGAGCCTTGCAACTGTTCGATGCGTTCCTGCAACTGCTCAGGCGAGATCTCGGTCTGGTGGAAGGGGCCGCGCTTGATGCGGTGCGGCAGGGCCAGCTCGGCGGCCAGGGCGATATCGCGGTCCGTGATTGCGGTGCGACCCTCGAAAGCAGTATGGGCGCGGGCTGCCTTGAGAATCACCAGGTCAGCGCGGTGACCGTCCACGTTTAGTGAGGCGGTCAGCGCGGCGATGGAGAGCAGGTCGCGGCGGGCATAATTGACCTTGTCCACCATCGTGCGGGCAGAGGCGATCTGGCGCGAGATTTTCTCCTCGTGCGGGAGCCACAACTTGCGGAAGGCTTCCGGGTCCGATTCAAAGGCCAGGTTGTGTTCGATGATGGTCACGCGGTCGCGCGCCTCACGGATGCCGGTGATGTCCACCGAGAGGGCAAAGCGATCCAGCAGTTGCGGGCGCAGGTCGCCTTCTTCGGGGTTCATCGTGCCGACCAGGATGAAGCGGGCGGGATGGGAAAAGGAGATGCCCTCACGCTCGACGATGTTCATGCCCATGGCGGCTGAGTCGAGCAGCACGTCCACCACGTGGTCGTCGAGCAGGTTGACCTCGTCAATGTAGAGCAGGCCGCGGTTGGCGGCCGCTAGCACGCCGGGTTCGAAGTGACGCTCGCCCTTTTGGATGGCCTGCTCGATGTCCAGCGTGCCGACCACGCGGTCTTCCGTCGCCGAGACGGGCAGGTTGACGAAGGGGATGCGCTTCTCTTCGATGGGCAACGGTTCCCCGGATGCGGCCCGCTCGCGGCACTCGGTGCACCACGAGGTGGGCTGGTCGGGGTCGCAGCCGAAACGGCAGCCGCGCACGGCTCGGACCCTGGGCAGGAGTGCGGCCAGACCGCGCGCGGCCGTAGATTTGGCCGTGCCGCGCTCGCCGCGGATCAGCACGCCGCCGATGCGCGGGTCAACCGCGTTGAGCACCAGGGCGCGTCTCATGCGCTCCTGTCCGACGATGGCAGTAAAGGGATAGATCGAGGGCATAGGTGACTCCAGGCAAGATTATACTGCTTCTTGCCAGACTGGTAAACGCTGGAGGCGATTTTCTGGAAGTCGGGGTTGCCAACTTACCAATTCGCCTTTATAATCCCAGCTATCTTTAATAAACCCTGGAGTCACCTAGATTATGGAACAAAACGACGCCCTCGTCGGGCAGGGGGCCATGCCCGAAAGCAACACACCAGCAGAAGGCACTACCCCTACCCATACGAACATGGAAACCTTGCTCAAGGAGGAAGGCCTGACCCTGGATTTTCCGCAGCCGGGCGAGGTCCGTACCGGCGTGATCGCCAGCATCAGCCCGACCCAGCTCCTGGTCAGCATAGGCGCGAAGTCCGAAGGCGTGATCAGCAGGCGGGAATTGGAACAGATCCCGGCCGCGGAGCGCGAAGCGATGCAGGTCGGCGCCGAAATCCCGGTCTTCGTGCTGGCTTCTGAAGATGCAAACGGCAACATCGTCCTCTCCTACACCCGCGCCCTGGAACAGAAGGGTTGGGAAGAGGTCGAAAGAATCCTCGAATCCGATGAAATCTACGTCAGCAAGATAGAAGGATATAACAAGGGCGGCCTGATCGTCCCCGTACATGGCCTGCGCGGTTTCGTGCCGGCCTCCCAGATCGGGATGCTGCGCCGTATGGCCGTCACCGGCGAGACGCCCGAGCAGCGCTGGGGCAAGATGATCGGCGACCCGATCAACGTCCGCGTGATCGAAGTGGATCGCAACCGCCGTCGCCTGATCCTTTCGGAGCGGGCCGCCAGCAGCGAGACGCGCCAGTCGCTCAAAGAGCGCGTCATCGAAGAGCTTAAAGAGGGCGAGATCCGCACCGGACGCGTGACCAGCCTGGCCGATTTTGGCGCCTTCGTCAATATCAACGGCGCGGACGGCCTGGTGCACCTCTCCGAGATCTCCTGGGAGCGCGTCCAACATCCCAGCGAGGTGCTCGAAGTAGGCCAGGAAGTGACCGTCAAGATCATCAACATTGACCGCGAGAAGAAGCGCATCGGCCTCTCCCTGCGCGCCCTGGCCGAAGATCCCTGGACGAAGAAGATCGAGAAGTTCAAGGTCGGCCAGTTGGTGGAAGGCGTCATCACCCGCCTGACCAAATTCGGCGCGTTCGCCCGCCTGGAAGGCGGCGTGGAAGGTCTGATTCACATCTCCGAGATCGGCGAGACGCGCATCGAGCATCCCAAGGAACGCCTCCACGAAGGTGAAGTGGTCACCCTGCGCATCATCCGCATTGACCCCGAACAGCGCCGCATCGGCTTGAGCCTGCGGAAAGTGGATTCTGGCGCTTACAAAGACCTCGACCTGGCGGGTTTCGACCTGGGGAAAGGTGAAGACACACCCCTGGCTGCAATCCCGCTGGAAGAGGCGCCCAAGAGAAAAAGAACCCCCAAGAAGAAGGCCTCTGAGAAGAAAGCTTCTGAAGAGGAAGATTTCGAAGAAGAAGCCTGATCTCACGAGAGCGCACCTGATCAGGTGCGCTCTCTCATTGAGATCATTGCTGCCATGCACCTGCTTGTAGACGCTCACGAAGACCTGGCCTGGAACATCCTCGCCCTCGGACGGGATTACACCCGTTCGGCGGCTGAAACGCGCCAGCACGAGAAGGGTACCCCGACCGTCGTCCACAACGACAACACCATGCTCGGCTGGCCCGATTATCAGCGCGCCCGCGCCGCGGTCGTCTTCGGCACGCTCTTTGCCGCCCCGCTCCGCCGCCGCTTGGGCGAGTGGGATACGCTGGTCTATTCCGATTTCGAGCAGGCTCACCGCCTCTACCGCGCCCAGCTCGAAGCCTATCTCTCGCTGGCCGACCGCCACGCTGATAAATTCCGGCTGATTCACACGGTCACTGATCTCGATGAGGTCCTGGCTCCCTGGGCTGATGAGACGCAGACTCATCCGGTCGGGCTGGTGGCGCTGATGGAAGGGGCGGAGGGGGTGCGGACTCCGGCCGAGCTGGAGGAATGGTGGGGACTCGGCGTGCGCATCCTCGGCCTGGCCTGGGCTGGCACCCGCTTCTGTGGCGGGACGCGTGAACCGGGTCCGTTGACCGAGGCCGGCCGCGCCCTCCTGAACGGGATGGCCGAGATCGGCTTCACGCTGGATCTCAGTCACATGGACGAGTTGGCAGCGCGGCAGTCCCTCGATAGCTATCCCGGCGCGATCATCGCCAGTCACGCCAACGCGGCGGCCATCATCCCGGAGTATGAAGGCAACCGCCAGCTTCCCGATGCGATCATCAAAGGCATCCTCGAACGGGACGGCGTGATCGGTGTGGTGCCTTTCTGCAAGTTCCTTGATTACGGCTGGAAAAGGGGAGACGCTCGCGACGGCTTGACCCTGGAGACGCTGGCGGCGCACATTGACCACATCTGCCAGATGGCGGGTGACGCCCGTCACGTTGGCCTGGGCAGCGATTTCGACGGCGGCTTTGGCTTGGAATCCGTCCCGGCAGGCGTGGACACGATTGCCGACCTGCAAAAACTCGACTTAATCCTGGCCTCCAGAGGTTACAGTGATGCCGACATTGGTGCTGTTTTGGGCGGGAACTGGCTGCGCCATCTCAGAGAGACTTTGCCCTCATGAAAACTTCTGAAAAGGAAAAATCGCTTTCCCCCGATACCACGCCTGAGGCGGCGCCTTCCCGTTTTCGAGTGCGCTTGGGGTTGAGCGTGACCCTGGTCGGTTTCATCGTTTTTCTAGTGGGGGCGCGGCCTGAGCTTTTCTTTCTGGATCGCAGCCCCGTGGTCGGTTTCGTCCAGATCGCCGTCTTCCTGGTAGGTTTGGCGTTGATCTTAATGGGTGGGTACGTCAGCCTGATGGCTTTCTGGCAGAACGGCGAACGCACGATTGCGGCCGACATTGGACAGCGCCTGGTCGCCACGGGTTATGTCATCGCAGTCTTCTCCGGCATGGCAGACGTGTTCGGCCTGGGCACCCGGCCGCCTCCTGATTACGTGCCGTACTTTGGCCCCTTGCAAGCGGCCGGCGTTGAGATCGGCCAGGCGATCATCGTGGTGGGATTTTTACTGCTTGTACCGTACCGGCAGCGAAAAAACTTGCCGCCCCCGGAGGCATGAGGAATGAGGATAAAAAAGGGTGTGCGCTGAAACGCACACCTTTTTTTCGTTGTTCCACAGGAGCGGCGGCCTCACCAGCCCAGGTACCGGTCAATGGCGGCAGCGGCTTTGCGTCCGGCCACCATGGCCGTGACCACCAGGTCGGGGCCGGTCACGTCGTCGCCGCCAGCGAAGACGCCGGCGCGGGAGGTGGCGCCGGTCTCTTTGTCCACCACGCTGATCAGGCCCCAGTCGTGGACTTCCAGGCCGGGCGTGGACTCGCCGATAAGTGGGTCGGGCCAATAGCCGAGGGCTTTGATGGCCGTATCCACTGCGATGCTGAAGTTCGAGCCTTCGACCGGCACCGGTTTGCGGCGGCCCGTAGCGTCCGGTTCGCCCAGTTTCATCTCGATGCAATCAATGGCGGCCAGGCGGCCGTCCTCTCCGGCGATGAACTTCACCGGCTGGGTCAGGAAACGGTACTGGGCGCCCTCTTCTTTCGCCATCTGGCGATCCTTCTTGCCGCCGGGCATTTCTTGTTCGGTGCGGCGGTACAGGCACATGACCTGCTCCGCGCCCATGCGCAGGGCGGAGCGCAGGCAGTCGGAGGCTGTGTCGCCGCCGCCGATGACCGCCACGCGCTTGCCAATCGGCGGACGCTGGCGCTTGTCTTCCGGCAGCAGATTCAGGTCCATGTTGGCGCGCACCAGGAAATCGGTGCCTTCGTAGACCCCGGCCAGGTCTTCGCCAGGCACTTCCATTTTGGCGTCAATTCCCACGCCCACGCCGACGAATACGGCAGCGTAGCCTTCCTCGAAGAGCTGGTCTATAGTTCTATCTTTGCCGATGGTTGTGCTGCCGACGAACTTCACGCCGGCTTTTTCGAAATCAGCCCAGCGGCAAAAGAAAACCTCCTTCGCCAGTTTGAAGTTAGGGATACCATAAACGAGCAAGCCGCCGGGCGCGGGCTTGGAATCGAAGATAGTGACCGCGTGGCCCTTTCGCAGCAGTTGTTCGGCGCAGCCCAGGCCGGCCGGCCCCGCGCCGATGATAGCCACTTTCTTGCCGGTGAACTTGCCCACCGGGATGTTCACGCCCTGTTTGGAGCGTTCGTATTGGGTGGTGAAGGCTTCCAGCGCGCCGGTCGGAACCGGCAAGCTGCCCTTCTTGCCGCGCACACACGCCCCTTCACACAGCCTCTCCTGCGGGCAGATGCGGCCGCACACCTCTGGCAGGGAGCTGGTCTGGCGGTAGATGCTGGCCGCTTCCAGGAATTGGCCGTTCTCGATCAGCCACACGGCGTAGGAAATGTCGTTCCCGGCCGGGCAGGCTTTTTGACAGGGGGCCGGGTCGGGGCAGTGGATGCAGCGCGTGGATTCGTACATTGCCCATTCATCGTCTAAACGGATGATGGCTTCGTCGAAGTCCCGGATCCGTTCGTCGGCC
>Ga0210054_1000694_pt1 | contig 30529 bp, 39 predicted proteins | sample CryGeymeta201516_FD_185470 | JGI IMG/M metagenome (GOLD analysis project Ga0210054, IMG submission 185470) | Groundwater microbial communities from Crystal Geyser aquifers in Utah, USA - Crystal Geyser metaG 2015-16 (SPAdes) (version 2) | ecosystem: Environmental > Aquatic > Deep subsurface >... | reverse complement strand
TTAGCAAATAACGGCGGTTGGATTATCGATTTAGATATTAATAGTAGTGACGGTGAACGTATTATCAGGGCATCTCAGGGGTTAACAGTGGAAGAAATCAGAGACTCAGTAAGACTTTGTGCCGTTGCTGATGGTTGTATTAATCATGATTCTTACCAAAGAATCAGCGAGTTAAAAATCAATAAACTAACAAAGTTAAATGTAGAGTTTAGTGATGCACCTGATGTCGAAGTAGGTGGACTCGATAATCTGAAACAATGGCTTAACCAACGTTCTAAATTATTTTCTGCCCAAGTTAATAACTCAAAATTACCCTCTCCTAAAGGCATAATGTTAGTTGGTATCGCAGGTTGTGGAAAAAGTTTAGTAGCCAAAACCATCGGGCAAATGTGGAGTATTCCTATTCTAAAACTAGACATGGGAACTATATATAATTCTTTGGTTGGTGAATCAGAAAAAAATATGCGTCAACTACTAAAAACAGCTGAAGCTGTAGCTCCTTGCGTATTGTGGATGGATGAAATTGAAAAAGGTTTAGGTGGTGCTAGTGGTGGTAACGACAGCGGTGTTAGCCAAAGAGTTTTTGGGCAATTCTTAACATGGATGAGTGAGCATAAAGCGCCTGTGTTTGTGGTAGCCACCGCCAATGATATTACTTCACTCCCCCCTGAGTTATCTCGCAAAGGACGATTCGATGAAGTATTTTTTGTTGACTTGCCTACTCAATCAGAACGTGTTGATATTTTATCATTACATCTAAAACGACACGATGTTAGTATAAATGCTCAGGAATTAGAAAATTTAGCTATATTAGCTGATAATTTTAGCGGCGCTGAGTTGGCTGGAATAGTAGATGATGGTGCAATCGCTTGTTTTGACGATAACCGCTACCCTAATATTACTTATCAGGATATTGAAACGGCTATAAAAGCAACTGTACCGTTGGCTGTCAGAGAAAAGGATAAAATTAACAACCTAAAAGCATGGGCTAAATCTTCAGCCAGATTTGCTTCTCAACCTGTTACTCAACCTATTAAACAAGTAAAAAATACCAAAGGTAGTAAACAAATTCAAATGATATAACAAATTTATTAATTCTTCCTACTATTACGGTTGATATGGGAGTAGGAAGAATTAATAAAAATATTAGCAACAATTTAGTAGTTAACCGTGTATTAAATCCTTGACTACGGAATGAATTAAATTAACAAAAAGATAGAATAAAAAAATGGAAAGAGATTTAATATCAAAAACAACATCTAGTGATTTTTTCACAAAAGAAGGCTTAAAAAAATTAGCTGGTATAAACGATAATATTGACTATGTAATGGTAATAATTAAGGAATTAGTTGATAATTCCTTGGATGAAGTCGAACAAAAAGAAAACGGCATAATTGAAGTTACTATTTGTGAAAAATTATGTGTTTGGGAAATTAAAATAAAAGATAACGGCAGAGGAATACCTGAAAAAAATATTGATAATTTAATCAATTTAACAAAAGATTCAAGATATTCTACCAAGCGTGAATATATTTCTCCCACCAGAGGTTGTCAGGGCAATGCCATGAAAACAATTATCGGTATTCCCTGTGCTTTAGGAATAGAAAATAATCAAATAAATATCATAGCTCAAGGTATAAAACATCAAATTAATGCCGTTATTTATCCTAACAATAGTGTTGAAATAGTAAATAATAAAATCATTGTTGGTGATACTATAGGTACAGAAATAATTGTTAATATTCCTACTAATATTTTTTATAAAAATTATCATAATATTGAACAAAATAGTGATAACGTAAAAAGACAAATTATAAGACATCTTGAAGCGATCGCCTTATTTAATCCTCACATTACATTGGGGGTAAAAATTGAAGAAGTAAACGATAAAAATAACCATGATAAATTAACAGTATCCTACCAAAAAAATTACCCCCAGAGAGTAGAAAAAATAATTAAAAGGAATATATCAAGCGATATTGATATTCACTGGTATTCAAGAATAGATTTTGAAAAATTAGCTTGGGGATTGATACACGAACACCCAGAAAAATTATTGTATAAATCAAGCAATAAATCTAACGCCCCTACATTTTTAGGAATATTTGAAAAACTATCATCGAGAGCTAAACAAACGAGCGTATTAGGAGATTATGCTAACCATTTCAAAAAAATGGGAGATTTTAAAAATCTAAGTATTGAAGAAGTAAATTTCATATTAGGAGAAATTTATAGCAACGCTAAAGATGAAACAAAACCATTAAAATCATCGTGCTTAGGATGTGTGGGCGATTATTTAAAACACGAATACTCGGAAAGTTATTACAAAAAAATAAATATAGGAGAAGACTTTATTTTTGAAGTATTTATCTGTAAAGCTGATAATCAATTTGTGTGATATACTAATAGATGTGATTAAGATTGATAGATAACATTGGTTAATTGGTTGAGGAAAAAACTAAGACAACATATTCACTGTAAAAAAATAGGAGATTACAGAGAAATTAAAGATTTGGGAGAAAAAAATATTAATTCAAGAATCGAAGATATTATTACTATTAAAATTAAAGAAGTTATAAATTTTGATAATTACGTTAACAACTTAGACGAAGAAAAAAAAGAATGGGTTGAAAAATTAGCTAAAATACCTCGTTGGCGAAAAGAAGTAAGAAAAATATTGCAGAGTAAACCAAGTATTAAATGGACATCTACTATTGATGATTTAGTTGATTCCCTTATTACAGTAGAAAAAATTAATCAAATTGTTAAAACGGTTGAAAATAAAACTCTTGACAAATTAAAAGAAAAATTGTTAGAAAACGATAATCAGTTGAGATCTAATACTAACCAAGGTGAGCATTGAAAACGAGTCTATGGCGATATTTACTAGCATTAATTTTTAAAGAAGGAAGTTGAACATATTGTATTTGATAAAAAGCAGGAGCTAACAACCCTGCTTTTTACTTGTTTATACTACTAATCACGAATTAGTATTTATTGCCCTAATTTTGCTATGTTTACCCCTTTAACATCACTTTATACTTAAAAGATATTAAAACCTGTTAAAACAACCTTTAAATTGTACAGGTTGTTTTGCTTACTCCTAACTTGTTAATTACTAATTTTCAACTCCTACATACTACCTATTCCCCCTATAAAACGAAAAACCTTAAAGAGTTATCTATAAGCAAAATCGTACAATTATCGATAATTATTCTTAATAAGAAATTTAAAAACAACATTATATCAAGACTTTTAAGAGTAGTATAGTTAAGCTATAAATTAGTAGTCCTTTTTCTTTATATTTAGTTAAGGTTTTAAATCATATATTACTAACGTATATCAAAACTGATAAATAAGTATGAAAGTAATACCGATATTAAGTTCAATTCGTGAACAAGGAATGAAATATAAATTAAGGAATAGATATTAAAGTATTATTTTGTGAATTAATTAGTTTTCAATTAATATTTGGGAATATTGATTAAGTTCATTGTAAAAATAAACAAATGTTAGTAGATAAACACGGAAGAGCCAAAGTCTTGACACCAGAAGAAATAACGGAATTATTTGGCGATAACGGATTTAGGACAACCCGTGACAGGGCATTGTTTGGGATATGTTTATATACAGCTTGTCGTATTAATGAAGCCTGTAGTTTAAGAGTTAACGATGTCTGGCGGTGTAAAGGTGCAGTGAATCCTTATATAGTATTCCGCAAAGCAACAACAAAAAATAGATTAGCAACCAGAGTTATACCTGTTAACGAAGAATTGAGAAGATTGTTATTAGAATATTATCCGTCACCCAGAGGTTGGTGGGCATTTAACGGTAGAGATAATGAAGGACATTTAGCGTCAAAAAGTGCTAGTTTAGTATATAAAAAAGTAGCTGATAGAATAGGAATAATAGGATCTTCAACTCACAGTTTTCGTCGTACAGCCTTGACGCAAATGAGCAATAGTTTAATACCATTAAGAGTAATTCAAGAAATAAGCGGACATCGGAGTTTAGGAGAATTGCAAAAATATTTAGAAGTTACTGATGAACAAATAAAAGGTGCAGTTGCTAGTTTGAATATGCTGTCTCATGGGAAGGTATCAACATATCATCCCAACTTAGATAATTTATTAACTGAATCTCAATCTATTCCTACTAAACATCTTTAAGACGATTATATTTTTTCAATAATTTTGTTGCTTTATTTTGGACGCTTTTAGGATAAGAGTCATCAATATTAGTTGACATTTTATTTAATATCAATATAGCGTTTGGTAAATATACTTCGTAGATAAGTTTATTAATTTTTTCATATTCTTGTAAATCTATTTCCATGATTATTAATTTATTCCTACTAATTTATTTAATTCGCTATCCGACATATTCAATACTGATGTACCTAAAGCATCAATATAGGTTTTGAGAATATCATCCGGTTTTTCGTTATGAGTATGTTTAGTTTGATTTAATCCTAAAACGCTATGACGCTCTTTACAGACATCTAAAACTTTGGCTAAAAAGTTAGCGTCTCCCACCCTTGAAACTGAACGCCTACTAACTTTTTCTTTGTTAATTTTTTCGTTCAATCTTTCTGCTAGTTCAGTAATTTCTGGTTGTTGACTTCTATCCCAAGCACACCATGCTTCACGTTCAATAATTTCTAGTTTTTTGAGGGCAATTTTTCTTTCTAAATCGATATTAATATGAGAGTTTTCAAGCCATTCTTTTCTAATTTTTTTTAAGTCATAATTAACCTGAGATTGACTTATTTCTAAATAATCAGCTATCCTTTGCTGTGTCCAACCTTTTAGCGATAATTCTGTTATTGTTTCTCTATCTCTTTCTATTTGAATTTCTGAACGTTTAGGTGCTGACATTTTTTAATTAACTCCTAATATTATTAACTAATTACTTTATGATATTTTACCAAATTATTATCTTTATTGTTATTCCTTATTCTGTTGGATAATTAACCTTATATATTAAACTCAATTTATTTTTTTACTGATGTGTCTATTATGGTGTATATTAGTTAATAGACATAAAATAAAAACAAACGAAAAATATGGAAACTAAAGAACAATATAACGTAGGAACTAAAAAAAATTACACTATCAAAGACGTACTGAATAGATACGGTTTAAAAACCCGTCAATCATTCTATAGTTGGACAAAAGCATTAGGTTTAGAAGTAGGCAAGGATATTGAAGGAAAAAGTATTATTACGGAAGAACAAATAAAACTACTTGATGAATTGTCGTTACATTTAAAAAATGGAGGCACTCTTAAATCTTTTATTCCTATTATTTCACCTCAAATTATTAACGATACTATAGCTGTAAATTCTACAATAGACATTGCTAATAATGGCATGGTAAAATTAAATAATGCTAATGAAAATATGAATATGATGTTAAACAGTAATCATCAACAATTAGAATTATTTGAAACTGTTAATTTAGTTGTTAGTAAAATTGTTGAACTAATCCCACGTTCGCCTATTAATCATTGGGATGAATTAAATAAAGCAGTCAATAACGGTTATATTTTAACAACCTTAGAAGTGAAAAGTTTGTTAGGAGTAAAGCCAAGTGGTAATGAATGGATAAGAGGGGCTTTTAAGTTTACCAAAGTCGGTAAGATAGGAACTCAATCAGGTTGGAAAGTTAATAAAATATAATGTTCACAGAAGCCCTACCCTATAAACCAATTTTAGTTTAGGGTTTCTCAATAGTCGTAAATCTGTTTTGATTTAATTTGAGTTTTTAATAATTCTAATTTTAAGCGTTGATTTTGTCTTTCTGTCTTTCTACCTTCTAATAAATTAAGATATTTAATTAAACAATCAATTAGATGTTTTTCTTCTTCACGAATGGTTTTATCTTGTAGAAAATATCTTAACTCCGTTTCATTTATCTTTTGATAATCGTATAATTCCTGCTCTAATTCTATTCGTTTAGCATTTACTAATTTTTGGTGCGTTTCCCAATCATAATAATCAGGATCTTTTTCATCTATTAGATAATATTTGTTTTTACCTATATCTTTTTGAATTATATATTCATATTGATTTATTTTTTCTGTTATTTCTTCCTGATAAAATCTTTGGCGGTTATATTCTACAGAGTTTTTAATATGATATTGTAGTCTATTTAACCTTATAAATATATCAATAATTTGAGAAATTATCATATATTCCGTAGTTGAATCAGGTGAATATTCTTCAATTAAATATTGTTTGATAAAATCTATAGATTCAGAACCTGTTGTTATTAAATCGTGAATAATATTTAATTTTTGTAAACTATTAACGTTATTTTTTTTAGGATTATCGTTACTAATCTTTCTGGACATTTTAAAAAAGTAAATAAATAATTATTAGATAAGCATTATAATAACAATTTTTGCTATTATATGTTTGTAAGTTAAATAAATAAAATTAAAAAAAATGAGATTAGGCGACTTAGTGCAGAAGAAATTAAGCGATATTAAACCCTATGAAAACAATACAAAAAATCATCCATTAGAACAGATCGAACAAATAGCAAATAGTATTGATGAATTTGGATTTGCTGACCCTATATTAATTAATGAAAAAGGAATTATTATCGCAGGACACGGTAGATATGAAGCTGGTAAAAAATTAAAATTAAAAACAGTTCCTACTATTACTATTTTTGATTTAACTCCTAGTCAAGAAAATGCCCTACGAATTGCCCATAATAAGTTAACTATTAACTCAGGATTTGATAATGAAAAATTAAAATTAGAAGTAGAAAAATTACTCGATGATGGATTTAATTTGACTTTAACGGGATTTACTGATGACGAATTTAGTCAAATGTTAGGTAAATTATCAGTTCCTGATTTAGAGATTGAAGACGATGACGCTGATGGTTATAGCCTTGATAAAAACAATACTGGTTACGATGATGAAGATAATGATGATTATGGTGAAGATGCTCCTGATTCAGAAGTCAGAATGATGCAACTATATCTTAACGATAACGAAAGACAGGAACTAATCGACAAAATTGAAAAGCTCAATAATCATTACAACGTTGATAATCCCACGGCTTGTGTTTTAGAGTGCGTTAGGGAATGTTATGCAAATTATTGTTAGGTATTAAGATGAAAATAATAATAGTTGAAACTGATATTGGTAGAAAAGAAGCGGAAAAGTTTATTGGTAATCATCCCACCGTCGATGATTATGATATTGTCCTAGACGATAACCATTCAACTACGGTATTACGTCCAAATGGTGAGGTATTAATTAAACTCATTCGCAATTCTATTCCTACCAAAATGGCTAATGTTGCTTTTAATATTCTCCATGAAGCCCCTTTAATATCGAAAAATAGGGGTATGAGTACTCAAAAAGGAGAACAAAAACATATCGTTAATCCTAATGGTACTAAATCCAAAACTAATCAACTGGAAAAACCTATTAATTCAGGAATAATTGGTTATTACGATCGTTATACTAGAACACCTTACTGTCGTAGTTGTTCATGGAATAGAGAACACCCTGATAAGTGGCATAAATTATTACCTTTTATATCCCACGTTGATTCGGTATTTAAGGAATATTACCCCCAACGTTACGCAGTCCAACAATATGTTGCCCAAAATACTCATCCTGAATGGGTAATAGGTGAAACGGCTTTTAGTACCGTTACAGTCAATAAAAATTACCAAACTTCTTGTCATTACGACGCTGGGGATTTACACGATGGTTATGGTGTAATGGCTTGTTTAAGAGGCGGTAAATTTGACGGCGGCTTATTAGTTATTCCTAGATATAAAGTTGCTGTTAATATCAAATCTCAAGATATTATATTGTTTGATGTTCACGAGGTTCACGGTAATACTCGAATTATCAAAAAACAAATTAATGCTTGTCGTATGACTTGCGTATTTTATTTGAGAGAAAATATTGTAAGGTGCGGTACTTCCCAAGAAGAATTAAATAGAGTTAAAAACCGTAGGCAAGGAATGAAATTATGGAGCGATAAGGAAGTTGAACACGGCAATAAAATAATTTCCCAAGCAAAACAATTGTTAATAGTAGGTAATGGTATTAAACAAACTTAACAAAGTCATAAATGAGCATTAAATCAACAATCTTGCCAGATAAACCAAATTTGTCATTAACCAGTTGGCATCCATTAATCAAGTACCAACCAATAAGCGTAGGAATAGCACTCAAAAACGTCATACCAAGCAATATTGCTTCAATGTCACCTCTTTATACTAAATACTGGTATGAATGCGAATTAGGTGGCAAAATGGGCAAGTCTCAATCGGATATTAAACTTCATCCCCAAAAACCTAGCTATACTCTCCTATCTAGTAAAACGGGTTGTGGTAAAGCACGTTGGGATGTACCCCGTTGGTTAGCTGTCAATGAAGCCTGTATTTTACAATCTTTTCCTGAGAATTTTAAATTTATTACTAATGGTAGCGCTTACAGAAGAATAGGCAATAGTGTACCGCCGTTGATGATGAAGGCTATATCCTCAAGATTACTGGAATTAATACCTGAAGATAATCCTACGGTTATCGGTTTATTTACTGGTTGCGGTGGCAGTAGTTTAGGGTTTCATTATTCAGGCTACCGAGAATTATTAGCTGTCGATTATGAACCCAATGCCACAGAAACTTTTGCTCTTAATTTTGCTCAATCTCCTGTTATTACAGCTGACGTTAGACAATTAACAGGACAAGAAATAATGAAGATTACTGGTGTTAAAAAAGGTGAATTATATTGTCTGCAAGGCAGTCCACCATGTCAAGGTTTTAGTACTTCGGGCGATCGTAAACTATTCGACTCCAGAAACCAATTATATAAAGATATGGCTAGGATTGTTAATGATTTACAACCAAAAATCTTTGTCATGGAAAACGTCTCAGGTATGGTTAAATCTCATATGAAAATTATCTTTAAAAATTGCTTAAAAACTTTTGAATCTTGTGGTTATAGTCTTCAATATAAAATTATGAATGCTCAATATTATCAAGTTCCTCAGTCCAGAAAAAGATTAATTTTAATAGGAATAAGAAACGATTTATTAATTTCGTAGTCAAGGAATAAATTATATTTTTGAATTGTTAAAATAAAAAAATCAACAGTTAACTATTAAAAAACATAATATGAATTATTTAAAAGAATTAAACCGAATATCTAAATCTACAGAAAAAACTCACGGTGTTAAGTCTCCTAATAATAGTTATCAAATAACTAAAACTGGTATCAGCAAATTATCAGGAAAAGAAACGTTATCTGTACCAGTATTGTTAGATATTTTTATTTGGATTGATAATGAAATTATACCATCAACGCCTTTTGCTTATTTTAAAACCATAGGTAAATTAGAAGGAAGTACTTATGAATTTTGGGTTGCTAATATTACTAAATTATTAGAAAAACAAAATGCTAAAAAAGGTTACTATATTGTTAATCACGGCAATATGAGAACTAAATATTTGGGCATAGATTGGAATAAAATTTGCGATGAATTAAACGGTAAATATGTTAGTAGCAACCCTTATACAGCTATCACAAACGAACTTTTTAATAGTGAAGAATTTGAACAAACAACTTTTAACCGTAAAGTAAATTTAATTTAGAAAATTATGTGCGGAATAATAGCTTATTCGTCTAATAATCCTACTCCTAAACATTTACAAATAATTGAAAAACTATTTATTGAAAGTAAAGTCAGAGGCACTCATGCTTTTGGTGTCTATTACCTAATGGATAGTGTAAATAAACAAGTAAATAGACAGTGTAAGGAATATTCTATAACTAAGCTATTAAAAGAGTTTGAGCAACTTAGACAGATGTCTAGTATGGTATCTATTAAGCTGATAGGACATACTAGATATTCGACTTCGGGTGACTGGTTAAATCATAATAACAATCAACCAATTATTACGGAAGATAACAACGGTTTAGTCTTTAATGGTGTTATTGATATGAGAACTAAATTAGAATGGGAAAAGGAATATAAAATTAATTTTAATACAGAAAATGATGGTGAAATTTTATTAAGGTTAGGACTGGATAATCCTGTTAATTTTATTACTCAAAGAAAATGCACTTTTGCTGGTGCTATTCTAACAGCAGATGGTAAATTAATTGTCATGAGAAATAAAATGCGACCAGCATGGATTTTAGAACATTTAGGAGCAACTTTTGTAGCCAGTACTAAAGATATTTTTATTAGGGCATTAGGTAAAAATATTACACCTCAAGAATTGCCTATTAATCAATTAATTTATATTTAATTAAAAAAAAAATCAAATAATTAAATAATACTATTGATTTTTTTGATATATATTAATCAAGAAAAATAAAGGGGGAAATAAAATGACTATTCAAAAGACGTTTACCATGGTAAATGAATCATCAAAAAAATTACCCTCTCCTAAACTTTCTTTTTATCAATACTTCTGGGATAGCTATAACATCGGTGATATAGATCCTTCCTACTCCATGCTCAAATATATAGCCCAACGGTGGGAATTAAACATAGAACAAAAATACTGGTTAGCTTATCTTTACGCAACCAATTATTGTGGAGCAACCAGTTATTTTATGATTCAAGAGTTTCCTGATTTTGAAATGATTGATATTAACAGGATGCAACGATGGTGGGAAAAATGGAAAACTAAATTAATCTTTCAAAGCGATCGCCGTTGGTTAAAACAAAATAATCAATTTATCCCTGCGGTAATCTCCTATAAAAAATTAATAGGCAACTTAACCCAAGAGCAGAAATTTTTGAGCCTAAAAACTCAAGATTCCTTCCAAAATTATCGTAACGTTATGAAGGAATTTAACAACCTTAAATATTTTGGGAGATTTGCTTTATTCCTATATCTTGAAGCAATTTACGTTTTAACAGGTTATCCCATGCAACCAGATAACATTGACTTAAAAGACGCCGAATCGTCAAGAAACGGTATAGCCTACGCTCTTAGTTATCATCACTTATTGACAGGTAAACGATACCCCAAAAAACAAATTACTCCTAACGAAATTAAACTTATTCATCAAGGCTTATGGAAACTAATTAAGCAACTAAAACAACAAAATCCGTCAGCACGGATTGATATATGGAATGTTGAAACTTTAGCTTGTGCTTATCATAAATATTGTCGCGACGGCTCAAGATATATTGGTTATTATTTAGATCGCCAGAAAATAGAAATTCAAACAATGGAATCCAGAATCACCACAGGTATTGATTGGAGTCTCCTATGGGATTATCGCAATGAATATTTTATCGGTAGTTGAACAAACTTAAAAATCATAATTTATCCAAATTTTTAACTAAATAATTTTGTGATATTTAATCAAAGTATCTGTTGACCATGTAGCAATTCCGCACCCGAAAAAATCTTTATCTTCAGTCCAAATCGGTAATTCTAAATATAAAGCAAGAGCTACTGTTTCCCAATCATCTAAATCTTTGTGCATTCTAGTTTTTGCTTCTTCCTCATAACATAAATAACTATCAACAGGTACTACTGTAGTTACTTCGTTAAAAATAAGTAAAGCTGTTCGATGTCTTATTTCTAAATTCTCCATAGTAATATGACCTTTATCAAACATTACACGCAGTCTTTTATTTATTTCATAAACACATTCATCAAAAACTTTGTTGGAAATAAAAAGGACAAAATTATCTGACGCTAATAGCTTTTGTCCTTTTTCTCTTAATAACTGACCGACTAAAACATTAGTATCGATAATTAATTTCATTTATTATTTAATGATTTAAACCTCTCATAAGGAAAAGGTTTACTCAAATCCAGTAAATCTCTCAATTCATCTACAGTTATATTGTTTTTTTTGGCTATAAATTCTAAATCCCTATTTAACGAATCAAACAAATTATTTAATTTAACATAATCTCTTTTTTCTATTTTGTTTTCTGCTTTTTTAAAATAGTATTCTTTGTTTCTTGGTTTTCTTTTTTCTAAAGTAGCCATAACTATTTATCCTTTATAGTTTTTATCTTATCTTCTCTCTTTTCATTTTATTTGACTATACTTTTATATAAAATTTTATATATTCTTAAATATGGTATAAATGTAATTAAAAACACTATTGTCAATTTAATATTCCTAAACATTTTCTTCTTCGTATTACTTGCTTAAAAACCCTTTAATTTACCTTTAGTTTGATAATCTTGTGGGATTATCCCTAACAACATCTAAAACCTCAAATAAGAGCGTTTAAACATCGCTATAAACATATACTTTTTAAAAGTTGTTAGTTTGAGTAGTATTACTTACCCTCTGCTTTTTTATACTACCTATTCCCCCTATAAAACGAAAAACCTTAAAGAGTTATCTATAAGCAAAATCGTACAATTATCGATAATTATTCTTAATAAGGATTTTATAAACAACGTTATACCAATACTTTTGATAGTAATATAGTTAAGCTATAAATTAGTAGTGCTTTTTCTTTATATTTAGTTAAGGTTTTAAGTTATATATTACTAACGTATAGAAAATGATAAAAAAAGGTAAAATTTTAGTATGAAAGTAATATATGATTTTAAAGGACAAATTGATATAATTAACGTATATTTTATAGTATTAAAAATATGAAAAAAACTTATTCCGTAACGGTGGAAGATGAACAGATTATAACCTTTGTGGAAGAAATGGCAAAAAGATATAACCAACCAAAGTCGAGAATATTATTAGCTGGTATATATGCTTTTATGAAACAACAAGCTATTCCTAACGTGCCTGATTTAGGATTAGATTTAAATTTGACTTATGGCGACATTACGGAACTAAAAACCAGAATGAATCAGTTAGAAGCAAGGATGAGCGAATTTCATTATAATAATCCTGAAAAAATCCCTCAAGTTATTAAAATAGTCAATCGCCCTAATGTTGATAATATTCAAGATGATGACTGGTTTGAAGAAATACCTTTTTAATAAAAAATTACAAATATTAGTAATAAGTAAAAAAAATGAAAATAATCGGAATAGGTGGTGAACCAGCAACGGGTAAAACCACTTTAATGATTGATTTAGTAAAAAAAAATACCTGCGGAATAAAACCCCAACGGAAGAAATTAAAATCTTGCAAATTTACTGTTTATGATTCTGCTCAATTAATAGTTTTAGGAGTTTATGACGATAAGCAAACTTTTGGGGGTACTGATAGATTAAGTATGGCTGTCCAACCAGATGCAAAACTACTAATTACTAAATTATTAAAAGATAAATATTATCAAAATTTTACAATTTTATTTGAAGGAGATCGGTTATTTAACCTCAGCTTTATTGATTGGTTAAAATCTATTACACCTAATCTTATTTTGTTTGTTCTTACAACTGAAAATAAAACTTTACAACAACGGCATATTAATCGTCGTGACTCTCAATCATCTTCTTGGCTAAATGGTAGAAAAACTAAAATAACTCGCATTATAAATAATCATAAAAATATTAAATTATTACCTAATAACAATTATCATCAACAATCAGATAATCTAGCTAATATATCTGATTTATTACTCAAAAATATATTTTAATTATTCCTAGCTATTTTAAGAAAGATATATTATAATAATAAACATGGAAGGGAATACAACAGCCTCAAGCCATAAGTAATCAAAAGAGTTGTAACAATGTAGAGATTGTAATTAAGTTTTAATAAAATGTTATGTAAAAAATGGCTGACTTGAAACGAAGCCTAGCCACCAAACTAAAAACAAACGAAAAAAGGATAAAACGCATGAAAAACAATTTATAGGTTGTTTTGTGTCGTTGAACCTTCTTAATTAACTTAATTATAACCAACCGAATCAAAAAAGCAAACGAAAAGGATAAAACCATGCAATTAAAACAAGGTTCAGTAATATATCCTGCTGATAAAGTTATTCAAACTCAGTGGGGTGAAAAACAAACAGTAAAGGTTATATTAGCTGATGGTACACAAGAAACAATTTGGTTTAATGTTGGTAAAAAACCTCATGTAAATTTAGCTAAAGGTGACACCGTTCAAATTCTATATGAAGAATCTAACGGCAAAACAACCAAGCGTTTAGTTGTTAACGAAGATAACGGTAACAATGTTAATGGTAGTAAGGAAGCTGTTAAATTTATGATGCCTAATAACCAACCCAAAGTTAATATTACTGATGAAGAAAAACAGGCTATCAAAGATTATGTTAAGTTCCTAACTAATATTTATGCTCATTGTATTGAAGTCGTTAAAGATAAGATGACGGAAAAACAATTATTAACCTCTAATGAAGATATAAGAGCAATCTCCACCAGTATCTTTATAACAACTCAACGCAAGTTCAATCTATAGGAAGTAAAAAGAATTATGCCTAGTTCAATCATAGAATTAGGCTCTGCTTTATTAAATATCCAAAATGAAGCAGAGTACCTAAAACTAAAAGAAACTCACTCAACTCAATTATTTAATAACGCTTGGGATAGTTTAACTGATGAAAGTCAATTCCTAGTATTAGAAGTTATAAAAAACAACCCTTCATCTACTGTACAAACCATAGTCAAGGAACTAATAGCTTGTGAAACTTTGGTGCAATTAAAAATAGTTAAATCTAGTCATCCTCTTGATAGAGTAGCAGACGCTTGGGATTTAATTGAATCTTATTACCCTCAAGACGCTCAACGTATTAAGGAAATGTCACCGACAAAACCAAAACAAGTTTCTCCTAACCAAAATTTAATAGGAGAAATAGAAAATATTAAACAGGAAATGAATCAATTAATTGCTCTAGCAAATCAATTAAATAATAGGATTAATAAATTAACTAAACAGGTGTATATCAATCAATAGACACATTAATAATGTACAAAAACATGGCTAAAATTAACGCAAAACAATTAAGTAAAGAATTACACGATTATCAAATTAGATTATTAACAGGCGGTGTACCTGATTTTCAAGGAATAGGTGATTTTATAGCAAATGAAGCAAAAAATTATCAAGGCGAAGGCGGTGGATTAATTAGATTTATGGGAAGTATGGGTGGCAAGGCTTGTCTTGACGCTCACCATTATTGGTCATTTTGTGACCAGATTAATGAATACCAACAAACAAATAATATTAGTTCCGTATCCTTTCAGGAAGTTAATTGGGATGGTGTAATAATCCGTTATCCTGAGATGGAAGACCAACTAACTCAAATGCCCCAAGATAAAGCTATTGTTTGCCGATACCGTGACAAGGTTGTGGATTGGTTTATTAATTTCGCCGATAATTACATAACGGCTAAAGATTATAAATTATTAATTCCTGACGATGAAGGTTACAGGGATGGTGATATTGAAATAAATACTACTTACCTGAAGGAATTATCAAAGGAATATGAGTGGGCAAGTTTAACTCAATACACTCCTAAAGTAACCCCAGTTGGTTATTGCGATGTATTAGATGACGGCACATATATTGATAAAGGAATAGGTTATTGGATGCGAGAATTTAACTTATTTTTGTATCGTGGCTCTGGTTTTTGGCAAGAAGATAATGAAACAGAATCCATTATCTTATATAAAAAATGGAAAGATGAACCGTTATCAGCATTAGATTAATAAACAATCGTCCAATGCCTTTACCGACGTTAAAAGGTAGGAACTAACATCTAATTAACAACTAAAACAAATGAAAAAAGTAAAATCCTTAAAACGCAATCAAAATAGTACAAAAGTATGGGATAAAATATTGTCACCTTTAACCTATGACGGCTATGGTAACGATCCGTTTGACGATAGAGAATGTCTTAATTCAGCTACGACTTTATTGCATTACGGGTTGGCTGAAAAAATTAATTTTGGCTTAGTCTTCATTTGGGATACCAGCGACCAATGTTGGGAGACATTTTATGCTTGGCACTGTTGGGGAGTAACTAAGGAAGGACAACCCATTGATTTATCAGTACCCAAATGGATTAATGTTTTTAACTTTGTTGAACCGCATATTATCCCAGAGAAAAATCCTATGGAAATGAGTTGTGAAGTCAGACGATTATTAGGGAATTTTGATATAAACGATCAAACCATCACCAAAGCTGATGTTATTTATCTCAATGGTGGTATTGCTCCACAACATTTTGACCTAATCCCAGAGCGTATCCAACAAATTATTCCTTTATCAGGAAAACTAAACGGCTTCACGTTAGAACAGTACACGAAAGTATTTGAATCTATTTTATGATTAACTACCGTTGAATTTGAATAATTATCGTAAGGTGTCTATCAACCAATAGACACTTGTTCACCTGTATTTTACACAACAAAAATGAAGATTACTCACAGCCGAAAACTAGCCCATAGTATTGCTCAAATGAGCGGAATTGATATTAATTCCATAGTCAATGAATTAAAGGCATTTTACAACAGCGATGAAATTTGTCAGGAAATTATTAATATTTCTAATATTATTGAAATCGATGTTAATTCAGCTAATTTGCTATTGAAAATATTATACAGTAGCCTACCATCGTTGCCTAACTACTTAAATAATTTAACTGTTTTCAACTTTATTGAAAATGGCTATATATTAGGAGTTGACTTTTCATTTCATAGCAACGGCGATTTATTATTAACTCAAAATTTAGCTGAATGGTTGCTAAATAACTAAACACTTTTATTTTCTCTACAATTTTATTTAAACTTTAAACCTCAATCCTTTTTGGGGTTTTATTTTATAATCTATTTTCAGCAAAAAAATATTTCATTTATGGTAGATATTTTAAGAAAGATATATTATAATAGTAAACATAAGGAAAAAGTTAAAAGGAACTGAAAGCCTAAGAAAGATAGAAAAAACCTTAACAAAGAAAACCAAAACAAACGATAAAAGGAATTAAAAACCATGACTAACTTAAACGAAAATGCCACCCGTAAAGAATTACTAGAAATAGCAAAAGAAATGGGATTAAAAGGTTGTTCAAGAATGAAAAAAGATGAATTAATTATCTTAATTTACGGCGATAAAGAAATAGTTATTAATGAAGAAACTAATACTTTAAACGTTGAATCAACCCAACAAACAAACGAAAATTTAGAAGTTGGTGAAGTAGCAATCAAAGATGAAGTTGAACAAAATAGCGAACCTCAAGAAGTAACTGCTTTAATCCATATTTCTAAAAAAGATTTAGCTTTAATGGAATTAGCAAAACGTCAATCAGCATTGCAATCTATCAATAACGGTTTAATCTTAATTCCTATCAAAGTTGAAGAAGTTAAAGAACCAACGATTACAGAAACTATCGAAACTATTTATGAAAAACACTATACCAACGAACCAAAAAAAGGAGGCAGAAAAGGCGACTTATATGTAGCTCCAGCTAAAGAATTAAAACCAATTAAAGAAGGCTCAAAAGTTCATCGCTTTGTCCAAAAAATGATGTACGGTGCAACCATTGAAGACTTATGCGAAATAACACCTAATCCTAAATCAGTAAGAGTTTATTTTTCATATGACTTAAAACTAAAAGGGTATGGAGTAAAACAGTTTGGCGATATTTACTACATTATTTTCCCCGATGGTGTTCTTGAACCTTTTATTGCTGAAAAAGCTGTTAAATAACTACTCGTCCAAATTCCGTGAAGACGCTAAAAGCATCGGAATAAACAACAAACGAAATTAAAGGAATAAAACAAAAATGAGTTATTTAGATATTTTGGAAGAAGTAAATTACCAAATGAGTCAGCCTACAATTTACGACTTATCGTGTGATGAAACTGATGACGCTGAAGAATATTTTGATGAATATTGGTTCAAGTTGTGGGTTTTGCCACCTGAGTTTGTCTGGACTTTTTGGGATTTTGTTTGTGATGGCAATTTTTAAGTAAAAAAAGTCTAATGCCCTGATGACTTTAAAAGCACGGGCTTAAGTAAATTAATAGGAGTTCAAAATGCTTAACGAAGATTATAGAAATATGCTGACTGTATGCTGTCAATCACTGACTGACGAACCGCTAAAAAAAAGTATTGGTGATTTATTAAATAAACCTCGTTCTATTGAAGAAATGGTAGCTGATGAAGTAAGAGCTAATGTTACGGGACTTGTTAACAATTTATCTGGTTTTCCTGTTGAAATTTACAACCGTAAAGGATACGGTATATACGAGTATTGGATCGTAACAGAAATGTTAGCCAGTCAATTAAAATCAGTTGGTGAATATGTAGGTTTTATTTACGGAAAATACATTTGGGGACGCACCCACACAGGTCAAGCTGTGTATCAAGATGATGTTATCAAACGCATTTATGGGAAGATTACTGGTCAAATAGTTTAAACTTTTTAAGAGTAGGAAGCGGACAACTTTCTACTCTTAACTATCAATAAATTTAATTAAAGGATAACAAAAAATGAACACATATCGCATCGATGCCGTTGGGCAAATGGTAACTATTACGGAAGTTGACCAAGAAAATGTTTATGCCTACTTTAAAGGTAAAAATATTTTAATATTTGATGGCAAAATGTGGGTTTATAAATATTATTGAATCCTAAAAAACTAATAATTAGTTATTTTTAGAAACTAACAATAAGGTTAAAAAAGGCATCTATCTAATAATGATAGGTGCTTTTTTGTTATAATTTAATATATATAAACTTAAATATAAACAAACGAAAGGATACTAATATTATGGTATTAATTGGTAAGGAATTACTAAATAAAATAAAAAATACCCAAAACAAAAATATTCGAGATTTAGCGATCGCCTGTGGTTATGGATTTGATAGTTTAGATAATCAAGGCAATACCATAATTAAAGCTAGGAGAAAAAAATTTATCCAAGCAGTTATTGATGCAGGAGGCGATGTTGATTTGTTTTGGTTGAACGATCCTTACGAAAACCAAAAAAAATATCAAGCAAAAAATAAAGAAAAAAAAGCAGAAGCACAAAATAAATGGTTAGAAAAAAATATAGATAAGGTAAGAAAACTAAAACAGACACCCGAATACCAACAAAAAAATCGTGAACAAGCCTTAGCTTCCTACCACCGTCGTAAAGCTAAAGAAAAAACTGTTGAGAAATTAATCGTTTAACTATCTATCTAATCACCATAAAGGCTTTTATATCACTTGTAAAAGCCTTTTTTTGTTGGCTAAACTAACTAAAAAAAAACTAAATAAGATAACAATAACAACAATAATGACGTTATTTTAATTATTGTTATTTAAAGAGAAAAAATTACTTATTTTAGTTGTAATTTGACTGAAAAACATATAAACTGATTATTGTTATTAATTTCAATAAATATGTGGTCAAAACTGATGAACTCACCTACATATAGCGTAGCTACCAAACAAAAAACAAACGAAGTACTCAACCAACCCGATGGATTTTTTAAAAAAGAGATGAGAGTTACTGTTGCCTGTACCTTACCCATTTCTATTGCTTACCAAGTGGAGTCATTGTCTGAGAAGTTAGGAGTAACTAAAAGTCAAGTGATGCAGGATTTGGTTACAAAAGGGTTATCTTTAACTTGACTGAAATTACAATGAAGAAAAATAGAAATACAATAATTACTACATCTTAATCGATGACATCTAAAACTCATGCTATATAAACGTTAGCAAACTAATAAAATAAAAGTTGCCTGTAATATAGTTAAATTAGTTACTTTAAATATAGGAATAGAAAATAAAAAAAATGAAAAGGAAACCAAAAACAACCAAAATGCCTAAAAAACAAATGCAATTAGAAGCACAGGCAATGGCTTATAATATGACTTTTGGAGTACTTTATTATTTACAACATCAAGATGAATATGACGATGTACCAGATGAAGAAGAATACTCTTTTGATATGAACGACCCACTATCAAAATATATTATTCCTTAAACACGGAATTAACAGGAGAAAAAAACAACTATGCTAAAAAATAAACTCAAAGAATATCCTTTTAATTTAAGAAGCGCTAAGGATATGATTATTATAAATTGGCTTAAAGATTTAGAAAATTGGTGAAGTAGCCGATGGGATTGACTTCTAACATCAATCATTAATATAAGTCTTAATTTTTAAAATAAGGCTACTTTCCAAACAAAATACAAAAAAGTAAACGGGTAAAAACCCACAAAAACCAAATACTCATAGCAGTTAACAAGAGTTAACTAAATCGTTCGGTTAACAAGGAGTTAACTAAAAAATTTTTTGAATCATTTGGTTCAATAAATTAATAATAACGAAAAATGTTAACTCCTAACTATAAATTCTAAAAAAAATAAAGGAGTTTAAAATGTTTCAACTAAATTTATTCAATAGTTCAATAGTATTAATCAGATTAGACAAACCTTGTAATTGCGGTTGTTCTAACGCTTATGTTATAGAGACACCACATTTAATTCACTACGGAAAACTAGAATGTGCCGACTGTGGAAAATTTATCAAATGGCAACCTAAACCCAAAAATTTAGAAATTGCTCAAGATTTCGCCCAATCTTTTCAAGGGAAAGTAACAAGTTTTGAGGTGAAACCATGATTAATACATACACTAGAACAATTGAACTAAATAGTATAATTGAACCAATACCTAACCATAACTCTTATTGCAAAATAAAACGTGGTACAAAAGAACCAATAGGAACTAATTGGCAACATAACACTAATACTTTTTCTGAAATAGAGACAGGATTAAATAACGGCGAATACGGTTTTGGGATAGTTTACGGTGAAAAACTTTCAGGTATCGATATTGATAACACCCAAGCCAGAGATAGATTCAAAAAACATTTTGGGATGTATCCCCACGAATTTGTCCAAAAAAACAACATTATCTCGTGGACTTCTGGTAAAAACTTTAAAGGGGTATGGCAACCCGAAATTAACGAGCAATCTTGTTTAACCATACTTTTCGCTAACACCCCAGAAGATTGGGAATTATTAAAAGGCAGACGCACCGCTAAAAACAACACCTTTGATATACGAACAGGATTATGTCAAAGTGTCCTACCTAGTTATTCCCTACATCCCCAAACTAAACATCCTTATCGCTGGATATGTCCTAGCGATGGGGCTAAACCAGCAACTTGGGGCGATATATTACCTAATTTATTGGCTGAAATTGACGAAGAAAACTTTGAAACAGGTAAACTATCACCTAGCGAATTAAAAGACGTTTTAGAGCATAAAACACTCCGTTATGATGCTTGGAGACTAGCCAATGAGCAAGGATTATCCTTCAACTTGAGTCCTAATGAATTTATGGAATTTGTAGTTGAGCCACAATTAACGCCCCTTCAACTATTTGACGACGAGCGCCATAACTTCAACAAATATGCTTATCACGGTAGTAATAAACATAAAGGCAATCCTTTTTATAGGCAATCAAGCTCAGGCAAAAGTTTTATATTATTTCAAAAACCATCCCTAATGGGTATGAGATGGTTTTTCAACGACACCGCCGACGAAGACTTAAAAGGCAATGCTCTATATTACCGTCACCGAATTGTTCTAGGCAATGAAGGTTATCCCGACATTGACGAGCAATGGAAAATAGTAGAATACTACGCTAAAAAAGCAAACATCAAACTTCCTGCCAAACGCCACCGCAAGGAAAAATTAGGCATTATCTTAGTTAATAGTACTTACGAACTAGAAATAGTACCAAAACCCACGAAGGCTCTAAGAGTTGCTTATCAGGGGGAAGAAATTGTCAAAATGTCAGACCATGATTTATCAAGGTTAATTGATGATGGATTCCTTAATTTTACAGTGGATAACCATGAGCAATTTAATTCTATTGCCCAAAGATTATTCAGATTAGGAATAAATGATATTGTTGATGCTTCAGAAACGGGTTCAGGAAAAACCCATCGCACCGCCAACACTAATCCCCAAGATTTTGATGTAGAATTTCTGCGATATATATCACCAGTTTTCCATCTTAATCCTACTTCCGATATGACTAAATGGGATGCTGAAATTTCTCGTCATGGCGGTACAGCTTTGACTAAAAAGGGTAAAAAATTTAGAACTAAACACAACGCACCTTACAAAATTGAAGGCTCTAATTGCATCAGAAGCGGTGCAATGCAACATTTTCAAAATTTAGGTACACCTATACCCATGGATATGCGAGAAGACAAAGACGGCAATCCAAAGCTACGGAGTGCTTTATGTACTGGTTGTCCTCAGCTTGAATCGTGTTCATACTTATCCCAAAAAGTTAATAGTTTTAAGTATAAACGTAGTCGAATACATCCTAATTCCCTTATAAATAATTCTCAAGACGAACCAAAAGATGGTTATTTCCATCCCTCCAAGGCTGTTGCTATTGTTGATGAAGTTGAAACCCTTGAATTAGCAATTACCGACAATTATTCGTTAAAACAATTAGATCGCGCGATCTCAGAATTAAGACGGCACGAATTCAGGAAAAATATTGAGCCTATTCCTTACGATATTATTAGTTTTTTAACGGAATTAAGTTTATATTTAGACGATGAAAAAATTGGCAAATACGGAATTAGCAATAACAACGATTTATTTAAAATAGAATTACCTGAATATGACACCGAATTGCTAAGAAATTATGTTGATAATTACCGTAAATTATTAGGCGAATTACCTGATTTATTAGACATCGAAGACATAGACGACAAGCTAGAAAAGGAAAATAAAATTGCTGAAAATATCAAAAATCACCCAAGATTAAGCAATATTTTCTACAATTTTATTCCTGATTTACTAGACATATTATCAGGAAAAATACAAGGCGCTATCTGTATTTCTAATGGTGAAATAGGCAGACATTTAACTATAACTAAACCTAACGATCGCCTAATTAATAATATAAAAGCCTTCAAACATAGAATTTATCTTGATGCCACAGTAAACGTCAAGTATCTAGCCCAAACTTTAAAAACAAACGAAAAGGATATAGTAACCATGAAAATCAAGCCTAAAAAGGGTGCTGACTTAGAAATTGTCCAAATTTTTGGGGTAGGAAGAATGACTAAAGAGCGTTCTGATACTCAAGAAAAAAATAAAGAAGCCATTATCAAAAAAATTCAAAGCATCCATCGCAAAGATAATGTAGGAATTATTGATTATAAAAAATTTGCTGATAACGATGATAGCGCCAGAGCGTGGGTGACAGATTCTCGTGGTAGTAACGATTTTAGCAAAAAAGAAGCCTTAGTCATTGTCGGTTTATTATGCACAAATCTGAACGTTTTGGTAAATGAATTCAAATGTTTGACAGGTAAAATACCTGAAGATAAGGGCAAAATCGTTGAATATCTCATTAATGCAACAAATCTTGACGATGGAATAGAAGCAATATGGCGAGGGTACGAAACTGAAGATGAAGAATTGCGAGATTTCATCAGGCATAAGGTATTAGCAGAAGCACACCAAGCCATTGGGCGACTAAGGGCAAACCGCCGTGAAGGGGAAGATTTAAAAGTTTATATCTTATGCGATTATCCTCTTGATTTGCCAGTAACACTAATTAGTGCAGGTGAATTTTGCCCAGAAGCCATGAACAAAAGAGAAGCAAAGGCGACTAAAATATTTGATGCTATTCTTGACATTCACCACAATATACCTTTTGGGCTGAAACTAACTCAGGACATGATTGCTGAAAAAGTAGGCATCCCTAAATCTACTATCAGCGACTACATCAATGATTTGCTGATGAAGAATTTACCCCCATGGATTAACCGCAAATACGACAACGTTAAAGACTTAATTTGTGGACGTTATAAGCATCTATACCGTGGTGTTATTCCTACTGCTAAATCAACGGAAGAATTAAAAATTTTACGAGAATCTGTAGAAACCAAAAATATGACTATAATAATGAATTTCGACAATTTGAAACAAGAAGTATTAGGAAAATGGTTAAAATGTACTAATAAACACGAATTATTGGCAGTTGACGACGATTATAAAGATTTTGCTAATTGGAAGGAAGAAAGGAACTTAATATGGAAATCTCTCACTAAATCTCAAAAAAATCAAATAAAAAGTTTGAGCGGTATTAATAATAACGATACTACCCAAATATTTGAACAGGAAAAAGGTCAATCATTTACCGATAAAACTCAGGAACTATTTACTGTTATTAATGTACCTAATTCTAATCATCTCCCAGAATTATATTCTGCTGATGAAGCAAGGAGAGCAGTATTTATAGGTAAAGATCGAGTTGAATGCGACGAGAATAAATTAGATATTTTCTCCTCAACAAAAATAACATTCCCTGAGTATAAACCGTCCAATAATTTGCAACCTTATGAAGAAGTAAGAAAACTATATTTAGACACCGAAACACTAGGATTAGATGGTAAAACAGACAGGGTTATTTTGATAGGAATAAAAGATGAAAAGCATAACTATCATATATTCTGGGATATTAACGAGAAAATCATGATACAAAAAGCTCTTGATTTTATCAAAGAATATAAACCGCAAATGTTAGTAGGCTATAACATTATTAATTTTGATATTCCTTTTCTCATTAATCGATGCAACCATCATAATATTCAGCCAATTTTTAAAGTAGGAACTAAAGAAACTAAATGTGCCAGTGCTTTTGTCTTTGGTAAACCTGTTTTTTACCGTCCTATTTACATGGATAACTGTAGCGTAGTTGATACTTACCACCTAGTTTTGCAATATGACAACGTAGCCCGAAAACTGTCTAAATATGACCTTAAAACTGCCACTGTTGAAATGGAATTAAGGGCAGATAGAAGGCTTGAATTAAATCACAAAGAAATTGCAAACGCTTGGGATGATGGCAACGTTAACATCATTGAAAATTATCTTAAATTTGATTTAGATGATACTGAGTTAATTACCAATCAACTATTACCCCCTATTTATTACCAAAAATTGTTTCTTCCTAATATTAAAATCCAAGATTTAATCCGACTAGGTACAGGTACAAAATGGCAAATGATTCTCGATAATGATTATGAAGATCGGAACTCTCCAGAACCTGATGATAAATTAAGCTATGAAGGTGCATCAACTTTTGCTAACTATGGTTTATTCCGTGAGTGCGGAAAAATAGATGTTGGTTCACTTTACCCCTCGATAATGCTCAAATATGGGTTGTGTAGCTACAAGGATAACCACAGAAAACTCTTAGGAGTATTAAATTATCTGACAAATGAACGTCTGCGGTTAAAAGCGTTGGCTAAACAGGGCGACAAAGAAGCTGATTATAAACAAGGCTCAATGAAAATTTTAATTAATAGTGCATACGGTTTATTAGGAGTTGGGGGGCTTGGTTACAATGATATGTCTGCATCGGCGTTAGTTACAGCTTACGGAAGAAAAATATTAAAATTCATGCTTGAAAGTATTGAATCTCAAGGTGGGCAAATGGTTGAATGTGACACCGATGGTATTATTTTCTCCCACCCGAATTCCCAAGAAGTTCACCTAAAATTACAGTCAGAATTACCAGAAGGGATAAATATTGAATTAGAGTGGACTGCCAACGGCGTATATGTGCCTAGCGATGGTAATGGCAATGGTTTAAAGAAAAATTACATTGTTTTTAAAGGTGGATACGATATTAAACTCAAGGGCAAATATAGAAAGCGTGAAATATCGCAAATTGAGCGAGAATTTCCAGTAGAATACCTCAGATTATATTTAATTAATCCTACTCAAGCTGAAGACTATTACAAATCATTGAAATCTGAGATTTTATCCCACAATTACCCTATTGAAAAACTAGCAAATACTAGGAAAATTAAGAGTAACGAAAAACAACTAAGTCATTTGGGCAATCAGGGGGATATTGTTACATTTTGGGAATCAGATAATGGTAAAACATCTACTATTTCTGATGGTTATAACGCTTATTTATATCTCTCAAAAATTGATGAAATATTATTAGGAATTAAACAAGATTTAAACTTAGTAATAAACGGTAAAACAGAAGAAACAAAACAAATGTCTTTTCTATAAAAGTTATGCCTAGAGGGAGATTAAACAATCGTTTGCACCTCTACACTTTACTCAAATCTATGAGTAAATAAGACTTTATTTAAGTAAAAAGTCACCAACTAAAACAAACGTAAAAAGGAACTATGTAATGAATATATTAAATTTATCTGAGGATAACTCTATGTCTTTAAATGTCGATAATAAACAAACAAGTTTAGCATTATTTGCTAATAATTTATCGAATTTAATTGAATATAATCCTAAAGAAAAACAGCAAGACGAAGCTCAAATAAAAGGATTAAGAGAGTATCAAAAAAAGGTAGTTGCTGACGTTTATGAATGGTATTCTCAAGGGAAAAATAGCGTTTTGGTTTACGCTCCGACTGGCTCAGGCAAAACTGTAATGTCAGCCCAAATTATTGCTGATTATATATCGGAAGGCAAAAAAGTATTGTTTGTGGTGCATCGCATCCCTTTAGTTGAACAGACAATCAAAACAGTAGAAAGCCTTTTAGGTTATAAGCTGAAACTTACAATTTATCAAGGAGACAACACTTTTATTAATCCTCATGCCCAAGTAATAGTTGGCATGGTACAAAGTCTAAAAGAAGAAAAATTGCCCGAACACGTTGATTTGGTTGTATTTGATGAAGTTCACACCACAGCTTACTACAAAATTGTCAGAGCAATTAAACATAAATACCAACCTATTCCTTTCCAAGCAAAAACCAAATTTTTAGGATTAACGGCTACGCCATGGCGAACTAAATCATCGGAAAGTTTTTGCTGGTTATTTGATGCCTTGGTTCGTTCGCCTGATATTAACGAACTAATCAAGCAGGAATACCTAACGCCGCCCAGAATGTTTGGGTACAACGGATTAATTGATTATACTAACGTGGATACTAATAACGGTGATTTCACTCAGAAATTTTTAAATATAGTATGCAACGAAACATTAAACACTGAAATAGTTGATAAATATATTGAATTTGCTAATGGTAAACAAGCGTTGGCTTTTTGTGCAGGAGTAGTACAAGCTGAAAATTTGCTAGAACAATTCCGTCATAACGGAATAAAAGCTGATATATGGGTAGGAAGTACCCCTGATTTTCAAAGAAAAACGATTCAAAAGGCATTCCGCAATAAAGAAATTCAAGTAATAGTATCAGTTTCTTGTCTATCAGAGGGGTTCGATGAACCATCAGCAGAAGTTGCTCTTATCGGTCGTCCTACTAAATCCCAAGCGTTATTCATCCAAATGATAGGTAGGGTTTTGAGAATTTCAAAAGGAAAAAAAGAAGCCTTAATTTTGGACTTCTGCGACAATTTTGACCGTATTGGAACGCCTTTGGAACATTTTAAAATTTCTTTATGTCCTAGTATAGTTTATAAAACAAAACCAGAAACATCTACTAAAAAATGCCCAAAATGTGACCACGAAACTCATATATCTACCCGAATTTGTCCCGAATGTGGATACGAGTATAGACGAGAAAAACAAACAGAGGACTTTTGTGGCGATAATTTTGGGGAAATTCTCGCCAAAGAACAGTTAGAACAACTGAAATATCTAAGAAGCCAAATAAGAAGTATTTTCACAAAATTAGACAAGTATTTTCTAAACGAATCCAAAAAGTCACCAAAATTAAATCCTAACCGAGCCAAAATACTGTTTCGTGAAAAATATGGATACTTCCCCCCTCGTGAATGGTACGAAGGTGCTATTTTCGGTGGCAATAAAGAACAACATCACAAAAATTTGTATCGCACATATTTGGAATGGCTATTTCCATCAAAAATGGATTTTTTCTATGAAGAAATAATGCAACACGAGTTCGGTAAATTACCCCAAAAAGCGAGAAAAAAAGATCCTAAAATTGATGCTATTCCTACCGCATTTAATTGGCATATTATTCTAGGTATCGCTAAAAACGCCACTCGTAAAGAAGTAAAGGAACGTTACAGAGAATTGGCTCTTGCACACCATCCAGATATTATGGCTAAAAATCCAGAAGCTACCGTAACAATGCAAAATATAAACCTTGCATGGGATTACGCAAAATCACATTTTGATAAAGCATAATATTTATATTTTTACTGCTAGGAATAATTACTCAAATAATATTTTAATTATTCCTAGCTATTTTAAGAAAGATATATTATAATAATAAACATGGAACGGGTTAAGAGATACCCAAAGCCTAGAAAGATAAGCAAAAATCTTAAAAGATACGATATTACAACAAATGAAAAAAGGTAACGTATAATGGCTAATTTAGCAGTAATAAACGCAGGTATAAACAGCGTAAACAACTTAAAAGTTGAAGAAAAAAGACGCAATTTTGAGTCTTTCTTGGAAGACAGTATTTACTTATTTTCTATCAATATTTATCAAGGAGTAGGAACAAGGAAAATAGAATAAGTACCGTTAGGTTTATCGCCAGAAACAGTAAAAAGTCTTAAAGATAACGACATTTCACCGCCCACATTAAAAGTATTTCAAGGATTATGCAAAAAAGCTACTAAATTAACAGGTATTCGTGAACGTATCCAACGAAAATACATGGTTTATGCCCAACCGTATTGGTTTATCCGTGAATGCGATATTACTAAAACCGTGGAGGAGTTAAATGAATTGTTGGAAACTTGCGAAACCTTGAGAAATGAAGCATTAGCTGAGTATGAACTAGAAAAAGATGCTTACTTACTCAAACTAAAAAATGTTTGTGAGAGTGCAGGTTTATTAGGAGATGAACTGGAAAAAGCGATGAATTATTATGCTTCTTTTTTTCCTTCAAAAGAAAAGGTTGCTAGTGATTTTCGTGTAGAAATCTCACAATTTGTTCGAGTTCCTTCCATAAAAGAACAGGCAGAAAATGATGCAGTGTTAGCTCAATCTCAAAATAAGCTAACCGAAGCTAATATTATGCAACAACTCAATACCGAATATGCCTATGAAATTCGTCGCAAATTTAGTGAAGCTGTAGGTGAAGCCAAAGACGAAATTTATGGCATCTTAGCCGAACAATTAGGAAAATTAGAAACCATAGGTACTGAAGAAATAAATAATCGTACCCAAAACAGTTTAAATAAAGCCATAGAAAGAATGAGTGTTTTAACTGGTTTTGATGAAGGTTTACAGGCAGTAGCTCAACAATTTGGGGCAATAGTTTCTACAGCCAAAAACGTTGACCAACGCTCTCAAATGTTTAACATTATAGGCGATTTTCGCAAGAAATTAACTGATGAAATAAGCATTATTTCCAGTGAAGGTAAAGGTCACAAAGCACTTGCTCAATGGATGCTCTAATTTGTTTTCTACTGACTTTGTAAACATTATATAAGGTGGTTTATCCACCTTTTAAATAAATGGAAAAAATAGCCAACGGAATAGCTCAATATATTTTTATATTCCTACTAATAAACGTTAATTTTGCAGTAGTTGAATATATACAAAAAATAGGTAATTTTCAATCAGTAACAACCGAATCAAATTGTCAACAAAATAATCAAAATAGGAGATAAATAAATGTCACACTTTACAGCCGTTAAAACTAAATTCACCGATAAAGAAACCCTCATCAAATCCCTAAAAAATATGGGATTTATGCCAGAAATCCACGATGAAGGAATAAATCTAAATAACAGATGGGGAACTACTGATATTGCTCATATAGTAATTCCTAGTAAACAATTAGGAGAAAGATGTGGTGCTGATTTAGGATTTAAACTCAACGATTCATGTTACGAAATAACAGCCGATGAATTTGAGATGGCTTACTCAAACTATTCTAATTTTAAACAAGATTTAGGAACTGAATACGCTTGTTTAATGGCAGAAAAGAAAGGTTATAAAATATTGAGCCGTGAACGTGGTAGTAACGGTAAAATGCAAATAAAAATAACACCACCTCAAACAATAAAAATCAGACGTTAAATGTTAAATAAATTTTGCAAATATTAGGAGTAAAAACAATGAAAAAAGAATTAGAAATTATGTTAGAAGTTGATGAGAATGGAGATTTTAATATTGAAGTATTCAACGGCGATGGTAAAAATTGTGTAGAAGCAACTAAAAACCTTGAGGACGTTTTAGGAGTAGTAAATAATAGAAAATTTAAACCAGAATACCGTCAACAAAATGTAAAAAATGTAAACAGATTACGGAACTAAAATATAAATGACCAGTGAGAAGGATGTCACTAAAAGCTATCTCGTTTTTTTATATTTCAAATCCATTAAAAACAACGAAAATAGGAATAAAACAAATGATTGATATTAAAAAATTATCTTCCGTTGGTTTAAATAACTTAGATGGTTTACCTGTCTATTCAGGTGTTTATTTAGCAATAGACAACGGTTTAAGAGTTTGGTATATAGGCAGTTCTGGCGATTTACGTCAACGGTTGCAAACTCACGAAAAATTAGATGATTTTAAAGAAAACGGTGTAACAAAAATAGCTTTTATTCGGGTGAGCGAAAAAAGGGGTGGGGAGAGATTAACAAAGTTATCGGTTATGATACTATAACTTATGAGAACAATAGTAGAAATCCAAAAAATAATGATTGACTATTCCTT